>Ga0268299_1002076_pt1 | contig 26911 bp, 23 predicted proteins | sample NOBtaG_FD_193484 | JGI IMG/M metagenome (GOLD analysis project Ga0268299, IMG submission 193484) | Activated sludge microbial communities from bioreactor in Nijmegen, Gelderland, Netherland - NOB reactor | ecosystem: Engineered > Bioreactor > Aerobic > Activated sludge | place: Netherlands...
CGGCGAGGGACAGCGCCTTGTCGGCCGCTTCGAGGTAGCGGTCCATTAGGAACGACGAGACGTGCTGGCCGTCGGCGACGTTGTCGAAGCCGTGGGCGGCCATGTCTTCGGGCAGGAGGGCCTGCAGATCGACCTCGACGCCGAGCAGGTCGCGGACGGTGTTCTCATACTCGACCCGGTTGAGCCGCCGGCTCGCGACGCGGCCCTCCACCTTGCGGCGAGCCAGCTCGAATGCCTCGGCCCGGCCGGTGATCCACGTTGTGAGGGTCGAGGTTTCCTTGTCCGACGGTCGCGCCTTGCCGGCCGGCGGCATCTCGCCAGCGGCGACGCGCTTCAGCACGCCGAGCCAGCGGTCTCGGCTCACCTTGTCGGAGAAGTCCGGCGAGAGCGTGTCGAGGCGCAGACCGCCCTTCGGCTTCTCCGGGCCGTGGCAGGCGACGCAATGTCGGTCGAGCAGGGGTCGGACGTGCTCGTCGTAGGGCGTCGGCTCGGCGGTGCCGAGCACACCCACCAGGACGATGGCGAGAAGCGGCTGCATGGCGGTCTCCTGGGGTCATATCTACCCCAGGAACAGGGCGTACGCAAGGACGAGACCTGTCCCGCTCAGCGCTTCAGAGATCCCTTCCACTCCTCGCCCAGTTCCGCGAGCGACTTCTTCGTCAGCACCCGCCAGACCTCCTCGCGGTACTCGCCCTCACGCATCGTCTGGTTCAGCTTGCGGACGAGGTCCTTGTCATACTTCTCCGCCACGTACGCCAGGAACGCGGCCGAGACGCGGTAGCTCGCGTCGTACTTGGCCCGCTCCGGGTCGAGCTTGCCGGCCTTGCCCGGCTCGTACTTGAAGAAGCGGACGTAGTCGGCGATGCCCTCGACCAGCCAGCCGGGGTTGTTGCGGGTGCGGTAGTCCTGCACGCAGTGGGCCGTCTCGTGGACCATGGCCCCGATGTCGTCGGGGTGGTCCTTGAAGTACTTCACCGACCCGGTGATGCGCCGGCCGCTCGCCGCCGCGACGCCCTTGTAGTCCTTCTTCATCGTCAAGGTGATCGTCGTCGTCGGCTTGTAGCCGTCGCTTCGCAGCTCGTCGCAGATCATGTCGTAATGCCGCTCGCAGACCCGGGCGGCCTTCCGGGTCCACTCCGCCATTTCCGGCGCGTCGTCGACGTTGACGATGAACTCGACCGGGTGCTTGAACGTCGCCACCGGTGGCTCAGACCGGACGGTGAACTCGCGGACGACGAGGGGGCCCTTCGCTCCCTCGGCGACGACGACGCGGACGGCCCGGACCATGCGGCCGTCGGCCTTGGCGCTGGCGGCCCCGTCGGCGAACTTGGCGACGGCCTCGAACGTCTTGCCGTCGGAGGAGACCTCAAGAGTGCCAGCGTCGAGCCGATCGCCACCGGCGGGCCGGCCGGTCTTCACCTCGACGGCGGTGAGGGCGACAGCCTTGTCGAAGACGAGCGTGAAGTGGTCGCCCTGGCCGGGGGCCTTCTCGGAGGCGAAGAACGTGTCCGGGTTGCCGTCGAAGGCGAACTGGCGGATCTGCCCCTTGGCCGTGGCAAGCGGGGTCTCGACGACGACCGGGACCGGGGCTGGGGCCGGCTCGGCCGACGTGCCGACGGCCCCGACGAACAGGGCGAGAAGGATAGCTGTACCGATGCCGCGCACGATCGCCTCCGGGTGTGCAGGGCCAGTCAACGCCGGCCCCATATGGGCATTACAACCGGCCTGGCCGTGCGGGGCAACTGAAACCAGGCGGACGCAAGGTGGGAGGCTCGCCCCGTACGCCGCGCCGGTCACTTGAACGGAACAAACTCGTAGAAGAGTTCCTCGGACCGGTTGATCCTTCCGTTGCGCAGCTCGGATTCCGCAGCTTTCAGCCCGCCCACGGCTGCGACGGCGGTCCAGGTTATTACCAGGTCCTTCGTCTGGGTGAGAGTCGCAGTCGCCGTGCCGGCGTTCCGTTCGCAAGGCCAGCCGAGGGGGGGCTGCCGATTCGGGTTCTCGAGCCACTTGCGTATGTAGTCCGGCTGGTCGTTGAGGGCGACGGGGAAGTGGTCCCACCCGCCCGGGATTGCCCGGTTCGGCGCTCCGAGCCCGTACTCATTTGGAGGGACGAAGCTACCCGGGATGTGGTAGACCGACCCGGCTTTCGAGAACACCACGAAGTCGAAGACTTCCACGTTTTTGTGCTCGACGAAATCCGTGAGGCGCTTCCTGCGGTAGACCCCATCGACGCGGGGGAAAGCCCCGGCCTGAGGCGGCGCGACCACGGGAGGCACTTCTTTCGGCGGCTCCTGGCGGGGGACCGGTCGAAGGCTCTCTTGTCCGGGCCCGCATGAGATGAGCCCCAGGAAGAATACGACCGCGAGGACCGGACCAATTCGCTTCATCGGACTGCTCCTTCATTGCTTCGTTTGCCGGGACGACGGTCCCGTCACTCTCGCTCCAGGCCGAACTGCCGGAGGTAGCGGGCCGCGAGCTGGTTGCCCTGACCGGCGGCCTTGCGGAGCTGGGCCCTGGCCTCGTTAAGGTCCTTCGTCATGCCGACGCCCTGCGCGGCACAGACGCCGAGGTTCATCTGGCCGACGTCGTCGCCCTGGGCGGCGGCCTTGCGATACCATTCGACGGCCGCCGCCTCGTCCATCGGGACGCCGAGGCCCTTCTCCAGGGCGTACCCAATCGCCGTCTGAGCCTGTGCGAGGCCTTGTTTGGCCGCGCGCAACTCCCATTGGGCTGCGGTGGCCAGATCCTTCTCGACGCCGACCCCCTCGCGGTAACAGATGCCGAGGTGGTGCTCGGCCCAGGCGTCCCCACTGGCGGCGGCCTTGCGATACCAGCCGACCGCGGCGACCTTGTCGACCTCGACCCCCGCGCCGTTTTCGTGACAGAGCCCGACGGCGGTTTGCGCCGGCGGGAACCCCTGGTTCGCGGCTTTCTGGAACAGGTCGTACGCCGCCGCGGGGGCGGGGTCGCCGTCCGTCCCGGCGAGGCGACAGAGGGCGCTCAGGTACTGCCCCTTCGGGTCGCCCTTCTTCGCCAGGGCTTCCCACGCCTCCTGGCGAAAGCCGGCCCGGTAAACGAAATCTGCCTTGCCCTTCTGGCCGCCGAAGGCGCTGCGGGCCTGCTTCAGGTCGGCGTCGAGATCGTCGCCCGGTCCGCACCCGACCGGGATCGCGGCGAACCCGACGCAAACCCACGCGAAGAAGACCTGCCACCGGTGCCTCATCGTCGTACCTCCCTTTGCGCGGTAATTCCCGTCCGGGATGGCCCGGATGGTTCCTACTTGCCGCCACGACAGGGAAGAGCGAAAATCGGCTGGCTTGCCCTGAATTAAATCCGAGAGGTCGCAATGAACGACGATTTACCCATCGGGGTCACGGCGTTGCTCGACGGCATTCGGGCCGCCTCGACCGAGGATCAGACGACAGAGGCCCGGAAGGCCCTCTGGGCGCAGATCTATCCGACCCTGAAGAGCCACGCCCGAGACCTGATGCGCGGGGAACGGTCCGGGCACACCCTCGGCCCGACCGGCCTCGTCCACGAGGCACTGCTCCGGCTGTTCGACTCCGACTCGCTGAACGGCGTGCCGAATCGCGCGGAATTTTTTAAGGTCACGCGGCAGGCCATGCGCAATGTCCTGGTGTCGCACGCGCGCGCCCGCCTCGCCAAGAAACGCGGCGGCGAGGCGATCCGCGTCCCGCTCGATGAGGCCCTCGACCGCCTCGAAGCGGCCGCGCTCGACGTGGCCGATTTGCACGAGGCCGTCGAAGAGCTCGCCCGCCAGGACGAGCGGGCGGCCCAGGTGGTCACCCTCCGGTTCTTTGTCGGCATGACGAACAAGGAGGTCGCCGCCCTGCTCCACGTGTCCGTGGGGACCGTCGAGAAGGATTTCCGCTTCGCCCGGGCGAAGCTGCACCGCTTTCTGGCCGATGAGGACTCGTAATGCCCGCCGATCGAGACGCCCGCCTCCGCGAACTGTTCGACGCCGCCGTCCTCCTCTCCCCCGACGACCGGGCCGCCTTGCTCCGCCGCGCCGGCGAGGAAGACCCGACCCTCCAGGCCGAACTGGTCTCGCTGCTGTACCACGACGACGCGGCGACGGCGGGACACTTCCTGTCCACGCCGCTCCTTGCCGCGCCCGAACCCGAATCCCCCGATGCCCTGGTCGGCCGGCGCGTCGGTCCCTACGAGCTGCGTGAGTGCCTCGCCAGCGGCGGCATGGGGGTCGTCTACCGGGCCGTCCGCATCGACGACTACAGCCAGTCGGTCGCGATCAAGCTGCTGCATTCCTCGCGCCAGGACAGCGCCACAACCTGGCGGCTCCTCCAGGAACGGCAACTGCTCGCCGGGCTGGACCATGCCCATATCGCCCGCCTGCTCGACGGCGGCACGTCCGACGACGGTCGGCCGTTCCTCGTCATGGAACTGATCGACGGCGAGCCGTTGACGACCTACGCGGCCCAGCGCAACTTGACCGTCCGCGACCGGGTGGCGTTGTTCCTGCCGGTCTGCGCGGCGGTTCAGCACGCCCATCAGCGGGGGGTCATCCACCGCGACCTGAAGCCCGGTAACATCCTCGTGGACGCAACCGGCTGCCCGAAGGTCCTCGACTTCGGCATCGCCCGAATGGTGCAAGAGGACGGCGAGGCCCACGAGCCCCGGACGGGCGACGGGCTGCTCCTCGGCACCGCCGCGTACATGAGCCCGGAACAGGCGCACGGCGGAGCCCGCGACCTCGACACCCGGTCCGACGTCTACAGCCTGGGCGTCGTCCTGTACGAACTTCTGACCGGGACGCTCCCCTACGACGCCGCTGCCAACGCCGTGGCGGCCCTCTTGCTCGCGATCGTCGAGAAGGAGCCGGTGGCGCTCGGAGTCCGGGACCGCTCCTTCCGCGGCGGTGACCTTGAGGCGATCCTCAGCCGCGCCCTGGAGAAGGAGCGGGACCGCCGGTTCCAATCCGCGGCGGACCTGGCCGCCGATCTGGAGCGGCACCTCCGCGACGAGCCGATCCAGGCCCGGCCGGCCGGCCTCGGCTACCGCCTCGTGAAGTTCATCCGGCGGCGCAAGGCGCTGGCGGCCGGACTCGCCGTCGTCGCGCTCTCCGCCCTGCCGGCGTTCCTTGCCCTCGGGGCGATCGCCTGGGTCGTCTGGGATCGCAACGATACGCTCGCCCGGAAATCCAACGAGGTGGAGGAGGCCCTGGAGTTCGCTCAGCAAACCATTGAGGACATGACGTCCGACGAGGCCCTCCGATTCCTGGAGACGCAGCCAAAGTTACGTGAAGAGCAGAAGGCCTTCCTTCGCAAGGCGATCGCCTACTACAAGCACTTCGCCGCGACACGGGTAGACGGCGAGGCCTCCCTCGCGCGTCAGGCCCGGGTGTTCTTCCGCCTGGGGAAGATGCAAGCCCTCCTCGGTGAGAACGCCGAGGCGCTGTCCGCCTTCCAGGAATCGCGGGACGACTGGCGACGCCTGGCCGAAGGCGAGCCGGCGAAGCCGGAGTTCCGGCACTGGGTCGCCCGGACCTGGATCCGCACGGGCAATGTCCATCGCGAATGCGCTCGCGCGGCAGAAAGGGAAGCCGCCGTCGCCCTCCGGGTCGAAGGTGAAGCCGCCTTTCGGGAGGCTCGGCGGATCCTGGAGGCGCAACCTGCCGAGTACCGCGCCACCACCGATTGCCGGTTCGACCGGGCCGCCGTTCACAACGACCTGGCGGCCCTGTTCATGGATTCAGGCGACCCGGAGAACAAGGCCGCCGCGGAGTACCTCCAGGCCATCGCCCAGTACGAATTGCTCGTCAAGGACTTTCCGAACGTCCGCCGCTACCGAGTCATCCTGGCCGTGTGTCTGAACAATCACGGGCATCGATTGTACAAAGCCGACCGCCCGGGCGACGGACACGAGTTCCATCGTCAGGCCTGGGAACTCTTCCAGAAACTGGCGGCCGAAGGGCCCTTGGAACCCGGGGAGCAGTGTGACTTGGCGCGGGTTCACCATGGGTGGGCAATCACCCTCCACGGCCTCGAACGGCCCAAGGAAGCCCTCGATCACGTCGCCTCAGGCGTTGGGATCATGCAAAACCTCGTCGCGGCATACGGCTCCAATCTGGAATACGCTCAGGTTCTGGACGGGTTGAAACAACTACGGGCCGCGATGGCGAAGGAGCCGTGAGTCACTTCACGACGCGCACCGTCACCTTCGACGCCTTCTCCGGCGTGTGGTAGACCCGCTGCGTTGCCTTGACGAAGTCGCCCTCCTTCGCCGTGTTGATGTCGCAGAACGTCTGCGGGTTGCGGTCCACCAGCGGGAACCAGCTCGACTGCACCTGGATCATCACCCGGTGCCCCGACCGGAAGCAGTGGCCGACGTCCGGCATCGCGAACTTGATCACCGTCGGCTCGTTCGGCGCGAACGGCTCCGGCTTGCTGAAGCCGTTGCGGAACTTGCCGCGGAACGGCTCGCCGCGCACCAGCATCTGGTAGCCGCCCATCTTCACCCCGGCCGGGTTCGGCTCCGGGTCGGCCGCGTCGTCGGGGTAGACGTCGATCAGCTTCACGACGAAGTCGGCGTCCGTCCCGCTCGTGGCGACGTGCAGCTCGACCTCGACCGGGCCGGCCAGGCGCAGGTCCTCCTGGAGCACCGGCGACGTGTACGTCAGCACGTCCGGCCGCTTCGACGCGAAGCGCTGGTCGTGGATCATGTAGTCGCCCGGCATCGCGACGGTGATCTTCTCCGTCGAGGGCACCGGCTTGTTCGGATCGGCGAGATACTCGTCGTAGCCGGGCTTGTTCTTGTCGCTCGTCACCGGCGGCTCGAAGGCGAGCTTCTCGCCAGGGTGCAGGTAGATCGGCTGCGCCTTCGCCTCGGCCGGCGGCCAGGCGGCGTACTTGCGCCACTGGTTCGTGCCCGTCTCGAAAATGCTCGCCTTCGGCAGCTTGACGTCGCCCTTGCCCTTGAGCAGCGCCTCGAAGAACGGGAACTCCAGCTGCTCGCGGTAGTAGACGCCAGTCTTCTGGCCGAACTGGATGTCGCCCAGGCTCGCGCAGTCGCCGCGGCTCCAGCCGCCGTGCAGCCACGGGCCCATGACCAGGAAGTTCTGCTTGTTCGAGCCGCTGTCCTTGTCGGCCGCCTTGAACGTCTCCACGGCCCCGAACAGGTTCTCCGCGTCGAAGAAGCCGCCGACGGTCATCACCGCCGGCTTGATGTTCTTGATGTGCGGCCGGATGTTTCGCGACTGCCAGAACTCGTCGTAGTTGGGGTGCTTCAGCGCCTCGTTCCAGAAGGCGACGCTCCCCTTGAAGTACTTCGCGTCGGCGTTCGCCAGCGGCCCCATCTCCAGGAAGAAGCGGTAGCCGTCCGGCATGCCGTGGTCGAAGCGCTCGCCGCGACGGCCCGTCGATGGCCCCTCGCGCGGCTTGCCGAAGCTGGACATGAAGTTGAAGCAGTGTGGCAGGAACAGGCAGCCGTTGTGGTGGAAGTCGTCGCCGACGAACCAGTCGGAGATCGGGGCCTGCGGCGACGCCGCGACCAGGGCGGGGTGGGCGTCGATCATGCCGCACGTCGTGTAGAAGCCGGGGTACGAGATGCCCCACTGGCCGACCTTTCCGTTATGGCCGGGGACGTTCTTGAGGAGCCACTCGATCGTGTCGTAGGTGTCGCTGCTCTCGTCGAACTGGTCCTGGCTCTTCGCCGGGATGTGTGGCCGCATGTTGACGTGGGTGCCCTCCGACATCGTCCGGCCGCGCACGTCCTGGTAGACGAAGATGTAGCCCGACTTGCCGAACAGGTCCGACGGGCCGAGGTCGTTGCGGAACTTCTCGGTGCCGTAAGGGCCGACGCCGTACGGCGTGCGGTTGAGCATGAACGGCCACTTCTGGCTGGTGTCCTTCGGGACGTAGACGGCGGTGAACAGCTTCGTGCCGTCGCGCATCGGGATGCGGTACTCGTACTTCGTGTAGTGCTCCTTGACGTAGTCGAGGCCCTGAGCCCACGACGGGGCGGGGGCCAGAAACACGGCCAGGAGCGTCGCCAGGACGGTCAGCGGTCGCGTCATCGGGGACACCTCAGGGGATCAGGGTCCGCACGGCCGCGGCGAGCTGGTCGCCGAGGGTGCGGTGCGAAAGCTCATCGAGATGGACGCCGTCGGCCGGGTCGATCTTCACGAACGCCCCGGCGTCGAGGAAGTGGCAGTGGGCCTGCTCCGCCACGGCCCGGTAGTGCTTCGCCAGGCCGCGCGAGCGTTCCTCCGCCCCGGCGAACAGGTCGTCCAGGGCGGTGAACGGCCCCAGCGGCGGCGGCGACATCAACAGCACCGGCGGGGGGACGCCGCCGACGCCGCACGGCGTCGCCTGGACGACGCCGACCAGGACGGCGGCGTTCTGGGCGATGTCGTACGCCGACAGGCCGAAGCGGTATTTGCAGTCGTTGCAGCCGAGGAAGACGATCACCAGGTCGAGCGGGGCATGCGAGTCGAGGCACGGCCGGAGGTACGTCAGCCCATTCCGGCCGGGCCGAGTCGGATCGTCGAGGCAAGTCGTCCGGGCGTTGAGGCCCTCCTCGACGACGCGGTAGCCCGGGCCGAGCTGGGCCGCCATGACGCCGGGCCAGCGGACGTCCGGGGCGAAGCGCTGCCCGGTGCCGGGGATGTAGCCCCAGGTGTTCGAGTCGCCGTAGCAGAGGACGGTCTTCATCGCGGATCGCGCTCGCGGGCCGTTGCGGTGGATTGCGGATGTGTTACGATCTGGGCCGCGGACCGTCCGCAGAGTTCTCCCTTCGGCCCTGCCCACGCGGAGCCCGCCATGTCCGAGAACGACCTGGAACGCCACCGGGCGGCGCTGCTGTTACTGGCCCGGGCGCAGCTCGCCCGGCACCGGAACCTCGGCCTCGACGCCTCCGACCTGGTGCAGCGGACGTACGAAGACGCCTGGCGGGCCCGCGACCAGTTCCGCGGCGGGACCGACGAGCAGCTCTTCGCCTGGCTTCGCAAGGTGCTCCATCACAACTTCCTCGACGCCTACGACCAGGCCCACGCCGGCAAGCGCGACGCCGCCCGCCAGGCGCTCGAGGCCGACCTGACCGGGTCGTTCGTCGGCCTGGACGACCTGCTGGCGGCGTCGCACACCTCGCCGAGCGAGGCGGCGACGCGGAGCGAGGAACTGGCCCGGCTGGCCGCCGCCCTGGAGCAGCTCCCCGAGGCGCAACGCGAGGCGGTCATCCTCAAGGACCTCGTCGGCTTGACCCTGCGCGAGATCGGCGAACAACTCGGCTGCGCCGAGACGGCGACGGCGGGCCTGCTCTTCCGCGGCCGTCAACGGCTGAAACAACTCCTCGCGGACGGGTGAGCCCATGCCCTCGGAAGTGACGGCACCCCTGGGTCACGACCGGCTGAACGAGGCCCTCGCCGCCTGGGAACGGGCGCGCGAACAGGGCCGGCCGCTTCGTCGGGCGGAGTTCCTGGCGGAGTACCCCGACCTCGCGGAGGAACTGGCGACGTGCCTGGACGCCGCCGACCGGGTGGAGCGAGTCGCGTCGCCGGTCCGCGGGGCGCTCGTCCCGGTGCCGGAGGGGTACGAGGCGCTGGAGGTGCTCGGCCAGGGCGGCATGGGGGTGGTGTACCGGGCCCGGCAGACGAGCACCGGGCAGCTGGTCGCCCTGAAGCTGCTCCGGCCCGACTGGCTGGCCGGCCTCGACGAGGCCGGCCAGCGGCAGGCCGCACTGCAGTTCCGCGACGAGGCCCGGGCGGCGGCCCGGCTGCGCCACCCGAACCGGGTGCGCATCTTCCACCTCGGGGAGCATCAGGGCCGGCCCTACTACGCCATGGAACTCATCGAGGGGCGCAGCCTCGCCGAGAAGTTGAAGGCCGGCGGGGTCCGCGCCGTGGACGCGGTCCGCTACCTGGCCGGCGTGGCCGAGGCGGTCCAGGAGGCGCACGACCGGGGCATCGTCCACCGCGACATCAAGCCGCACAACATCCTGATCGACGACCGCACCGACCAGGCCCTGCTCGCCGACTTCGGCCTGGCGCGGATCGCCCCCGAGCCGGCCGACGGCGCGGTGCAGGGCGGGTCGGGACAGGACGGCCGAGTCGCCGGCACCCTGCCGTACATGCCGCCCGAACAGACGGACCCGGCCGGGACGATCGACGCGCGGACCGACGTGTACAGCATCGGGGCGACGCTCTACCAGGCGCTGACCGGCACGCCACCGTTCGCCGGCCGGTCGCCGGAAGAGCTGATCCGCAAGGTCCGCTCCGAGCCACCCGAACCGCCGCGGCGGCGCAACCCGCGCGTGAACCGCCGCCTGGAAGCGATCTGCCTGCGCTGCCTGGAGAAGGACCCCGCGCGCCGGTTCGCGTCCGCCCGGGAACTGGCCGACGCGCTGGATCGCTACCTCGACGACGTCCGCTACACGCGCTACTTCGCCAAGCCGGGAAAGGTCGGCCTTTACCTCTTGCCGGTCTGGGTGGTGCCACACCTGGCCGTGTTCGGGCTGTTGCAGGTCCGCCCCCTCCCGGTGTGGCTCATCTGGCCGCTCGTGTTCACGGATTCCGCGATGCGCTGCGCCTTGTTTTCGCGCACGTATCAAGACTGGGGACGCCCTCGCGACCTGCAGGGGGTCTTCTCGCTCTGGCTCGGTCATCTGGTGGCGTCCATCTTCCTCGCCTTCGCACTCGGGATGACCTTCCCGGCCGACCCGGAGCGGGTCGTCCTGTTCATGTACCCGGTCCTCGCCGCCCTGAGCGGCATGGCGTATCTCACCGAGGCGAGCAAAATGCCCTGGTCGCTGCGCTGGGGGCCGGTCGGCTTCTGGCTGGTCGGCGTCGTCATGCTGTTCCACCTCCCCTGGGCCCCGCTCTACTTCTGCGCCTACAACGCCGTCGGGACGCTTGCCTACACCCGCTACCTGATGAAGCAGGCCGAGGAACTGCGCTAGGATCGGCCCTGCTTTTTTCCGCGCACAACCCGCTGGCGGAAGCCGCCATCCCTCCCGGAGGCCGATCGGGTTCTTCGCGCGGAGGGGTCGATGAAGGCGTCGAACGCGGAGTCGCTATCACGGATCCATCCCAGCATGGCGGCCGTGGCGGTGGCGTTCCACCTGGGGGCGCTGGCCGCCTTCTGGGCGTTTACCTGGGAAGGGCTGGTCGCGTTCCTGGTGCTGATCGTCCTGGTCGGGCAACTCGGCGTCGGCCTCGGCTACCACCGGCTGCTCTGCCACCGCAGTTACCACGTCCCCGCAGCGCTGCGGTCCTCCCTCGCCCTGTTGGGGCTCATGGCGTGCCAGGGCGGACCGCTCACCTGGTGTGCGATCCACCGCCTGCACCACCGCCATTCCGACCACGACGGCGACCCGCAGATGTCGAGCGGCTCGTTCTGGTGGAAGCACATCCTCTGGGCCCTGGTTCGCGACATGGCCGGCTTGGCGAGTCCGGCCGACGTCCGCCGGGTGACCGCCGACCTGCACCGTGAGCCGGCCCTGCTCTGGATGGAACGCTGGCAGGTCGCCCTCCTCGCGGGGCAGGCCCTCGTCCTTCTCCTCGGCGGCTGGTTCTTCGGCGGCTGGGGCCTCGGCCTGTCGCTGTTGCTCTGGGGCTTCTTCCTTCGCGCCGTTGTCGGGTGGCACGCCACTTTCCTGGTCAACTCGATCAACCACCGGTACGGCTATCGGAACTACGCCACCGACGACGACAGCACCAACTGCTGGTGGGTCGCCCTGCTCACCTTCGGCGAGGGCTGGCACAATAACCATCACGCCCGGCCGCGCTGCGCTGCCCACGGCCACCGCTGGTTCGAGGTGGACGCGAGCTACCGGCTAATCCTTCTCCTGGAATGGCTCGGCCTCGCGTCCAGGGTAGTCCGGCCCGGGACGATTCCCGACCCGATCGGCCGCGCGGACGGTTGCGGTCTGACGGCGATGTGTTACGATCTGCCGCGTCCGCAACCATCCCAGGAGGTTCCCGCATCATGAGGCGTGCAACCGTGGCGCTGCTCTTCGCGGCGCTGGCTTTCGGAGTGACGAGCGTGCCGGCCGCCGACCCCGCCGCGAAGTCGTACTGGGTCTACCTCGGCACCTACACCGGCAAGGACGGCTCGAAGGGCATCTACAAGGCGACGTTTGACACCACGACCGGCAAGCTCTCCGACGCCGAGCTGGTCGCCGAGATCGCCAACCCGACGTTCATGACCGTCTCGCCGGACCGGAAGTACCTCTACGCCGTCAGCGAGGTCGGCAACTTCGAGGGTACGAAGGCCGGCGGCGTCGTCGCCTACGCGATCGAGCCGAAGACCGGCAAGCTAACGAAGCTGAACGCCCGGACGACCGGCGGCGGCGGGCCGTGCCACGTGACGATCGACAAGACCGGCAAGGCGGTCGTCGTCGCGAACTACGGCGGCGGCAGCTGCGCGTCTTACCCGATCCAGGCCGACGGCAAGCTCGGCGAGGCCGGCTCGATGATCCAGCACAAGGGCAGCAGCGCCGACAAGGGCCGCCAGGAAGGGCCGCACGCCCACAACGCGACGATCGACCCGACCAACAAGTTCGTCTTCGTCTCCGACCTCGGCCTCGACCAGGTGCTCTGCTTCAAGCTCGACACGCTCCAGGGCAAGCTGACGGCCAACGAGACGCCGTACCTGACGCTACCGCCCGGCTCCGGGCCGCGCCACTTCGCGTTCCACCCGACGAAGCCGCTCGCGTTCGTCATCAACGAGCTGAAGTGCACCCTCAGCTCGCTCAAGTACGACGCCGACAAGGGCGCGCTAACGATCCTCGACACGGCGAATACCCTGCCGCGCGACGTCGGCAAGGGTGACTCGACGGCCGAGGTGGTCGTCCACCCGAACGGGAAGTGGGTCTACGGCTCCAACCGCGGCCACAACAGCATCGTCGCGTTCGAGGTGAGCGACGACGGCAAGCTAAAACTCATCGGCCACCAGGGCGAGGGGATCAAGACGCCGCGCAACTTCAACATCGACCCGAGCGGGCAGTGGATGCTCGTCGGCAACCAGGACGGCGGAAGCGTCGCGGTGTTCAAGATCGACCAGAAGACCGGGGCCCTGTCGCCGACCGGCACGACGACGGCAATGGCGAAGCCGGTGTGCATCAAGTTCGTCGCCCCGGTGGAGTGAACCCGTCTTGATCCGCGTGCCGGGTGGCGGTACAGTCCGCTCGCCACATCGAGCGGCCTGCGCTGCCTTCCCCCCGGGCCCGCGGAGACTCCCCGTCATGTTCACCTCCCGTCGGCTTGTCGGCGTCGCTTCGCTGACCGGCCTGTTCGGCTTGCTCCTGGCCGCCGGCGCGGCCGAGCCGCCCCCGGAGCCCGTCCGCGTCGAGAGCGGCCTCGTCGGCGAGCCGGTCCTGTCGCCCCAGCCGGTCGTTTGGGTGCAGGCGACCCCGGTGCCCACCGCCACGGCGGTGAAGGGCTCCGGCCGGCCGACCCGGGCAGCCGCTCGCGAGGGCCTGATCGACGAGATCCTGCCCATCCTGGAGAACACGAAGTCGTCGGCGACGTTCCTGATGGCGCTCGAGTCGCTCGTCGTCCTGGACGCCCCGCCGGAGAAGGTCATCCCGGCCTGCCTTCGGGCGATGGAGCGCCTCGACGAGTTCAAGGCGTTCCCGAAGCCGGACGACGACAGCAAGTCGCCGCTGATCCAGGGCGTCAGCGAGAGCATCCGGACGCTGCTGGAGAAGAAGGTCCGCGGCGGCAAGGCGACGGCGATTTCGTCCGGAGTGACCTTGCCGTCGCCGCACTATCTCGACCACCCGCCGCAGTACTTCCCGCCGGCACCGGCTTTCCCGTTGTCGCGCGAGCTGGCCCACCAGGAGAAGGCCTACCCCGTGCCGGTCGGCGACTGCCCGGTCCCGCCACGGTCGGCGATCCCCGAGCCGGTGCCGACCGCCCCCTCGGTACCGCAGAAGCCGAAGGCCATCTCCGAGCCGGTCCCGGTGCCGTCACCCGCGCCACAAGCGACGGTCGAGCCGATCCCGGTCCGGCTGCCGGTCGCATCCGCCGAGGAGAGCAGCCCGATCGTCCCGGTCAGCACCCTGCCTGCATCGACGCGCCAGGCCGACCCGTCGTGGAAGCCGGGCCGCCTCGTGCCGATCCCCGGCGTGCCGATGGTGCCCGCCCCGAACGACCCGACGATGCGCTGAGGCCGCGACGGCCGCCTGCTACAATGCATCGGCGTGGGTCGCCCCCACGCCGATTCGCATTTCCCCTCCGAGGAACGCCAGATGCGCGTTGCCGCCATCTCCGACCTGCACGGCCAGCTGCCCGAGATTCCGCCGTGCGACCTGCTCCTGCTCGCCGGCGATCTCTGCCCGCACCACAATCACGCCCCGTCCTTCCAGGCGGAGTGGCTCGACACGACGTTCCGTCGCTGGCTCGATGGACTGACGCACGTCCGCCACGTCGTCGGCGTCGCCGGCAACCACGACTGGGTCTTCCAGGAGTCGCCCGACAAGGTGCCGGCCGACCTGCCCTGGACGTACTTGCTCGACGAAGAGACGACGGTCGAGGGGCTGCGCATCTGGGGCTCGCCGTGGCAGCCGGTCTTCTGCAACTGGGCGTTCAACCTCACGTCCGACGAGCTGGCGCGGAAGTGGGCCCTCATCCCGGAGGGGATCGACGTCCTGCTCCTGCACGGGCCGCCGGTCGGCTGGGGCGACTACGCCACGCGGCGCGACGGCGGCGAGCACACCGGCTGCCCGCACCTGGCGCAGCGGATCGTCGAGCTCCAGCCGCGGCTGGTCGTGTTTGGCCACATCCACGAGGGCTGGGGCCAGTGGCGGCAGGGGCGGACTATCCTGGCGAATGTGTCGCACCTGGACCGGGGGTATCAGCCGGCTCACGACGCGACGGTGTTCGAACTGTGAGACGAAAGGAGACGCCATGACGGCCGTGAAAGCCCCCCCGGCGAGCGAGCAACGCTTCCGCCTTTCGCTGGTCAGTTGGGAGAAGTACGAGCAGATGGTGGCCTGGTTCGAGGGCCGGCACGTCCGGTTGACCTACGACCGTGGGGAACTCGAGATCATGACCGTCTCGCACTTGCACGAGATGCTGAAACACCTGCTCCGCCGTCTTCTCGATGCCTTCACAGAGGAAATGGCGATCGACATCCACGGCGGGGGGTCGATGACGTTCAAGCGCGAGGATCTCGACCGCGGCCTCGAACCGGACGAGTGCTACTGGATCGCCCACGAGGCCGAGATGCGGACGGTCAACGAGTACGACTCGGAGCAGCACCCGCCCCCGGATTTCGTTCTCGAAGTCGAAGTGAGCCGGAGCGTCCTCGACCGCCTCGGCATCTACGCGGCGATGAAGGTGCCCGAGGTCTGGCGCTGGGACGGGTTGCGCCTCGTCTACTGCCTGCTCCGACGTGGCGGCTACGTCGAGAGCGAGGCCAGCGCGGCGTTCCCCGAACTCGCCGCGAGCGAGATCCTTCGCTTCCTGGCCCTTCGCCAATCGACGAGCGAGACGCAGCTGGTGGTGGCGTTCCGCCGCTGGGTCCGCGAGCAGATCGACCAGGGCTGGCCGACCGCCCCGGCCGGCCGCCGTCGCCGCCGTTAGTGGGCCGGTTCGGCGGCCGGTGCCGACCGCACCGGGAAGCACGCCGACAGCAGGTAGAACCCCAGCGCCACCAGGGCGAGGTAGCGGAACCCGACCAGCATCGACACGTTCTCGGCCAGGCCGCCGACCATCGCCCCGGCGATGTTGTAGCCGAACGCCCGGTCCGGCTCCGCGGTGCGGGAGAACGACACAGCGAAGATCACGCCGGCGAACAGGATCGGCGCGAAGACGAGCAGGCACGACCCGACGACCTGCACCGGCCGCGACTGGCCGAGGAACGCCGACAGCGGCACGACCGCGTTCAACACCAGCACGACCGCCAGGCCGACGTACGCCCACGCGACCGTGCCCGGTTTGAGCCGCAGCACGAACAGGTTCGCCGCCAGGATCATCACCAGGATCGCGAAAAAGACGACCGTGTTGACCATCCACGTGCTGCCGAAGAGCAGGGCCATGTGGACGACCGCCTTCGTCTCGATGAGCATGAAGCCGGCCCCGAGGAAGAACATCCGCCCGTCGAACCCCCAGCCGCCGGCCGTACCGGTCGTCGGCCGCGGCGCGAAGACGAACAGCAGGGCCAGCGACAGGCCGCCGAGCAGGGCCATGCCGCTGACGGACAGCCAGGGGACCATCGGCTCGCGCAGGTAGAGGAACGGCCAGTCGTCGGTCGCTAGCGGCAACGGCCGGGCCGGCTGGGCGACGCGCGCCGGGTAGAACGGCAGGAAGTCGTCCTCCCTTCCGGACGGGGGGCGGTTGGCGAACCCGTCTGGTGTCGCCAGGCTGTAGGTGACCGCCTTCGGGAGCCAGTAGCGGCGGTCCTTGTCGGCGAACGCGGCCCGGATCGCCTCCGCCCGGCCGCCGGCCATCAGGAAGGTGAACCCGCCGTAGTACGCCTCCGGCTCGACGACCGGCAGCGCCTCGAACGTCATCACGACCGGCTCGGCACCGAACGCTTCCGCGACGGCGTTGTGCAGCCGGGCGACGATCCAGCCCTGGCGGAAGAAGTTGTACATCGCGAACAGGCCGTCCGGCTTCAGCACCCGCTCGACGTCCTGGAGGGCCTCCTTCGTGAAGAGGTAGCTCTCCAGGCGGATGTTGCTGTAGCTGGAGTGCAGCACGAGCGAATCGACCAGGGCGAAGATGACGAGGTCGTACTTCTTCTCGGTCGCGCGGAGGAAATTCCGGCCGTCGTCGAGGTGGACGGTGACGCGCGGGTCGTCGAACGGCCGGTCGGGGTGGTCGCGCCGGCCGAGCCGGTTGATGACCGGGTCGATCTCGACGGCGTCGATGCGCACGTCCGGGCCGCCCCACTGCAGGGCCCGGCTGACGTCGTTGCCGGACCCGGCCCCGATGATGAGGACGTCCTTGAACAGCTTGCCGCCGGTGTCGCGGTTGAGGAGATGGGGCAGGGCATAGGCCGGCCACGGCTCGTCGCGGCTGGTCATCTGCTGGTGGCCGATCAGGTTCACGCCGATGAAGCGGTCCTTCGCCGTGTAGACGACGTGGTAGTACGGCGACCAGTAGCTCGCGTGCGGCGTGAACCACGACCGCCCCTCCGACGGGAAGAACACGACCAGCGGCAGGGCCAGGGCCGCGGCGGTCGGCACCCAGGAGCCGACCCCGCGCAGGAAGTAGAGCAGCCCCGCCGCGAGCGGCACGAACCACCAGACCGGCGACAGCTGGAACCACGAGCACGCCGCGAACAGGACGATGCCGGCGACGCTGCCGAGGATGTTGACCGTGTACGCCTCGACCCGGTTCGGCAACGCGGCGAGCGACCGGCCGAGCACCTGGCCGGGGCCGACCATGACCAGCGTGATCAGCACGAAGAAGAACGCCGCGATCGCCTCGATCGGGATGGCGAACCCGGCGACGTCGGACGAGTAGCCCTCCGTGCCGAAGAAGACCATCTGCGGCGACGCCTGCCCGCCGACGTCGATGACCGGCTCGAGCAGGGCCCGCAACCCTTCCATGCTCAGGCCGGCGAGCAGGCCGACCAGGAGCAGGACCGGCGTCCAGCGGAGGTAGTCGCGCTTGTGGCCGACGGCGAGGCAGCCGAGCGACATGCCGAGGAAGCACGCCAGCAGGACGGTGTTCGTAAAGAACGTCAGGAACAGGACGTGGGCCGGGAACCAGCGGATGCACGCCAGCTCGAGGAACAGGAGCAGCAGGCTGATCAGGAACAGGTCGCGCCGGGCCGACGGCGGCGGGGCCGAAGGCGCATCCGTTCCGGGTGAGGCCGTCGTGCCGCTCATCGTCGCGTCTCCCTGGGCGTCTCGTGCCGTGTGAGAGGGGATTATCGGATCGGGCGGCGAGGCGGGCAAGGTACGGCCGTTTTGGAGTGCGGCGATTCCTCGCCGCTTTGGCCTTCGTTTTTGTTTTTCCGTTCAACTTCGGGTCTGACTGGGCTGGTCCCATCCCGCGAGGGCCGGGTTGAATGGGAGGTTGGCCGGGGGTGCGTCTCCGCCCGGAAACGCACCCCTGGCGGCGCGCGCAAACGTTGGCGGACCTGGCGGACCTGCCTCAATGTCCGCCATAGTCGCTCATTGTCGCCCGGCGCGCGCCACCCTTGGCGGACCTGGCGGAGCGTCACGGTCGAAGAAGGGCTGAAAAGAAAACGAAGACCAAAGCGGCGAGGAATCGCCGCACTCCAACTGGGCCGCAACCGACCTCGCTTCCGTTCGCCGGTCCCGGGTAAACTCAACAACCACTGTCCCGAGGGGTGCCCCGTGACCACGACGATGCAGCGCGACCTGTTCGGAGTACCGACCGAGCCGCAAGCCCCCGTCCCGGCGACGCCGCCGGCGACCGGCCTGTTCGCCGAGGTCGTCTTCGACCGGCCGCTCGACCACGCCTTCACCTACGCCGTCGGCGACGGCCTCGCCCACGCCGTCGCCGTCGGCAAGCGCGTCCGCGCCCCGTTCGGCAAGGGCGACCGCCCGACCGTCGGCTATTGCGTCGGCCTGACGACCCAGGCCCCGCCTCGGGCCTGCAAGGAGTTGCTCGGCGTCCTCGACGACCAGGCCCTCCTCGATGAGAAGCTCCTCCGCCTGACGCGCTGGATGGCCGACTACTACCTCTGCGGGTGGGGCCAGGTCCTCAACGTCGTCGTCCCGGCCGGGGCGCGCGACCAGGCCGGCATGAAGGACGTCCACCTGCTCGAAGCCGTCCCGGAGGACGAACTGCCCGTGCCGCCGCCGGCCCTGACGCAGCGCCAGTCGGCCGCCCTCGGCGTGCTGCGCGAGTCCGGCCAGCCGATGGACCCGAAGCAGGTCGCCAGGAAGGCCGAGTGCGGCTCGACGCCGCTGGAGGCCCTCGTCGAGAAGGGCTACGCCCGCAAGGTGACGCACCGCGTCGAGAACGCCCCGGAGACGCACGACCCGACCCCGGGCGAGGCCGGCCCGCTCGACCTCAACGCCGAGCAGGCCGCCGCGTTCGAGGCGATGCTGCCCGCCCTCCGCGACGGCGGCTTCCACGCCTTCCTCCTGCACGGCGTCACCGGCAGCGGCAAGACCGAGGTCTACCTGCGCGCGATCCAGGAGGTGCTCGCCCAGGGCAAGGAGGCGCTCGTCCTCGTGCCGGAGATCAGCCTGACGCCGCAGACGATCGCCCGGTTCCGCGGCCGGTGCGGCGAGGTGGCGGTGTTGCACAGCCACCTCGGCAACGCCGAGCGCGGCGGCCACTGGCGGCGCGTCGCCGGAGGGGCGGTCAACGTCGTCGTCGGGGCGCGCAGCGCCGTGTTCGCCCCGACGCGCAAGCTCGGCCTGATCGTCATCGACGAGGAGCACGAGACGACGTTCAAGCAGGAGTCCACGCCGCGTTACCACGCCCGCGACGTCGCCGTCATGCGCGCCCGGCTGGAGAACATCCCGATCGTCCTCGGCTCGGCGACGCCGTCGCTGGAGAGTTTCCACAACGCCCAGCGCGGGCAGTACCGCCTCCTCTCGCTGCGCAACCGGGTCGCGTCGCGCCCCCTGCCGACGGTGACGCTGGTCGATCGCCGCCACGGCGAGCCGCAACGGCCGGGGCGGATGCCGGCCCTGAGCGACGCCCTCGAGGTGGCGATGCGGCAGGCGCTGAAGGCGGACGGCCAGGTGATCCTGCTGCTGAACCGGCGCGGCTTCTCGACGCACCTGCACTGCCCGTCGTGCGGCCACGTCGAGACGTGTCGGTTCTGCGACCTGTCGCTGACGTACCACAAGCTGCGCGACATGGCCCTGTGCCACGTCTGCGGCTACGAGCAGGCCCCGCCGCAGCGCTGCGGCCAGTGCGGCCACGCGGCGGTGCGCTACCAGGGGCTCGGCACCGAGAAGCTCCAGGAGGAGGTCGAGTCGCGCTTCCCGCAGCACGTCGTCCGCCGGATGGACAGCGACACGATGAAGAAGCCGGGCAGCCACGCCCGGGTGCTGAACGCCTTTCGGAATGGGCTCATCCACATCCTGCTCGGCACGCAGATGATCGCGAAGGGGCTCGACTTCCCGAACGTCACCCTCGTCGGCGTCGTCAACGCCGACGTCGGCCTGCACATGCCGGACTTCCGGGCGGCGGAGCGGACGTTCCAGTTACTGTCGCAGGTGTCGGGCCGGGCCGGCCGCGGGGCGGCGGGCGGCAAGGTGCTCGTGCAGACATACACGCCGGAACACCCGTGCATCGCCCTGGCGGCGACGCACGACTACGACGGCTTCGTCGCCCAGGAGATGGCCCACCGGCAGATGCACAACTACCCGCCGTTCCAGCGGCTGGCCCGGCTGATCGTCCGGAGCCGGGAGCAGGAGCTGGCGGGCAACTTCGCCGAGCAGATGGCCGGGGCGTTCCACCAGGAGCTGGCCGGCCTCGCCCAGCGGCAGCCGCACGACGTGCGCCTGCTGGGGCCGGCAGAGGCCCCGGTGTTCAAGCTGAAGGGCTACTACCGCTTCCACTTCCAGATGCAGTCGGCCAGCGCAGGGCTCCTGCACCAGGTGCTGCGGCGGGTGCTGCCGACGCTCCGGCCGCCGGCGAACGTCGAGTTCACGCTCGACATCGACCCGTACTCGATGCTGTGAGGGGTCCGGTTCGAGGCTTAACCACTCATGCTTACCTGCGGCCTCAGCCCCGAGCGGTCGCTATTGGCAGAGGCCTTGTCCGCCTTGCACCAGGGCGATGACCATGACTACGGCATGTCACGGGCTCGTCTTCTCCTGAAACTGCATAATTATGACGAAGAGCACACAAAAGACGACAATCGCCAGACAACCCCAGTGACCTTCGTCTAACTCCTTACTTCCAAAGATGCACCTCTTTACGGCAAACACAATCGCGACAAAAATAGCGACGAACACCAAGGACACCACAACGAGCAGAAGGCCACCCTCCTTATACAGTTTCAGAAGCTCGAGCAAATTAGACATACAATCGACCTCCGATTGTTGGCTTGATGCTCGCCGAACGGGGGACCGCGCCGGTAGGTATTTCACCACGGGGGACTCCCGGCGGTCAATCGATTTCACCGACTCTGGCGGCTCCGATCGGGGTGTGGAAAGCGATCCGGGTTCGTGCTGTTTGCCGAGTGGCACCGCGGCCCAGCCCGGTGCGGGCCGCACCCGATAGGATAAAGTCCGCGCCTTGGCGTGGTCCGGCTCGCCGAGCCGGACCTACCCGGAACGGCCCGCCCGGAGCCGTGGCCGGACCCGGGCTCGATGTCATCGATCCCCTGTCGGCCGTTATCCCCGGCCGACTCGCACGGTTACCTTCCTGGCGACGGTTTCGTCGCGTCGGATCTTTCAGAATCGATTGAAAGGGAGGCCCGCGTCCCTACAATCACGACGCGGCGTGAGGCTTCCGCCAGGTGAGGGGCGATCATGGAACGGCGACTTCGCATCGGCGCGGTGAACTACCTCAACACCAAGCCGCTCATCTGCGACCTGGACGTGATCGCGCCCGAGGCCGATCTGATCCTCGACCTGCCCAGCCGCCTCGCCGACCGCCTCGCCGCCGGTGACCTCGACGTCGCCCTCATCCCGATCATCGAGTACTTCCGGGCCGGCACCTACTCCGTCGTGCCCGACCTTTCAATCGCGTCGCGCGGCCCGGTCCTGAGCGTGACGCTCTTCAGCAAGGTGCCGTGGGCGCGCATCCAGCGCGTCGCGCTGGACGTCGGCTCGAGGACGAGCGCCGCCTTGACGCAGGTGCTCCTCCGCCACCGTCACGGCGTCCGACCGGAGGTCGTTCCGCTGCCGATGGACACCGACCCGGAAGCGCTCGACACCGACGCCGTCCTGCTCATCGGCGACCGGGCGATGCACGCCTGCCTGCCCGGCTTCACCCATGCGTTCGACCTCGGCCAGGAGTGGACGGACTGGACCGCTCTGCCGTTCGTCTTTGCGATCTGGGCCGTTCGAGGGGGCGTCGATCTCGGCGGCGTCGCCGACGCCCTGGCCGAGGCGAAGCGGCGCGGCCTGGAGCGGATCGGGCCGATCGCCGCCCGCGAGGCCCCGGGCCTCGGCCTCGACGCCGGCTTCTGCCGGCGCTACCTGCAGAGCATCATCCACTTCGGCCTCGGCCCGCGCGAGCTGGCCGGGGCGCGGGAGTATTACCGACTGGCGTCTGAGGCCGGCCTCGTCCGGCCGGGGGTGAACCTTGTACCGTACCGTGCCGGATCTTTTGCGGAAAGCCGTTGACGGCGAGCGCCTCACGTTCGACGAGGGCGTCGCCCTGTTCGAGACGCGCGACCTGACCGCCCTCGGCCAGGCGGCCGACGCCGTCTGCCGGCGGCTCCACCCGGAGCCGTACCGGACGTACAACATCGACCGGAACATCAACTACACCAACGTCTGCGCCGCGGTGTGCGACTTCTGCGCCTTCTACCGCAAGTCGGCCGACGCCGACGCCTACCTCCTGCCGCGCGAGACGCTCTACCAGAAGATCGAGGAGACGATCGCCCTCGGCGGCGACCAGATCCTCCTCCAGGGCGGCAACCACCCGTCGCTCAAGCTCGACTGGTACGAGGACCTCCTGCGCGACCTCAAGGCCCGCTACCCGGCGGTGAACCTGCACGCCTTCAGCGCGTCGGAGGTGTGGCACTTCCACAAGCTGAACAAGCTCCCGGTCCGCGAGGTGCTCCAGCGGCTGAAGGCAGCCGGCATGGGCAGCCTGCCCGGCGGCGGGGCGGAGATCCTGACCGACCGCGTCCGCAAGGCGATCACCAAGAACAAGGTCCTGACCGACGAGTGGCTGGAGGTCCACCGCACCTGGCACCAGCTCGGCGGCCGCTCGACCTGCACGATGATGTTCGGCCACATCGAGACCATCGCCGAGCGCGTCGAGACGCTCGACGTGCTGCGCAAGCTCCAGGACGAAACGGGCGGCTTCACGGCGTTCATCTGCTGGACGTTCCAGCCGGACAACACCCGGCTGAAGGACGTCTCCCCGGCCGGCGGCTTTGAATACCTCCGGACCCAGGCGATCGCCCGGCTCTACCTCGACAACGTGGCGAACATCCAGTCGTCGTGGGTGACGCAGGGGGCGAAGATCGGCCAACTCGCGCTCTTCTTCGGCGCGAACGACATGGGTAGCCTGATGATCGAGGAGAACGTCGTCAGCAAGGCCGGCACGGTCCACTACCAGACGCTGGAGAACATCCGGCGGTCGATCACCGAGGCGGGCTACGTCCCCCGGCAGCGGAACGTCTTCTACGAGTACCTCGACACGGCGGCGTGACGCCTTTCCGCCGCCGCCCTGCGCGGCTAAGCTGTCCTCGGGGAGTGCGGCGCGGAGGGAGCCATGACCGACCAACCGGCGAGCAAGACCTCGCTGTGGGAGAAGCTGAACGAGATCCTCGGCCTCGACCTGCGATCGATGGCCCTGTACCGCGTCCTGATGGGCGTCCTGCTCCTGGCCGAGATCGCCGCCCGGTTGCCGGACGCCCGGGCGTTCTACACCGACGAGGGCATCTTCCCTCGGTCGATCGCCGCCGAGACGATCCCGCTCTCGCTCCACCTCCTCGACGGCTCCCTGGCCTGGCAGCTCGTCCTGTTCGGCTTGCAGGCCGTCTTCGCGGTGCTGCTCCTCGTCGGCTGGAACACCCGCCTTGCGGTCGTCGTCAGCTGGTTCCTGCTCATCTCGTTGCAGGGCCGCAACACGCTCGTCATGCACAACGGCGACACGTTCCTGAAGATGAGCCTCTTCTTCGCCATGTTCCTGCCGCTCGGGGCGGTGTGGTCGGTCGATTCGCGCTTCCGGCCGCGGCCGCCGGGCGTCGGGCCGCTCGTCGTCAACGCCGGGACGATCGCCTACATCGGCCAGATCTGCGTCGTCTACATCTTCGCCGTCCTGTGGAAGTACGCCCCGGAATGGCGCAGCGAGTTCTCCGCCGTCCACTACGCCCTCCACGTCGATACGCTCGCGTCGCCGCTGGCGAAGTTCCTCCGCCAGTACGACGGCGTCATGGTCGTCCTGACCGTCGCGACGATGCTCACCGAGGCGAGCGCCCCGCTGCTGGTGTTATTCCCGTTCGGCACGCAGTGGACGCGCCTCGTCGCCGTGTTCGTCTTCATCGGCCTGCACGCCGGGTTCGCGGCCTGCCTCGTCCTCGGCAACTTCGCCCCGGTCTGCTGGGTCGGCTGGATCATCCTCCTTCCGCCGCTGTTCTGGAACCTGATGGCCCGGTGGTGCCGGACGCCGGCCCGCCAGGAGCTGACGCTCCAGACGCGCCTCGCCCCGGCCGCGGCCGGCGGGATGGAGTCGCTCAAGCAGTTCCTCTTGCTGCCCGACGTGAAGCTCGTCGCCGCCAGCGACAGCCCGACCGGCTCGGCCGGCTGGCGGCTCCTCGACGGCACCGACGAACTCCAGGGCGGCCTGGCCCTCCGCCGGTTGCTGTGGCGGTCGCCGCTGTGGTGGCCGCTGGCGTGGCTGCCCGCGTCGGTGCTCGGGTCGGTCGCGCGCTGGCTCGGCCGGCCGACCGCCGCGCCGGACGACGCCGAGGGCTTCCGGACCCGGCGGCTCGCGCCGTATGCCGGCCCGGCCCTTGCGACGGTGGTCCTGGTCTGCTTCGTTTACACGGTCGCGTGGAACGTTCGCGGCCTCACCCCCGAGCGGATGGACAAGGTCTTCCCGCGTCAGGTCAACGCCTTCGGCTACGCCCTCGGCCTCGACCAGGGCTGGGGCGTCTTCGCCCCGGCACCGGGCAAGTACCACGGCTGGTACGTCCTCGACGCGACCTTCGCCGACGGCAGCCGGCTCGACCTGGTCCAGGGCCTGCCGACCGACTTCGACCGCCGGCCGGCCGAGGTCTGGCGGACGTACATCAACTCGCGCTGGCGGCGCGTCTACCAGAGCATCGTCGATCCGTCCTGGGCCAACGTCCAGCCCTACCTCGCCGAATGGATCCGCCGGGAGTGGAACCGGGAGCACCCCGACAACCCGCTCGTCGTCCTGGAGGTGTGGTACATGGCGACGGAAACGACGCGCGAGAGGATCTCCGCGCCGAAGAAGACGCCGGTCTGCCGGCTGAGCACCCGCAGCGAGGACCGCCCGACGCCATGATCGAAGTCGCCGACCTGCGGAAGTCGTTCCGCGACCTGCGCCGCGGCGTCGTCCACGCCGTGGACGGCGTGTCGTTCGTCGCCCGGCCGGGCGAGATCTTCGGCCTGCTCGGCCCGAACGGGGCCGGCAAGACGACGACGATGCGCATCCTCTGCACCGTCCTCCGCCCGACCGGCGGCGTCGCCCGTGTCGCCGGGTTCGACGTGGCGACCCAGCCGGAGCAGGTCCGGGCCCATATCGGGTTCATGTCGGCGAACACCGCCGTCTACGACCGGATGACGGCCTGGGAACTGGTGTCCTACTTCGGCCGGCTGTACGGCCTGCCGGAGGATCGCCTTCGCGAGCGGCTCGACGCCGTCTTCACGACGCTCCAGATGAATGACTTCCGCGACCGGCTCGGCGCGAAGATGAGCACCGGCATGCGCCAGAAGGTGTCGATCGCCCGGGCCCTGATCCACGACCCGCCGGTCCTCATCTTCGACGAGCCGACGTCCGGCCTCGACGTCCTCGTCGCCCGGGCGGTGCTCAAGAGCATCGAGCAACTCCGCGAACTGGGCAAGTGCGTCCTTTTCTCGACGCACATCCTGCGCGAGGTCGAGCGTCTCTGCGACCGGGTGGCGATCGTCAGCCAGGGCACCGTCAAAGCGAGCGGAACGCTCGACGAACTGCGTCGCCAGCACGGGCAGGACGACCTGGAGGAACTCTTCTTCCAGCTAGTGAGCTGACCGAGCCAAGGCGCGCGAAGACGGCCGCCCGGTAGGCGGCCGCCTCGAATCGCTCAGCTTCGGTCAGAGGCCGAAGGCGTCGCTGCCGAAGCCGATTCCCTTGTTGAAGCCGCCGCCGCCACCGATATTGAAGCCGCCGCCGCCGCCAGCGAAGTTAAACCCGCCACCGCCGCCGATGTTGAAGCCGCCGCCGCCGCCGATGTTGAAGCCGCCGCCACCGCCAGCGAAGTTGAACCCGCCGCCCTGGAAACCACCCTGGAAGCCGCCCTGGAAACCACCCTGGAAGCCGCCCTGGAAGCCCTGCTGGAAGCCCCCTTGAAAGCCGCCCTGGAAGCCGCCCTGGATGCCCCCTTGGAATCCGCCCTGGAACCCGCCCTGGAACCCGCCCTGGAAGCCCCCTTGGAACCCGCCCTGGAAGCCTTGCTGGAAGCCCCCCTGCTGGAAGCCTTGCTGGATGCCCTGGAAGCCCTGCTGGAAGCCGCCCTGGATCTGGACCTGAGCCTGGCCCTGAGCCTGGCTCTGGGCCTGGACCGCGTTGCCGGTCGCGGTCCCGATCTGGGCCTGGTAGCCGACCTGGACCACCGGCGGGTTCGTCCGCGGGGCGTTGAGGCTCGGCATCCTCCCCGGCGGAAGGGTCGGCGTACGGAACCGGGCGACCTGACCGGTCGCCGGCGGCGCGAGGAGGGAATACGTCCCGACGACCAGTGCGACCGTAACGCCGCACTGGAACAGACGAACCGCGATCGGCATGAGGACTCCCGTTACCGACAGATAGGAACGACACGCGACGGACTGCCGCGTAATCGACCTGCGACTCGACCCAGGCAGAGGCCTCCACCTGGGCCTTACCTTGTCGGCACGGCTTTTATTGGAGATGCAGGAGTATCGCAGTGAGGGGATTGTCAGGCCGGGAGGCAGAGACGTCAAGGAAAACCCGGACAATCGGCGCGAACTCGCACGAAACCGATCCCGTGAAATCCGGAAGATCAACGGGAAAGGCCGCCGAGGTTCGGCGGCCTTCCGGGAGAACGGTTCCTACGACTAAGGAAGATCAGAGGCCGAGGCCATCGCTGCCGAAGCCGATGCCCTTGTTGAAGCCGCC
>Ga0268299_1002077_pt1 | contig 26911 bp, 21 predicted proteins | sample NOBtaG_FD_193484 | JGI IMG/M metagenome (GOLD analysis project Ga0268299, IMG submission 193484) | Activated sludge microbial communities from bioreactor in Nijmegen, Gelderland, Netherland - NOB reactor | ecosystem: Engineered > Bioreactor > Aerobic > Activated sludge | place: Netherlands...
TAAGACTGTTTGCCGACGAGTGTTCCAGTCGCCTGGCTGATGAATTCATTGGAAACGCCGAAATCAATCAGTGCTACTTTGCCATCCTCGCGCGCCAACAAATTGTCCGGCGTAAGGTCGCGGTGAATGATGGGCGGATTGAGTTCGTGCAGATAGACAAGAATGTCGGCCATCTGCATCGCCCATCGCGCTATCTTCTGTTCATCCCTCTGAGCCTCAGACTTGATGAACTGGCGCAGCGAAACACCAGGTATGTATTCGAGCGCAATATAATCGCGCCCATTCTCCACAAAGAAATCCAAAACCTTCGCAATCTGCGGATGATTCAAACGCGCCAGCAGCCTTCCTTCGCGCTCGAACAACTCCTTTGCCTTCGCCCGCGTCTTGTCGTCCGTGTCGGGCGGCAAAACAGATTCTTTCAAAACGACTCTTGCATCAGGCACCATCTTCGCGAGATAAACAGCGGAGAGTCCGCCGGAAGCCAGTTGCATTCGGACTTCATAGCGCCCGGACTGCAGAGAGCTGGCTGTTTTCAGCGGGACAAAATTGGTGGCGGCGAATTGAGATTCGAGAGCATCTGTCCAGATAGACGTATAGCTAAGTGAAATGTCATTGTCCACAGCAGCCAGTCCCCGCTCCAGCAACAAGGCGCGGCGCGAAAGCACAGACTGATCGGAATATTTCTCCACCGCCATAAACAGATCTTCGACTTCGTGGCGCTGCAGACGATCCAGCTCAAGAAGCGCGCTGCCACCCGACTTGAAATCAATAATCAGTGAGCAGCCGTCAAAATATCTCCACTCGCAAATGCTGCGCGGGCTGAGCTGCCCCGTGCATTCGAGTGAGTGTATGTCCGACCATTCGCGCGACTTTCTGCCTAGCAGCGAATCTCCCCACTGCTCGTCGAACTTGATTTCTTCTTTTGAATATGTAATCGATGGAGCCTCTCCTGTCCTGGCAATGAGCAAAGTAATCGAACCGAGCGAGGATGCCAGAATTGGAATTGCACAGCTCAGAAGAATCTCAGACCAAAGTTTGAGCGCTTGCATTTCCAGCATCAAAAGAAATTTGATACGCAGCACGGACCAATAGCCAGAAATCACCGCCCAGACGAAAAACCCAAGCGTCATAAGAGCGAACAGCCACGACAGGCTGTTTGCCGACCTGTAACTGATGACTCGCTCCTCAGATTGAGGCAATGCCGCAGTTGCCCGAGACTCCACAGTCTCGGAAGGCACCTGTAATGATAGCTCTTCCCCACCAGTATTCAGCATCGCTAAATCACGCTGAACCAACGCAAATTCCATCCTACAACGGAACCCGAATTCGCGCTTGATATCGACGCGAGCGCCAAACAGGCGCCCAAATTCCGGCTGTTATGTGAGTGTGATGTGCCGGTTGCAGAATATCCGCAAGCCAACACCCCCCCGGCTTCACTTCCCCCCCGTGTACTTCTTCCCGATCCACAGAGGACGATGCTATGGTTGATAAAGTTAAGGACTCCAGTGTTGAACAACCTACGGTAAACACTGATGGCGCCTGTGAAGACGCAAGACAAGACGCGGATAAAATTCGCGAAGTCTTCAGCACGCAGGGCATCCAGGAAGCCTACGCATTGTTGATGAAGGAAAGAGAAAGCGCCAAAACGCTGGGCTCCGCTTCAGAGCGCGACACCTGGGAAAAAGAAATTGTGATGGCGCTGAGCGGCAGGCAGGGCAAGCAAGATATCCTGCCCGGACTTTCACTAGCCTTCTTGAACGATAAGAAAGATGCATTCAAAAATCCTGATGACACCGACGAATTCGATGTGAGAGAAGTTCGCTATCAAGCCGGCCGATTGTTCGACAAGCTTGATATGGAAACGGCTTATGGCAACAAAGAAAACAAAGTCGATGACCTGGATGTCGCATTGCTCGGCAACGCCGCAGAAGTTTTGAACAAGAACGATTACGGCGGCGAAGATATCCTCGAGTTCGATGAACTTTCTGAAGTACTCAAAGACAATGCTGAAAACGCCAAAGAAGAAGGAGAATTTCAAAAGACCCGCGACTTCAACAAGCAAATCGCAGAAACTTTTGCAAAGAATAAGAGACTCTTCGGCGTCCTTGATGAAGCGAATTCTGCCGATTCTGTCGACGGCAAAATCACAGAAGCCGAAGTCGATCGCTTCCTCTTGCACTGCGAGAGAAACGATTCTTTCAAGCAACTCTTCACCGAAGAAGAACTGAAAGCTGTAGAAGATCTGAAAACGACATTCGATGATCCGAATAATCACAAAGACGACAACAATACATTTGTAAAAAGCTGGAATCCCTGGATTGGCAAACGTCAAAATTGGATCACCCAGGAATCGATTGCCGCAGCCGTCGGCGGAGAAGAAGCTATGAAATCGCTGGGCAACGCGATTTCAGGCGCCGGCAAGGCAATAGCGGAAGCCGCCAGAGAAGCATTGAAATCAGCGAAAGAAAAAGAAAGCACTGAAGGCGACAAAGGTTCAGACGCCGCTGCTGAAGCCGGAACAATAGTTGGCGAAGCTATTAAGCAAACCGACAAAGACACAGTAACCGATGACAAAGCCGAAGATCCGGAAACAGCCATGCTTTCAGAAGCAGTGCAGAAAGCCGGTGAAGGTCCCTATCAAGTAGCAGCTCGCTTGTTGAAAGGCAAAAACGATGAAGCCGCTCAGATTGCACTCACCAAAATTCTCAAGCAACAATTGATGGAAGACACCGGAGCCAAGACATACGAAGAAGCCGTCTCCAAGCTAATCGTTGGACACAAATTCTTCACACCGGAAACCATCGATTGCATCCGCGAGAAAGTTGGTGCCTCCGGCAACGCAACCTTGATCGCTTTGTTTGGTCCCTCAGTGTCGGAGCAAGCCGCCGCCGATCTCCAGAAAGAAATGGGGCTGGACAAAGACTAATTCACTTTTGACCACGGCAACTGAAATTCAAACACTGCGGATGTTTTACCAGCTCATCCGCGGTGTTTGGCTTTAACAAGCTCGCGCGGAACGCCCTGCAGGCACTTAAGACATGCCCGGTTCCCAGATTTGGTAGCGTCCTAAGAGCTTGACCGTTTCGGTGCGCTTCTGAATCGCTTCGACCACTTGCTTGTCTCTTTCAGCACTATCGATAACCATATCGAGGAAAAAACGATAGTGCCACTGCGCGTCCGGCACCGGTCGTGATTCGATTTTCGTCAAATTAGTATGCGTCTCGATCAGCCCGTTGAGCAGGTTAGCGAGTGTTCCTGGCGTGTGAGGAAGTTCGGCAACGCAAGAAAGCTTGAGCGGATACTTCTTGCCGGTTGCCTCCACCAGCGGTGCTACTCGCGGGTCCGGCTTTCGCTTGGTTTCTGTATTCTTATGCTCCAGACTCGGAACGATAATACCGAATCTGGTGCTGTTTCCTTCATGGTCTTCTATGTCGCGTTTCAGTATGGCGAGATTTGCTTCTTTAGCCGCGAACTCGCTGGCAATAGCGGCGAATTTGCGGTTGGAAGAAGCGCTCACATGCAGCGCCGCTCCGCTCGTGTCCCAATAGGTCTGGGGTTTTGCCGCCGGCAGACTTTTGAGAAACACCTTGCACTGATCGAGCGCAGCCGGATGGGAGAAAACAGCGGTCAGCGATTTGAGCGGTGTCCCTTCAAACCCGATCAACTGGTGGTGAATCGGGATGTAAATCTCGCCCACCATCATCACCGGATATTTGTACAGCAAGTCGAAATTGGCGACGATGGAACCAATGGACGTATTTTCCAGTGGTATCACACCCAGTGCGCATCGATAATCGAGAACCGACTCGAATACTTCATCGAAAGAGCGGCAGGGGACGTACTTAGCATCATCACCCAAGCCGTTCTGCTCGGTGAATATTTGTCCGGCACGGTGACTGAACGCGCCCGGCGCGCCCTGAAAGGCAACTTGCAATGGTTGCGGTTTCTTTGCTGACTTTTCTGACATGAGTTAGTTCACGTGATCCCTGAAGACAAACCAACCGCGATCTTTAGATCAACTTGCTGAGTTCGCTCATAGGCAGCGAGTATTCGTAGTCGACTACGCCGATGCGCGTGGTCGGAATTACGAGCTTGAGCGCTTCACCTTCGCGTTTTTTGTCATGTGACATGGAGTCAATGAGTTTCGCTTTGTCCAGATTCGGAGGCAGTTCGACCGGCAATCCGGCGCCTTCGAGCAAGTTGACGATCTTCTCGCCATCAGCCTTGGGCAGTTTTTTCAGCGCGACACTCAATCTGGTTACAGCAGCCATTCCGATTGAAACAGCCTCGCCGTGCGTCAGACGATAATCCGCAACTTTTTCCAGCGCATGTCCGAGCGTGTGGCCGAGATTGAGCACGCGCCGCAAACCGCCCTCATGCGGATCGCGTCCAACCACAAACAGTTTCATCTTGATCGAACTGGTGATCAAACCGGCGCACACAGGATCTTCGTAATCAAAATCACTGTCGACAAATTGCTGAAGAACATCGAACAAACGCTTTTGACCAAGTTCGTAATCGGTGTGTTTTGCCACCGTTTCTTCAATCAGCGCGTACTTGATGATTTCTGCCAAGCCTGATGTGAACTGCTTCTTCGGCAGAGTCGCCAGCAACTCCGGATCGGCAAGCACCGCTTTCGGGAAGAAGAATGTTCCGGCGAGATTCTTGCCTGCCGGCAAGTTGATGCCGGTCTTTCCGCCGATTGCCGCATCCACTTGCGCAAGCAGCGAAGTGGGCACGATGACGAGGTTCAAGCCGCGCAAATAGGTCGATGCGGCAAATCCGGCCAGGTCGGTGACGGAGCCGCCGCCCAACGCGACAATCGTGTCGCGGCGGTCAAAGCGGCGTTCTTGCAAGTGCTCCCAAACCCGCAACAACCACTCGGTTGTCTTACAAGTCTCACCATCCGGCACTTCCAGCGTGGTGACTTGATAATCTTCAGAAGGAATCGCCGACAAAACTTCGCGCAGCCACTGCACGGCGGTCGTCGGTTGGCACAGCACCAGCACTCGTTTGCCGGCGTTGATTTGCGCAAGAATTCCGGACAATTTGGTGCGCGCTCCGGCGCCGACTGCAACTCTGGTGCGCACCTCTAGAGCCGTATTCCACAGCATTGTGATAACGGGACCACGGTGACGCGTTTTGTGTCGTGACACTGTCATGATTAGAACTCCCCTATCAATTCCGGTCCCTCTTCAACGTTCAAATTGGCGGTTTTTGCCGCCCGGTCTCCTTCGTCTCTGGATGCAAAATTTTGCACCCGCAAAGTATACGACTCAAGGCTCTCTTTAAGTGCCCTGATCGAGTCACATGCAAACTTCTCTAGCAGTGCATCGGCCAAAACGTAATTGACCATAGCTTTCATCACCACAGAGGCAGCCGCTATCGCACATACGTCAGACCGCTCGTAATGCGCGCGCGCCGGCTCGAATTCCGGAAATGATAAAGAGTCCAAGCCTTTGCGCATGGTCGGCAAAGGTTTCATATAACCTTTCACGACAAGCCTGGAGCCGTTGGTCATACCGCCTTCGATGCCCCCGGCGTGATTGGTTTTGCGCTTGAAAGGCAAAATATCACCATTATCAGACTGATAAAGCGGATCGTGCACCTGCGAGCCAGGCAGAGACGCCGATACGACGCCATCCCCGATCTCTACTGCCTTGAACGCTTGAATACTCATTACAGCCTGCGCGATACGACCATCTATTTTTCTATCCCACTGGGTGTAGCTGCCTAAACCCACAGGTAAACCGTCGACCAGAACCTCCACAACGCCGCCCAGGCTGTCTCCTTCCTGCCAGGCAGCCTTGATCGCGTCCTTCATCGCGTCTTCGACAGATTTATCGGTAGCAGAAAGTTCACTTTCAGAAGCCAGTTTCTCAATGTCGCTTAAAGATATATCTACCGGCAAGGCGGCGCATTTCACCGAACCGACCTGCACCACGTGATTGACGGAGCGCGCGCCCACGGCGCTGAGCAATTGCTGGCACAAGGCGCCGACTGCCACGCGAGCCGCAGTCTCACGGGCGCTTGCCCTCTCCAGTACATCGCGGATATCGGACTGGTCGTATTTCAAAGTTCCGGCAAGATCGGCATGTCCGGGGCGAAATCTTTCAATCGCTTTCTTTTGCGCCTGTTCCTGCGCTTCTGCAGTCGTCATGTCCGTCGGTTCCACCGACATCACATGTTTCCAGTTGGCAAAGTCGCGATTGGCAACAGTCAGGGTGATCGGCGCACCAGTGGTGACACCATGCCTCACGCCGCCGAGAAAAGAAACCGTGTCCGTCTCAATCTTCTGGCGATTGCCCCTGCCATACCCCTGCTGGCGTTTCGCCAGTTCGGAATTAATCGCCTCGACATCAATCATCAAGCCTGCAGGCATACCGTCGATGATTGCCGTCAACGCAGGTCCGTGGGATTCTCCGGATGTAAAAAATCGCAACATAGAAACGGTCAGTCTCCACTTTGTTGTGAACCGTTTGTGGGAAGTTGTGAACCTTCAAAGCAAAGGTTGAGAACCTCACGCGGAAAGATCTTACAATAAGCAACTTAAATACTGTCGAATAAGAGTGATTTGGTTTGCATAAAGCATTACAAGGCACGATCGCCGTCCCTGGCGACAAATCGATAACGCACAGAGCGCTTATCTTCGCGTGTCTGACCTCCGGGACCACCAGAATCGAAGGGCTCTCTCCGGCTCATGACTGCTTGAGTACGGTCGGTTGTTTGCGCTCCATGGGCGTGGACATAGATTTGCCCGCCGATGTCGAAACGCCCACGGCGATTGTCACTTCGAAGGGCTTGGGGGGCATCGGCAAGCCTTCCAAAATTCTTGATGCCGGAAACAGCGGCACGACAATCCGCTTGCTTTCCGGATTTGTCGCCGGGCGCCCGCATATCTATGAGTTCGACGGAGACGCATCATTGAGGAAACGCCCGATGAAACGCGTCCTTACGCGTGTCGCTGAGATGGGCGCGTCAATCTCGTGGCTGCAAACCGAAGGTCTGGCACCCTTTCGCATCAAAGGCGGCGAGTTGACTGGAAAACGATTTGATCTGGATGTTGCATCAGCACAGGTTGAAACCGCGCTTTTGCTGGCAGGTCTGCAGGCCGGCGCAAAGACTACGGTGAAACTCCCGCATGCAGCGCGCGACCATACGCGGCGCATGTTCCACTATCTGGGAGTTCCATTTGACGCGGAAGACGAGCTGACAACCAGCGTTTCTAAATTAGACATAGAAATTCCGTCCAAGGATATGTTGGTACCGGCAGACATTTCGTCGGCAGCTTTTTTCATGGTGGCAGCAGCGATTATCCCAGGCTCCTCAATCACTTTAAAAAATGTCGGCATAAATTCGGGTCGGACACTCATTCTTGATGTTCTATCGAGAATGAACGCGGACATAAAAGTAATAGGTGTAAATTCGCATTCTGGTGAGCCCGTAGCTGATATTCGCGTCAGATACAACGGCGAACTTTCATCTGCAACGGTAACGGCGCAGGAGATCGCCCGCGGCATAGACGAGATACCGATATTGGCTCTGGCTGGAGCTTTCTGCAAAGGCGAGCTTTCAGTTTTAGGCGCCGAGGAATTGCGTCACAAAGAAAGCGATCGCCTGCAACTGATCGCGGATAACATGCGCGCCATTGGTGCCGAACTTGATTTGCGCGAAGACGGATTTACAATACGCGGAAGTAAACAGCTCAAGGGCGGCTCGCACTGGGCAACAGCAGATGACCATCGCCTGGCAATGACAGGCATGGTGGCAAATCTTGTTTGCGAAAATGAATTGAAACTTGAGGAGACAAATTCGCCTCGTATTTCATATCCCAACTTCGCTGATGATCTTCAGTCGCTTCTTTAACCAGTTCATTTCGCCACATCGAATATGGTGGCAACAGACGGAATCGCTTGAATTACGAAACCGATGATAAACAGCACCACGCCTGCAGTTCCGAACGTCTGCGGCGGCAAATTGTCTGAGTACCATTCGATGAGAGGACTGACAGTCGACACTACGAAAATTGCAAAACCGAAAGTCAAACCAAATCTGATTACGAAGTTGATTGTCTTTGCATCACCATGGGCGATACTAGCACCGAGCAGTCCGGAGCCGGTTGCAATAGCCATTAACGCGAGCGCAATCACCACCTGTTTTAAAGTAACCTGAGGCTTCTTTCCCGACTGATAGAGCATAGAAGGCGAAATCTTCATTTTAGGCAAAATCAGCGACATCATAAAAACGAGGATGCCCATAGTCAGACCCAGTACGTAATTCTCTTTCAGCGAAACCGCGCCGGTAATTGCACACCCCCGCAAAATTGCGGTCGCCAAAAGAAACTTGTTGGTGTCGGGAATGCCTTTGCCTGCTCGATCAAAATGAAGTCCCAAAGCTGTTCCAAATGCAATGCCCACTATGAGCGAGAACTTCAGGCCCATGGTTGTGAGAAAAAGCAGAACCAGCAAAACGCTGTAATTGACTATTTTAGTGAGCCTGGCGAGTGGTCCGTTTTCGCCGCCCAACAGATCATAAGCCAGATACAAACCGCCCATAACGTCGCACGTCATGCCGATTACGGTAATTACAGCAGCTATATGATCATCCATGTCGAATTCGCAGGTTTGTCACAACAAGCGGCCTATTTCCGGCGACCTTTCTTGGCCTTGCCACCACCGGTAGTTATGGGCTTTTTGGCGCGGGGGGCAGATTTTGCAGCGGATGCTTTCACGACCGTGGACTTAGCCGCAGGCTTTTTCGCAGCGCTCTTACTGCCGGTTGAACTTTTGGTTGCGGCGCCGTTTTTCGCTGCTGACGCTGTTCCTTTAGCGGAGACAAGCTTCAGCTCCTGCAGCCCCATGAGAGTATTGAAGGTCGTCAGATGGCTAGCAGGCACCTTGTGCGTGTCTTTGAACGACTTGCCGAAATCGGACTCCTTCACTTCCAGGATATCCAGCGGTTCCTTGCAATAGACATTGAAGTGGCAGGCGGCTTCCAATGCCATGCGCGTCAATTCCATGCCGTCCTCGAGGACGTCATAGAGTCCGTAAAGACAACCGACCGAATAGTCAGAACCTGCGCCACGAGCGGCGAAGCGAGGATATTCACTGACGCTCAAATTAGTTGAGACACCATAAATGTTCTTCGGCGTAACGACGAGGAAAACGTTGTACATGGACGCGAAGGTGTCCTTGCCCGGCTCGACAAGAGTGTAAGACCTCTTCAGCTCGTTATACAGTTCCAGAAAGAACGAAAACACGTGACTGCGGTCAGCGAAAGTGTTTTCCATCATTTTGTGATTGCTGCGATAAAGGTGCTCGATGATATTGTCGAGCAGCGAATATCCGCTGGTAGCCAGGTATGCATGCTTCAGCTTGATGATTTTCGAGCCGCGAACCAGGTCGGTCACGTACTCGTTGCCGAAAGTCGTAATCCGGTCCGATCCCAGAAACACCCTTCCATTCTTCTTGACGGCTACCAGTATGGTCATTCTTTCGGTTATCCTGCAATGTAAGTTATCAGTCAGTTCGGGCACTCGCGCCTCTTCTGAGACTTTCATACCCGAATTGCTATTACTTTGGCATAATTAGGCTTTCAGACATGTTTTGTCCGATGCCGCTAGAATATGAACAGTTCAGCGGCTGGGGTTTCAATGTTGCCTTTCGTCAAAATTCCAAGCGTCAAATTTTCTTGCGCAATTCGCCCTGCTTTAAGCGTGGCTGTCGTGGCGATTTCGTTGGCATGCTCCCAGAATTCGGCGCTCAGCCAGAACCAGCAGGTTTCCAATTTCCAGGTCAGCCCGGTTCCGCCCGGTCCCATGGGCGCGCCGCAAGGCAATATCGCACGGGGCGGTCCATACATCATGGACTGGTTTCAGCGCTACGATCAGGTCCGCCGCCAGGCTCAGATGTCCCCGGCTGAGAAGCAAAGGGCTGATGGGCTGATGTCCAAGGGCATGAGCGGTCTGGGCGCCATGCTCGCCGGTGACGAGAAAGCAGCCACTCAAAGCCTGCTCACCAAGCTGGTCAACAAGTATCAGGCCGCTTCCGAGCAGATGAAGCAATTGCCGCTTTACCCCGAGACAGAGCGCCTTCACCGCGGCTATTACCAGTATTTTTCCGATGCTCGCCGCCTCTTTTCAGACTATTTGAAAGTCCAGAGCAATCTTTTCGCCATGGACGAAGAGACCGGCAAGCCCGTCGCCAGCCTCCTCATGGCTCGCAAGCAAAATCTCGAACAGCTCGACATGACCAACAAAGCGCTCGACGACCAATTGCGCCAGCAGTTCAACATTCCGCCCTACAGGTACTAAATCTCTAGCCCGTCAGGGAATATATAGGATGTGTTTGGAGCTCAAGGTCTAACCGTCATGCGCCCTTTCAAATCCAATTCCACGCTCCATCGAGCCTTCGCGCTTTCAGCGCATTTGATCGCAGCCATTGCGGTGTTCGCTTTCTTTCAACCTTCTGCCTCAGGACAAGGCGGGTACGACACGTCCGACACGGCGCAGACCGATGCACCGGAGTCCGATCGCCGCCCCGATCCCTATGGTCAAAACGAAAGACCGCACGTCGATAAGGAAGGCAACCAGAAAGAAGAAGCGCCCCTGCCGGCGGTCAACGACCTGGAAAAGTGGTTTTCTCAGTATGACGAAATTCGCAGGAAATACGAGAACACGCCTCAAGAGCGGCAATATTTCGAGTCTCTGGCATCGCGCCAGCCCGGCTCCGGTCTATCCCAGGATGACCAGAAATTCTTGCTCGACATGGCCGACCGCTACGCCGAAGCTTTCAATCAAATGCGGGAGGTCGAATCGTGTTCGGAAACGATGCACCTGCACAGGTCGTATGCCATGTTCCTCTCCGAGCAATCGAACATCTTTAACGACTATATTCGAGTGCTCGGCGAGCCGGACGCACGCGACAAGCGCGGTCGCCCCCTGGCACCGCAGATGGCTGAAAGGCGCAGAACAGTTTATGGCATGGAGAGAAACAATCATCTTTTGGATGTGAGAACACGCCGCGCGTTCGATGTTTCGAGAAACCCTTACGAGCGCCAACAGCCTCAAGAATAGAACTAGAGCGGAATATCCACTTTCATTTGATAGAGCTTGTTGATGGTGTTGATGTCGCGCTGTGAAAGACGCGAAGTTTCATCAGTTTCCGGATACATCAAATCAGCCCGCACAGGGCTGTGACCGAGCAAGCCAAGCGCATGCCCGAGCTCATGCGTGACGATGTTCTTCAATATCAAAAGACGAATATCCGGGTCGCGCGAAAATACCAGGTCTAGATTCACTTCGATAATTTGCGGCTCGACCGAATATTGAGCTCCGATTCGAGGAATGAAAATCGGCACGGGAATTCCCGAGACGGGCACAACGCCCATCGGCATCGGGGTCTTCGCCTGCCATCGCGTGATGGTTTGTGCACCAAGCATGCAATCTTTTGAAGAACCTTTATCGCCAAGCCTCTTCCAAACGACTCTCACGCGCGCCTGCTCTGGTGAATCGACTCGCAGAAAAGCGATCATTCCATTGGTGCGGTTTTCCCACTCGTCGAATCCTCTTATGCACGCTTCCGTGAAACCAGGCTCAGGATGCGGTGTTATGTATACCTTGACCGGCATGTTTTTGAAACGCAAAACACGATTTTTGGTGGCGGCCAAAACTTCATTGCAATAATCGGATGTGATTTTCGGCGAACCATATGGCGCAATCCGCACGAATTGGGGAGGCAAAACATTAGTCAGCGGAATCAAATTCATCTGATTCCCGGCAGAGAGCGCTTCGTCTTCTGAAGCGGCTCTTGCCTGAGTGCCGACGGCAAAACAAAAGGCAAGAAGCAGCACCAAATATGATGCCTTCATGAGCGCAGCGAGTTTTGATTCATCAAGAGACAAGCTCAGCAACCGAAGCATCTTTGTCCTTATCTGTTTTCTTGTCACCAGCACCGCCTCTAGCACCGACAGCCGCCGGCAGCGCTTCTTCAATGATTGCGAGCGCTTTATCTATTTCGCTCTTGGTGACGTTCAATGGTGGGATAAAACGGATTATGTGATTCTTTATACCGCAATCGAGCAAAAGAAGCTTTCGCTTGAAACATTCATCAACGAGACGCTCGATAAATTGCCCATCCGGCGCGCCCGACGGGTCCGAAACTTCCATGCCGATCATCAAGCCAAGCCCACGTACTTCATTGATAAATGAATACTTCTTCCTCAATTCGTTTAACCTGGCGACAAAATACTCGCCCATCTTGGTGGTGTTCTCCAGAAGATTTTCTTTCTCGATTACATCGATTGATGCAAGCGCGGCGGCGCAAGCAACCGGGTTGCCACCGTATGTGCTACCGTGCCGACCCATCGTCCACTTGTCCATCAGCTCTTTTCGGGAAACCACCCCGGCCATCGGAAAGCCGCTGGCAATACCCTTCGCGACAATCATAATGTCGGGGATTACACCAAAGTGCTCGGAGGCAAACCACTTGCCGGTTCGCCCAAATCCTGATTGAACCTCATCGAAAATCAGCATAATTCCATGCTGATCGCAAAGCTTCCTCAGCCTTTGCATATATCCATTTTCAGTTTTATAACCGGTCGCGGGCACTACATAACCGCCCTCTCCCATCATCGGCTCAATTAAAATCGCGCCTACAGAATCCGGCTTCACCTGGTGATTGAACATCGATTCTAAGACATCGAAACATTCGAGGTTGCATTTTCCCGGCACTTGCGAAACCGGACAGCGCAGACAGTACGGGTAAGGCGCATGGAAAATGCCGGAAGGAAGCGGCTCGTACCCCTGACGATAGTGCGATTTGGCGGTCGTCAGCGCCGTCGCCAAAAGAGTGCGCCCGTGAAAGGCGCCGGTAAATGCAATCACATTGGGACGGCCGGTTACGAAGCGAGCCATCTTGATCGCCGCGTCGACTGCTTCCCCGCCGCTGTTATTGAGAAAAACACAATCAAGCCCGGCCGGTGCAATTTGCGCAATTTTTTGCGCCAATTTGATATTCATCGTGTGACGAGTGACAGCCGAACAATGAATCAGTTTGTCGACCTGATCTTTTGCCGCTTTCACAACGGCCGGATGGCAATGCCCTACATTGTTGACGGCGATGCCCATAGTGAAGTCGAGATACTCATTGCCCTCGACGTCATACAAATATGCGCCCTGCGCGCGCTCAGCCACAATCTCGAAACAGCGGTGATAAGTCGGCGCCAGGTATCGGGAGTCGTTCTCCAACCATTCAGCATTCGACTGAGACAAATTTGCCATCTTAAGCCCCCAGAGCTCCAGCAATCCGACATCCACTGAGATACCGGGCAGTGCGATAGTCATCCAAACTAACCCACACAGGCCCACATTCGGTCAGAACATTATAAACCAAGGATATATCAGCTTTTCCGTTCGTCAGGTAGATGAAATTTTGAGAGGAAAAGGCTGCGATTTTGCACTCTTATGCTAATTTAATGATATGTCCAGGCACCGGCAGGCGCAGTTTTCAGTCCTAATTCGCAGTCGCGGCGAAAACATCAGAGACACCGATGGACGACAAGCTCAAACAACTAGCCGAAAGTCGCTACTCTCAGAAGGAATTCCTTGGAATACTTTTTGAACTGGCTGTCGAAGATCAGTGGTTCGACCTGCAGCACATGATTCAGCACGACATGGCTAAGGCAATACTTGCCGACTACTCTTTTGAGCTGGGCGAGGGGTATCTCAACACGGATATATTTTTCCGGCACTGGGAAGAGGTCATCGAAGTGGGCTGGAGCGCATTTTGCCAGCACACCGGACTGCCCAGAGAAAAGGTCAACCTCAGACTGCAACAACTGAGAGACCTTTAGTACATTTAGGCTAAGGATTCGGATTTTGCAATGCGGGCTCGACAATGTCCGTGTAGCGCAGAATGCAGGCAATGCCGCCGGGCGTTCTGCCCTCGCGCGATGCTTGCTCGAAAACTTCCGACGCCAGCGCCCACAGCCCGGGATTGTCGGCGGTAAATTCGACGTCGACTCTTTCCCCTGCATTCACAGTGACGGTGTCCCTGTAAACGCGCGGCTCCAGCATGTCGCTGCCGTCGCGCGCCATTACTTCCATCCGGTGCCCGCTCAGATGCAACGGCACTGCTGTATGTCCGCTGTTGATAATGCGCAAACGCACGCGCTGCCCTTTGCGAACATCGATTGGTGGCGCAAGTGGTGCACTCTTTCCGTTCATCAAATAAAAAGTCAGCGCGTCAGACTTCTTGCTTTCGGTCGCTACCGCGCCGAAAAGGCGCATGTTCGCATTGGACAAAAGCTGGCTGGCTGCATCGGGTTTCGCCCCTGGCTTAGCTTCGGGCTTCGCGTCTGATGGAGACGGCGCAGTTTGTCTTCCTTCCCGGCTGCGAAATTCGGTGTGCATATCACCGATGACGAGCACCACATCCTTATCAGGCGTGTCGGCACGCTGAGTTCTGGCGCCCTTGGGTTCAATTACCAGCGATCCGAAAAGCCCCTTCGCCTTTTGATCGCCGTGAATTATCTGCGGGTGATACCAGAAAGTGCCCGGCTGGTTGGCGATGAATTGATATGCATAAGTGGCGTTCGCTTTGACGATGCCCGAGTCGGGACGCGGCAAACCATCGACGGAGCCGGGCAAAATCATGCCGTGAAAATGAAGGCTGGTCGGAAACTTCAATTGATTGTGCAAAATCAGGCGAACTTTGTCGCCTTGCTGAAACCGCAGCTCCGGTCCGGGCAGCTTGCCGTTGTAAGTGAGCACGCTGATTTGCGCATCGGAAGCCACTTTTACGATGCTCTCTTTGGCAAAAAGATGCACTTCGAAGTAGGTCTGATCCTTCATCTGATTTTTCAATTCGGTCATCTGCCGCATGGCATCATTTATGGTGGCTTTAATATCGCCGACCTCCTGACGCATGTCTTCGAGCTCTTCTCTTTCCTTGGCTTGCTCTGCGGCCATGCCGTCCTGTGCGAGCGCAGAACGAATCGGCGTCAACGAGCACAGTACAGCCACGGACAATGAACACAAAAGTGCAACAGTCTTCATTTTTCCAGCCTCAGACTCTCACCACAGCCACCGGACACGGTGCGTGCATGACGGCACGCTGCGAAACACTGCCCAGGAAGAAATGCTCGACGGCGCTGTGTCCTTGTGCGCCAATGACCAGCAAACCGGCTCTTCGCGCTTTGCACGCTTGCAAAAGTTCGTTGGACGGATCGCCGTGTCTCTTCATCAATTCGATGTTTTCTTGTTTGATGCCGTAATCGACAGCGGCTTTTTCCGAGTCGGCAAGAATTGTTTCGGCAGCCAGATTGGCATTGGATTCGATGGCGGTAATGAATTCGACCGGAGACACAAAGGTTAGAGCGGTCGGCACGAACGATACGCTGCACAAAACAATTTTGACGGCTCGCTCAGCCAGTTTAAATCTCTCAATCGCTTCAATCATTGCCGTCTTCGCGTTCTCAGATCCGTCCAGCCCGAAAACAACGGTATCGAGCGCGTTCGTATCCTGCGAGTCGCGCAGCACCAGCACCATGCCGGGGCAATGTTTGGCAACTCTCAGCGTTGTCGAGCCCAGAAAGAAAAGCTCGACACGTGAGTGCCTGCCGGGAGCCAGCGCGGTAAAGGCAAAGTTCTCGTCTCTGGCTACCTTTTCGATCATTGCCACCGTCGGTCCGGAGACCAATTCCTGCGACACCTCGGCGCCGCGCTTCTGCAAAGATTCTGCAACCCCGTCGAGGACTTTCTTGGCTTTAGTCTGGAAGGCGTGCGGCAGGTCTTCGGGGAAGTCCGCCACCGTGGACAACAAGCTCTCATATGACGGCAACTCTTCCCTCACCGACAGCAAATGAGTCTTAACGCCCTTCAACGGCAGGATTTGCTCGAGTCTCTCGGCAAGGTCCTTAGTCGGATGAGTTACGTCGACCGGCAGAAGCACCCGTCCATTACCTTGAGAAGACATGCGATTTAATCTCCGAAAAACCATGCAAAACGCCCGCTATTTTAGCGCGTCGGCAAAGCATTAACGCCCAGCGCCCGGGTGAGTTTCGAGCGGGAAGCCGAGAGCGCGGCAAGGGCGCCCATGCTGACAACCGCGGTTTAAGGATGAATGTTAAGTACCTAGTTGTTAACCGAATTCATTTGTCCAGTACGGCGCCCAGCGCGACGTCGTAAAATAGCGGTCGTTTCCTATCCAGGCCTGCAAAGGCGAAAGCCGAGGTTTTTGCATTGATTGACCGTTACACTCGCAAAGAAATGGGCGCGCTCTGGACGGACCAGGCGAGATTTCAAACCTGGCTCGAAGTCGAAATCGCAGTTTGCGAGGCGCAAGTGAAGTTGGGAGCCATTCCCGCCGCAGCGCTGGCAGACATCAAAACGAAAGCGAAATTCGATGTCGAGAGAATCAAAGAGATTGAAGAAGAAGTAAAACACGACGTCATCGCCTTCTTGACCAACGTCAACGAAAACGTCGGCGAGAATTCTCGCTTTATCCATCTTGGCTTGACCAGCTCCGATGTCATCGATACGGCGCTTGCCATCAATATGAAGCGCGCCGGCGAGATGATCAAGAAAGAGCTCAATGCATTGCACGACGCGATTCTTGGTCAAGTGCGCAAACACAAAGGCACCGTGCAAATCGGGCGTTCGCACGGCATTCATGCCGAGCCGCTCACGTTCGGCTTTAAACTCGGCGTCTGGCTCGAGGAAGTAAGGCGGCATCAAAAACGTCTGGACGACGCCATTGAAGGGATTTCCGTCGGCATGGTCAGCGGACCGGTCGGCACTTTTTCCAATATTTCCCCCGAAGTTGAAAGACTGACTTGCGAAGTTTTGGGACTGACTCCCGCCAAAATCTCAACCCAGATTATTCAGCGCGACAGGCATGCCCACTATCTTTTCACGCTGGCGCTAATCGGCTCGTCGCTGGAAAAATTCGCCACCGAAATCAGACACTTGCAGCGCACAGATGTGCTTGAAGTAGAAGAGCCTTTCTCGCAAGGACAAAAGGGCTCGTCTGCGATGCCGCACAAACGCAACCCGGTCGGCTCGGAGAACATCACCGGCCTTGCCCGCATTTTGCGCGGCAACGCCATGGCAGCGCTGGAAAATATACCGCTCTGGCACGAGCGCGACATCAGCCATTCATCCGTCGAGCGCGTGATTATTCCGGACTCGACAATCTTGCTCGACTATATGCTGGCGCGTTTCACCAAGATTATGAGCGGTCTTGTCGTCTACGAGAAAAACATGCAGCGCAACCTCGATGTTTTCGGCGGCGTGATTTTCTCGCAAGCAGTGATGCTCAAATTGATCGACAAAGGATTGAGCAGAGAAGACGCTTACAAACTGGTGCAAACCAATGCGATGAAGGCGTGGAATTCCGACAACGGCAACTTCAAGGATTACCTGTCCAATGACCCGTCAGTGACCAAACACTTGCGCAAAGAAGAAATTGCCGCGTGTTTCGATCCGGGTGAATATTTGAAAAACATCGATGTCGTCTTCGAGCGGCTTGGTGTTTGAGTTTGACTGCGACTGATTGAGATGGAACATCGGCAATGAAAATAGATCCGACGAAAAAGCTGGCAGGAATTCTGGTACCGGTGTTTGCACTCCGTCACTCTGATGACCTCGGCATCGGTGACACGACAGCCGTAAAACAAGCTATCGACTTCTGCTGCCGGCATGAAATCGGAGTTTTGCAGACACTGCCGATCAACGAAACCGGAGGAGATCACAGTCCTTATTCCGCAATCAGCTCGGTCGCGCTCGATCCTGCATTAATGTCCGTGACACCGAATGCGATTCAGTGGTTGAGCAAGGAAAACTTTCATTCGGTCATAACCGAACAGGTTCGACAAAGATTGGACGAAGGGTCGGTAAAATACGATGAAGTGAAAGCGTTGAAACATGCGCTTTTGCGCATCGCATTCGATGTTTTTCACGAAGAGAAAAATGCCGCCGACGTAAAACGCTTTGCCGAATTTCGCAAAAACAACGAACGCTGGTTGATACCGTATGCGCTGTTTCGCACGCTTGTCGATCACCATGACGGCAGCAGTGTGTGGACCGGATGGGAAGAAGATTTCAGAGACCCAAAGAACGCCATCGCCTGCATTGCCAAGAGCCCCAAGAAAGCTGATTTCGAGCGGCTGATCAGCTACTACGAATTTGTCCAATGGCAAGCATTCGAGCAATGGACGGCTGTGAGAAAATACGCCGATGAGCACAATGTGCGTTTGATGGGTGATATTCCATTTGGTGTCAGTCGATACAGCGCTGATGTTTGGGCGCAAAGAGAACTGTTCGATCTTCAATGGTCAGGCGGCGCTCCGCCCGAAGCGTATTTCCAGGGCGATCCGTTTACGCAAAAATGGGGTCAGAACTGGGGTGTACCGTCATACGCGTGGAAGAAGCACAAGGCTGAAAACTACCAGTGGTGGCGCCAGCGTGTAGGCAAATGCACTTCGATATTTCACGATTTTCGCATCGATCACGTGCTCGGATTTTTCCGCATCTATTCTTTCCCCTGGATTCCCGAGCACAACTGGGAGTTTACCGAACTAACTGAAGAAGAGGCGAAGAAGAAGACCGGAGGGGAACTTCCGCAGTTCTTGCCGCGTTCGGACGAGAAGCCGGAAGATGCAAAACTGAACGAAAAGGAAGGCAAAGTCTTCCTGGAAATGATCATGGAGGCATCCGGCAACGCCTGGATCGTTGCCGAAGATTTGGGCGTCGTGCCTAAATATGTACGTCCATTGCTTCGCTCTCTGGGCATGGCCGGTTTTGCAATCCCAATATTCGAGCGCAACGAGGAAGACCGCTCCTTCAAACCAAGTGACGAGATGGAGCCGCTCAGCCTGGGCACCTACGGCACTCACGATCACGAACCGCTCAAAGCCTTTTACGATAGATTGGTCGAATGGTGGCACGGTCCGGACGGCAATGAGGGTTGGAAGGAAGTGCAGCGCTTGATGCGATTTCTTTCTCTCGATGAAGACAATCCGCCTTTGCAGTTCACACCGGAACTGCACGAGACTTTTCTTAAAACGCTGATGGAAAGCCCATGCTGGCTGGCACTGTTGATGATTACCGATCTGCTCGGAACCAAACAAAGATTCAACGAACCAGGGCAGGGTGGTGACGCGAACTGGAGCCAGCGTTTGGATGCAAGTCTGGACGAGCTGGAGAAGAATCCGCAGTATGCAGACAAAATTGCCGCATTTCAAAGTTTGATTGAGAAGACCAACAGACAGCCTAGAAAAACAGCGGCGACAAAAGCGTGAAACAATCCATACATCTTATTGATGCCGGTGCATTGAAAGAGTTGCTTGCCAGAGAAACAGACGCTGTCCTAATCGACACCCGCGAAGAACTCGAATTTTCTCAAGGTCATATCGAGAACGCAATTTCCAATCAATGGTTTCAATGGTGCGCGAAAGCCCCTCCGACAGCCAAATCTACTTTATTCGAGCCGGGCTACTGGGGAAATCTCGACGTCGATTCAATTGAGAACATTGAGAAATCACTGGGTGACCTTGGTATTACTAACAGTGGCACAGTCATTCTTTACTCATCCGGAATTGCATCCAAAGGACGAGAAGGACGACTGGCCTGGATGCTGCTTTACTTCGGCATCGAGAAGGTTTACATCCTCGATGGTGGATACAATGCCTGGTTAAATTCCAGGGGTGAAGTTTCTACCAATATCGTTGAGCCGAAAAGAGCAAAGTTCGAAGTTGCGCTTCAGCATGAGCGGCGCATCGATATTGACGGCGTGAAGAAACTTCTGGACGGCGACCGTGGATGCGAGCCGCTCTTGGTAGACACTCGTTCGCCTATGGAATTCGAGGGACGATTGTATGACTACCAACCGCGCATGGGTCACATCCCCAGGTCGGTAAATATCTGGTTCGACAGATATTTTGCCAGCGACGGTCGCTTCATAGGCAACGAACAATTCCTTAGCCTCTTAGAATCCGAAGGCGCCATTGATATAAAAGCGACCTATTGCGAAGTGGGGGTCAGGGCGGCGACCTTCGCACTGCTCTTTGAATTGGCGACCGGCGCAATCTTGCCCGTCTACGACGGCTCTCTCATGGAATGGTCGCACAATCCGGAATTGACCGTGATATCCGGTTGCCATGACGACCGGGACGGCGAAACTTAAGATTCGCAAACAATGTCCCTACAAAGCACAGTCGAACCGAGCCCGTGCGGGCAGAGCCCCCTCCACCCAGATACCAAGTGCTTGAACAGTTGATATAGTCTTACTGTCTATGCATCCAGCATTCTTAATTCGAGCAGGTATTGATTGGGTCAGGCATCGTCCTGATCTAAAAGACTCGAACCCCTATTCTCGCTGCGAAGAAACTCTCAAAGCCGTTCAGACTTTGTGGCAGCAGCAGGTCGGGCGCACCGAGCCTTTGCTCCTTGAGCAAGCGATTGTGACGGCCTACTGGGCGGAGTTTTTTCACGCCGAGGACACGACGCCGGACGAAAAAGAGTGGCGCGACGGACTCAACAAACGCTCCAGCCAGTACGATTCTTTCGAAGAATGGCAAGAGTGGTTCAAAAAGAGCTACGCCAAGGTTTATCGCGACAACGCTATCTGGTTGAGCGTCTTAATGACCTCTTACGCATATACGCACCAGTTCGATGTCATATACGGCGAAGAGAACTGGGAGTTCGTGCCCTCGCATTCTTATATGCCGACCACCGAGATGTGGCGCCTGGAGCCGCATATGGACACATTGCAAGAAGTCATCCGCGAGTTCTGGCATGAAGAGCTGCGTGCCTACGAGGAAGCCGGATTTACCATTGAAGAGCACACCTCGCCCCATCTGGGCAGAGTGGAGTGCCTCGGCTTCGACACCAAAATCTATACTCTTAATTGGCCGCCGCGCGCCAGCCGCCCGCCTGCTTACTTACAGGTTGGCGACCTGGTTGCCGACATTATTGTCCCCACCGGCGATGACTGGTACCGGCATCCGGACAACATCATTTTTGCCCATGAATGCCTGGATGTGACGGCATTGATCAATCGGGCTCAGTATATGTTCGGCAGCAAAAGACGGCTCATGGAGCTATCCGTCGACACAGACCTGGCGCAAGCAAGATTGCAGGCATCGGCGGAAGGCTGGATGGTACCGCCTTCGGACGACGACGAACCGCAGCAAGAGTGGACCGCTACCGGCGGAACCGAGCCCACCAACTGGGCTATGCCGGCCGGCGGCTAAAGTTTCAATACAAAATTTCGGCTCAATCACGCTTGATTCGCGACCATGGGCGCGGATAACCGGCCGGCGTCTCGGAAAGTTTTTTCAAAACCAGCACCACGCGCTCGGTTTCGTCATTGCCGGGTTCGATATTGACCATCTCTTCGACGCCCGCCCCCATCTCCTTGAGCCGTTTTTCAGCGATGCTCATCTCCTGGTCGAGCTGACTTTTCGTCTTTTGCAGCAGGGCGAAGCCGCCCACCTTCAGCAACGGCACAAGAAGCTCGCTGACAAGCGCCGTCGAGCCCACCGCCCGCGCGGTCGCCATGTCAAAACCGCCCCGGTAGTCCTCCAGCACGCCCAATTCTTCAGCCCGTCCATTGACGACGGTGATGGGATTTTTCAATTTGAGCAAATCGTCCGCCATTTCAAGAAATCGGCACTTTTTGGCGGTCGCTTCCACTAATGAAACCTTCAATTCATCCAGGGCAATAGCAAGAATTACGCCTGGAAAACCGCCACCAGCGCCTACATCGACAAGACTGACTGGCACTTCTGGGGGCAGAAAACGCTTGATGATGGGCACCAGGGTCAAAGAATCGAGGACGTGGCGCTCTACAAGCGTGCCGGCCTCGGCTTTTGCGACCAAATTAGTATGCTCGTTGAAGGTAATCAGGGATTTGAGAAAAATTCGCACCTTCTCCACTTTATCGGCATCAAGTGCGGAAAGTACATCCCTGTGCAGTTCCAGGGCTTCCATAAGACTGTCTTTGCTCACGATGGTTTCCAAAAGACTGATAACTTCGACCGTTCGGCCGACCGTTAATTGTATTGGCAAATTCCCTATAAATTCGCCACCCTCAGCGTTGTAGGGTACTGGTTACGGATGCCAAGCAAATACTCAACTGCATAAGAAAATACATTAAGTGTTTAATACAACTGTCGAAAGGCATAATGAGTTTGTCGGCCCTATACGGATTGACCCCTCGCCCGGCGAACAAACCGGCGAGATAACTACGGGTCCGGCGGGGCCGGTGTCTTTCAAGACCAGGCCCACAGGCAACCCGATAAGATTAAGTGAGGGTGCGGATACAGAGCGAATGACAGACAAAGAGTCACCTCTTGCTGACATTTACACTTTACTAGGCGTCTCCCAGATGTCGCCCATGGAAGGCGTCCGCACGCGCTTTTATAAGCTGACCAGGCAGATTCACCGCGAACTGGCGGAAACGACGGACATAGACAGGCGCAACAAGCTGCTCTACGACCTCAAATTCATCTGCATCGCCTACGATATTCTTTCCGATCCGGTTACCAGGACCGACTACGATTTAAGGACGATGGGGCTGCGTGGCGTCCCGATGCCGCAGACTCCGGAGGAGAAAAAACCCGGCGAGCTGGGGCAGCGGCTGCACCTCAAAATCGGCGAATTACTGAACGTAGCCGGGCTTCTGGAGGCATCCGAGCTGGAAATCGCCTGCGACATGCACAAGGCGATGCCGGAAATGCAATTCGGCAGCTTTCTTGTAAAACAGGGATTTATTGAAGAGTATCAACTGGAAGCCGTGCTCTTTGCGCAAAAACTGTTGCGCAAGGGGCTCATCACCGTTGTTCAGTATCAGGCGGCGATGGAAGAGCTTGAATCGAGCGGCGTTGCGGTTTCGGAAACAGTCGTCGAGCGCGGTTATGTCACGCAGTCCGATCTCGATCATTTGGAAGAGGTGGAAGCGGAAGCGCAGGCTGAATTGAACCGCCCCGTTGAAACACCGGTGTACAAGCAGCCGCCCTTGCAACCGAAGGTCGACGAGCAAGTCACCAGCCACTCGAATTTGCTCGCGCAGATGCTCCCGCCGGGTTCACCGGATGTGGTATCAGCGCGTTCGAGCGGCAACGGCGAAAAGTCCGGCATGCTGCAAAAACTTTTGTCAGGCACGCAGGAGGGTGATGTTACTGCACCGCCTTCGACAATGGGCGGGTTGCTCAGCGCGGCGAAGAGCGGATTTGACACGGTTCCACCGGGCACCGTGGGTGGTGGTACATCAGGTACGGCATCGTCCTCCGGTTCTGCTGCCGCGCCAGCCGCGGCGGCACCGCCGCCGTCAATCGAAGCCAAGGCGGCAAAAGAATCAAAAGAAGGTCGCAAGAAGAAAAACGTTGACCTGCAGGATGTTCATTCAATCATGGATCCTGCCCTCAATCGTCCGGCAGAGGATGTCGCTTCGGACACCTACGAAGGTGCAGCCTATAAAGACGACTTGCTTAAACTCGATGATATACCCGACGCTCGCCAGAGGCCGATCGAGCCTTCGGCGCATCAAGGTTATATCGACAACGGTCCGGAATTGCTGACGCCCGACGACGACAACGGCAGCCAGTATGGCAAAGCTGATATTTTTACCCGCAGCGAATCCGGAACCGAATCCAGCGACGAGCTTGGATTGATGGAATCGAGCGGAGTCGAGTTTCAGGGATTCGTCGATTCCCAAGACGAAAACAACGATGACGATGACGACGAAGATGAAGAAGAGGATGCCGGTAGCATTACTCTTATAGACTCGGAACGGACACATATGGTGGATGCAGGCTTGGCGGCGGCAGAGCCGGGTGCGTCGAACCGCGACAAGACAGACTCGACCCATGAGCGTATTCCAGCTTTTGCCGCGTCGGAAAGAACACTGCTTGATGCGGACATTCCAACCAGTTTGCAGTCAGGCGATGCAGGACAAGAATTTGCTGACGCTGAACAGCGAGCCCAGGGACAAACGAAAAAAGAGCAAGCTACAACTCGGGACAAGATGCCCGCTTTCAGACCACCATTGCACAACACCTTCCAGCTAGATGAAGAATCGGCTCAGCAAGATGAGCAAAAGGGCGATGACGGCGAATCAGGCGACCGCCAGCTTGTGATATCGAATGCGGTGCCAAGCAACTATCAACTCGATTGGAGTTCGCCGGAAGACGAGCAACAGGGTCAGATGAAACCGCTCACGGCCAGCCAGGAAAGCGAGCCGATTGTAGACATCAGCAAGCATATCGATCTTGAAGCAATCGAACCGCAGCAAAAGGATGACGGCGACGACGAGTTGAAGTCTTTCCTTGGTGAAGAATACAGGGAAGATTTGAACGAGCTGGGAGAAAGCGGACGCCCGCTCTGGGATGTAGAAGATGATGAATTCATCGTTCCGTCCTCGCAAAAACGCCAGGACAAGTCACAGCAGCAGTCTCAAGCACAAGATGAAGATGCGCAAGCACGCCGCATTTCCGGTGGATGGCAGCGCCTCAAAAATCCATTCGAATTGCAACTAGACCAGCAAGGCAACAAGATTTCCGGACAGGCGACCGGCGAAGAAGCTGTCGTCGAAGTGCCGGAAGATGAATCACTGGAAGATTCGCGCAGCGCAACAGCGGATATCGATCGCAGATCGATCAGCGGAGGCTACGTTCATCCCGCGCAGGAAACAGCGGAAAAGGTCGCCACCAGCTCGACTGACAGCGCTGACTCCTTTGTAGAAGCCAGCGACTCGCTGGAAACGGAAGAGGGCTCCTATCAAAAAGGACCGGAAGAGCGCCGATCTAATCCACGCATCGTGATTGGTTTGGATGATGCTGATGAAACGGACGAATCGCAGAATTCAGAAAATGGTCTGACGACGGCGGACGAGACTCCAATCGACCAGCCGATTTCAGACGATTCAGAACAAGTCGATGAACCGTCCTCAGACCATCAAGATTCAAATGACCAGACATCCGAAGAACATTCACCGGCAGAACAATCTTCTGATGAGCCGCAATTAGACGAGCCGAAGGAAGCACTGGACGAGCTTGCAGCCGCTGTTTATGAGCCACAGGATACGAACGCCGAGAAAGACGAGCGATCTTCTTTAAGCGACAATTCACAAGTTGAAGAACCTGCGGACGTTCAAGAAGCCGAAGCGCAAGAAGATCAAGAAGAAGAAAAAGAAGAGAAAGAAGATCAGAAAGAACAGGTGCAGAAAGACAACGACGACGATTCTTCCTGCGACGCTCAATCTGATCAAGACCAAACGCAAGAAACCGGAAGCGAAGAAGCGCACGAAGCGGCTGCCCAAGATGATAATAGCGCCGAAGCGAAAGACAGCGAAGAGAATAAAGCAAAAGACGACGAAGATGAAGACGACACCGCCGGTGATGACAAGGCGGGAGCATCATCTGCTGCCGAAGAAACTCCTTTGGCAAGACGACGCCGCATGCTCGGCAGACGCCATCACAGGGGCAAGCCCTAACCGTTTATAACAGAGCTTTCTCGCTGCTGGTGCGATCGGAAAAGTCTGAGCACGATCGACAATTGTTCTGCGATCAGTCTCACCACTTTTTGGTCGCCCGGTTTGTATGCCTGGTTAGGATACGGAATTACAATCAGCAAGCCAAGCCGCAATCCGGTCATATCAATTGGCTGTGTGAGCGCGTTTTCAATCAAACCACCTGCCTTGATACCTTCTTCGCGCAGCGGCGGCAAACCCAACTGCAGCGACAACTTGGACACGTATGCTTTGACCGCACTCTCTTGAGTATCATCGTTAAGGTCAAGTTGCAGGCTCGAGAAGGCTCCCTGATTAACCACCACCGCGCAGCTTTGATAGTTCAAAATCGAGGACAAGAGTGCAAAAAGTTTTTCTGTGATCAGATCCAGATCAAGCAAATCTTCGCCGATCCTGCGCACTTCATCGATAATTGTCGCTTCAAACAAAAGCCGCTCCAGCAACTGATTGAGCCTGCCGTTTATCTCTTCCGGCGCTGGTGCTCGCGAAGAGTCAGGCAAAATGCGCAGTCGCGGCTGCACTTTGGACTCGCCGAGAATCTCGCGAATGGCCATAATCAAGTTGTGAAAGCCTGGCTCTTTGGGAATGTATCTGTCGGCGCCCGATTTCAAGCCCCAAAATCTGTCGATGGAGCCGTCAAGCTTCGTCAAAAGAATTACCGGAGTACCGGAAAGTTCCGAATCGTTCTTGACCAGGCGGCAGAGCTGATAGCCGTTGATGCCCGTCATCACCACATCCGAAATAATCAGGTCCGGCAGCTCATTATAAGCGCGCACAAGCCCTTCAGCTCCGTTTCGCGCCTCCAAAATCGTATAGCCTTCCGCCTCGAGATTCCTTCTTATCGTAAGAAGTTGCGTCGGGCTGTCTTCAATTAGCAGCAGTCGATAGCTCATTGGCTCGCATTCAGTCCTTAAGCCTTGCGCCTATTGTACTCCTTACTTTCAGATCGTTCATCTTGACAGCACGGAAGGCTTAACAAGCGGCTTTGTCCCATCACTGCCGGGCGGCTTCGCCAAATCACTGCCGCGCCACCCTTCCTTACTAAGCGCTCTCGGCTCATCCTTTGCTGTGGAAAATCTGCCTGTCATATGTGCGACAAGGTCGCAGACGGCAGCAGTGGCGGGCGACTCAGACATCGTCCAGGCTTCATACGCGGCGGCCAGAGCTGCTTCGTCGAGCCCCTCACCCGGATGTTTTTGCGAATACCCAGCCATGGATATGGCAACCCGGTCAAGAAATTCCGCTTTTGTTTTGACATCGTCGGACACGTTCTTCAGACAATCCGCGAGCGACGTTCGAACCGTTCGCAGAACCTCCATATTTTTCTCTATACGATCGTCCTTGTTCAACAGTTGATATGGCAGCGAGTATTCACTCCTCAG
>Ga0268299_1002078_pt1 | contig 26882 bp, 20 predicted proteins | sample NOBtaG_FD_193484 | JGI IMG/M metagenome (GOLD analysis project Ga0268299, IMG submission 193484) | Activated sludge microbial communities from bioreactor in Nijmegen, Gelderland, Netherland - NOB reactor | ecosystem: Engineered > Bioreactor > Aerobic > Activated sludge | place: Netherlands...
GCCGATCGTAAAGCCGCCTGCATCCTGGGCCACATCCACGACGGTACCCGCGCAGCTATATCCCAGCGCCACCGGGGTATCCAGCTTGTCGAACACGCGCGACAGGGTCTGGGTGAGTCCATCCTTCTGGATCGCAGCCAACACCTTTTTGACTTGTTCCGGTCGCTCCATGGCCCTGCTCATGAGTGACTGTTGGGCGCTTTGAACGGTCGACTTTTCGGTACCCGGGCTGATGAGCGAGGCCTCATTGAGGACCAGCAGGCCGCTTCCGCGCAACGTGGGCGGAGGCACCTCCTCGACCTGTACCGTGGTGGATCGATTATGTTGAAGGATCTGTTTCATGGAGTCAGGACGGTGTGATGGGACGCGCTTGTAATCTTAACGCTCCCCCTTCAACAGCTGACGCACCTGTTTCCAGGCCAGGCCGATCCCCCAGGACTCGCCGCGGGTCTGTCCCCTATCGGCAGTCCGATCGTCTTCAAGGTTGGAGAGTCTGGCGGCCGTATCCTTGAATGTGCGGTCCGTACGAAAAATCAGCCGGTACTGTTCCAGGGCTTCGGGCCTGTCGCCAAGTTGTTCCAGGGTCCGTCCCAACAGGTAGCGGACGCTCAGACTCTGTTGGCGCGGCGCGTTGTAATCGGTGCAGGCTTTTCGAAATGCGGCCACGGCTTGAGGCACCTGGCCGAGCGCGCGATAACAGAGCCCGATCTGACCGAATGCCCGCAAATGATAGGCGGGATCTTGCGCCGCCTGCTGGAACCGCGCAATGGCCGCTATGAATTTCTGGGCCTTTCGGAGTGCCATCCCCTCCTGATAAGAAGCTTCCGCGGACTCAGTTGCCAATTCGTCCTTGCCGGATGGCCGTGGCTCAGGCGCGGACAGCGGTTGGGTGAACAGCTCCGGCCGCTCCGGCGCCTCTTCCCCCTCGCCCGCCGCGATGCCGGCCAGATCCTCAAGCTCGGACAGAGGGAGAATCCGATTTTTTCTCCGGTCGAGCGCGGCCTGCGCCAGCAGTTTGGCCGTGATGCGCGGAGCCTGCTGAGCGAAACCGTAGGTCAACGCCATTTCGCAGACCTGATTGATCAGGCGCGGATTACCCTGACTCAACCGATAGGTCAGTGCGCAAGCCTGGGGACTGAAGAGTGGTCTGGTTCCACCGGATAACTGGATCCGGTGATGGATGTACTGCGCCACTTCATCTTCCGTGAAGGGTTGGATGTGGTAATCCACCACGACGCGCTGCGCAAATTGCGTCATGTCCACTCGTCGGAGCAGGGTCTGGAGATCCGGTTGGCCGGACAGAATGATCTGCAGTTGCAGCAATTTCTCTCGATTCAAATTGGACAGGAGTCGCAACTCTTCCAAGAGCTTCACGCCCAGGTTTTGCGCCTCATCCATGATGAGCACCACGCGGCGCTTCCGGAGCGCTTCCTCCGCCAGAAACTTCGCAAACAGATGTTGCGCCTCGACCGGATCGAGTTGTTTCGTATTGAGCCCCAGGGCCAGCAGGATCCACGGCAGCAGATAGTCCACATCGTAGCGGGCATTGGTCAGGAACCCGATGGCGTAGAGGTCGCGATTGTCTCCGATCAACTTGTGTAGCAGCGACGTCTTGCCCGTGCCAGGATCGCCGGTCAGCACCATGAATGGGGCTTCGGTGATGAGACCGTACTCCAACAGACTGTAGGCGGTGCGGTGCGTGGAGCCGAGATAGAGGAACTCACTGTCCGGCAGCAGCGAAAACGGTTTGCTGTGGAGGCGGTAGAAGCTCTTATACATCGATGGCCTATATCATCCTTTTCATGCTGGCGGCCGTGGCCGTCGCGTGGCCCACTTTGTTGACCACGGTCCCAAGGACGGGCGTCGACTGCTTGATCAGCGCTAAGGCCCGTTCCACATCTTCTGCTTTTGTGCGTCCTTCTTCAATCACCACAAGCATGGCATCGAGATAGGGTGAGAAGGCCAGGACATCCGATGTCTGCAAAATCGGTGGGAGGTCGAACAGGATCATACGCGATTGATAGCGATGCTTAAACTCGTCGACCAGAGCCACCATTTTGGGAGAGGTCAGGGCTTCCGCCGAGTGTGCCACGGTCCGTCCGCCGGGCAACAGCACGAACCGGCCGATGCCGGGATGCACGAGCAACTGTTCGATCGGCACATCGTCCAATAGATAATCGGCCAATCCCTGGCATTCACCCAGATCGAACATCTCATGCACGCTGGGGTGCCGGAGATTCGCATCGACCAACAGCACGGATTGCGTCACATCCATGGCCAGGCTGGCGGCAAGGTTCACGGCCGTGAAGGTCTTGCCTTCCCGCTCGCCGGGGCTGGTCACACCGATGACGTTCCATCCCTTTTCTCTGACCCGATGCAACACCTGGGTGCGCAGGATCTTGAAGGAATCGACGAAGGGCCCTCCTTCGAATCCCGCCAGAATACGCTGTTCCCGCAGCACCGGTTCGGGGATCTGGACCGAACGCGTCCTGGTATACACGATGGTTGCCGGAATCGCCCGGATGGGCTGGGTTCGACTCGGCCCGGATCTAGGAGGGCTGTGGTGCTGCTGTTGCTTATAGCGATCGAGCGCCGCTTGAAACCATTCCATGGTGACCCCTTTCCATACTGGCAAACCGGTGCAACGACCTCACGTTACGAGATGACCACGGTCATTCGACGCCGAATTTTCTCAAGGTTGCGAACCATACGACGTCCAAGGGGGTCCAGAAGAGATGACACAGCAGCAGGAGAAGGGCCACGGCCCCTAACCCGGCCATCCTGATCCTGCCCCGGCGTCTCAGCGCACGGCCGACATCCGCCTTGTTCGGCATATACGGAATCACCGCCAAGGGAAAGGCCTGTGTGACCCGCAACAATTGTTCCGGTGTTCGAATGGAATGGTCGAGATGTTCGGCCAGGGCGGCGGCTCCGGCGCCTCCCGCCATTGCGAGAATCACCCCCAACAAGACGATGGCTTTCCGATTCGGCTTTTCGGGACTCTCCGGCAAACCCGGTGGATCGATGAGCGAGAATCGTTCTCCCTTCCGCTGCACCTCCAACCCTTCCGAGACCTTCGCTTCCAGCAAGCGGGACCGGATGTCCTGGTACTTCTGGGCTGACGTATCGCGGTCACGCGCGAGCGTCAGATAGTCCGGTTCCAAGGCCGGCGTCCGTTCGATGCGTTTGGCGTAGTCCTGGAGTCGTTGCTTGACAGTCGTGCGGCTGGTTTTCAGGGCTTGTAGCGATGCATTCACCGAATTGAGTTGTGCCTGAATGTTGATGTAGGCGGGGTTTTCCGGCCGCTGCAACGGCTTGTTTCCGGACGAGGGTCCGAGCCGCCGGAGTTCCCGCTCCAGCGCCAGGATCGTGCGTTGGGTCTGCAACACGTCGGGGTGGTTTTCACCGAGGCGATCGGCGAGTGTGGCCTGCCTGGCCCTGGCATCGATCAATTGTTTGGCGATCTCTTCAGTTTCTGGATTCGCCCCAGTTTCCCTCTCCAGCGCAGAGATCTCCTGTTTCATCTTAATCACATCCGGATGGTCCGATGAAAGATTCGCGGCTACTCCGGCATATTCGGCCCGGAGACTGCGTAGTCGTTCCACGCTATCGAGGATGCGCTCCCCGGTCACGGAAAGAATCGGTGTATTCGGCTTGATGGTCGCCAATTCTCCATCTAGGTAAGACTTCCGCTCCTCAAGGCTGCGGATCTGCTGATCGAGGTCCATCAGTTCACGATCGGCCTGGTTCATCATCTGGAGATTTAGGGGCATTAACTCGGGCAACGCACCCGCCGCGCGTTGCTTGAACTTGGAGAGCTTGGCTTCAACCTCCTCGATATGGGCGGCGAGGCTCTCCGCCTCCTGTTTGAGAAACGTCGTGGTCTCTTGCGCTTGCCGCTCGCGGCTTTTCAGGTTTTCACCAAGAAAGAGGCTGGTCAATTCATTGGCCACGCGCTGAGCAATTTCCGGCGTACCGCTGTTATACGAAACGGTAAAGGCAATCGTCGCCTTGGTGGCGTGCTGCGTCCGCTTGTCGATCACGTCGGCGCTGATGACTTCGACTTCGATATCCTTGATGAAGCGTTTGATGACGCCTTCTGTCGGGATTTCTTGCCTCAGTTCAGGATACAGATTGTACTGTTCCACGACTTTTCCGAGACTCGATCGGCTCATGACCTGCTGCTTGATCATTTCGATCCGCTGATCCGCGTAACTGGTAATCGTGCTGTGGACCAGCTCAGTTGGAACTTCCTGTTCCTCGATCAGAATGGTTGCGGTGGATTTAAAGGTCGGAGGCCAGAGGGTGGCCGCGGTCACGCTCAAGATAAGCAGGAGTCCAGCTGATGCAAGGATCACTGCGCGTTGTCGGCAGAAGATCGCAATGTACTGATGAAGGTTAATAGAGGTTTCTTGTTCGGGCATTTTCGGCTGAACTGCCATAAGAGATCCTTCTGTCGATTTGTTAGGCTTTGCTCAATTCAGAATGGCCATTTTCGGAGGGTAATATGTCATCATGAGCATAATGGAATTGGATATCGCCGAATCAGGAAGTGATTCTGCATCTCTAAACCGGTATGCATAAGATGCTTCCAGCTTCCACCACTCAGAGAACTTCCACTGCAAACTAGGCGTACAATAAACTAAACGATTTTCCGGCAAACTCCCGCCGCTGGCGAAGGATGAGGCCCCGGAGACCCAATAAGCCGAGAGATCAAGGGATGTCGTGATTCTCTCCGTGAGCTCATGCGATACAAGCATGCCAAGCCGGTCGGTCTGGACAAGAAGCCCAAATCCGCTTGGAAAAATATCTCGAGCTGCAGAGAGCTGTATCCTAGTTTGCTCGAATTCCTTCGTGAGAGTGGCACCGTACACCCAAATAGTTTCCTGAGTCGTTCGACTGATTCCGCCTGCTTGAGTGGTCGAGGATACAAACCTTGGCCCTCCGTACACTGTCGCTTTCAGCGTTTCATCAAACTCGTGGGTGGCGTTCAGCATAGCCCCAGGATAGGCGGCGCGCAAACCAAAGGGCGCGTTGGACGTATGAAAATTCGTATAAGTACCAGCCAGCTGAATTCTGTCTCGTTCCGTGAAGTGATACAGGAACCCTGCCGTTCCCCCAAACACCTGATAGTTAACTAAGCCCAGTCGGAGGCCGTCTTGATAACTCGCATCGCTGAACTGGAATGTACTTTGAAAGCCAAATTTTTCAGTGATCATCCTCGTCCAACTCGGATTCAGGTTCCACAGGTTTCGCTGGGTGAATCGCAAAACGATCCCGGTCGTCAACAATTCTCCCATCAAGGTGTTGTCCCTGGTAAATCCCCCGGTAAATCCCCATTCATCTCTTTCAGTGCGGTATCGTACGTTGAGAGGCAGAAATACATTGGTGAATCTAGTGGTTTCTCCACCGTAGTAGTCTACAAAATCCAATGCCGCCTTCCCACTCACCTCCAGCCGTTCAGTTTTACCGGCAAATTCCACTCCTGGCGAGACCCAATAACCATAGGTCGAATCGTGTGGCAATGGGGTCAGCAAAAGATTGTCGTCATAGTAGGCCTTCGTGCTCATCGAGGGCACCAGTGACCATTCGGCCGCCAGACATGGAAGGGTGATGTGCAGGATCAGGCACATCACCGTAAGGTAAGCCAGTCTGCTTCCTGCCTGCCGGGCGTTCTGCCCCCTTTTCCAACTCAGCGACGACCAATTCACGAGTTACGGCACCATCACGACGTCGCCGCGCTGCAAGATGATATTCTGTTCCAGATCCATGCCCTTTCGCACTTCACCGTACCGGAACGGGAAGGTCTGCTGTTGTCCCAAGACCCGGCGCACGACCTTGATGTCGTTTTCCGCCGCAAAAGGAGTCAGCCCCCCCGCAAGGCTCAAGGCTTGGAGGACATCGGTATAGTGGCCGACGAGGAATTCACCGGGCTTCGCCACCCGCCCGACGACATAGACCTTGTAGCTCAACGGCTTGATGACGGCCACCGTGATGTTCACGGCTGGAATATATTTGATCAATCGTTTGGCGAGGTCTATGCGCAACTCCTCCACAGTTCGACCTTCGGCCGCTACATCTCCCACCAGGGGAAAAGAAATCATGCCATCCGGCCGGACGACCACTTCTCTTGTCAGATGCTCATCTTTCCAGACGGAAATGAGCAGGACGTCTTCGGGCCCGAGCTGATACCCCTGGTCTGAGCTTGATGCCTCCTGAGATGTGCTGCGCACGTCAGTCGATTGACAGCTCACAGTGGCTGTCAGGAACAGACCGATGATCAATCCGAACGCGATTCTCTGCACGATCTGAAAACGATACTGCATGGTTCACGACTCCTATCCGCTGGTCCGGGCGAGCAACTGTTGCGCTTCACGTCGCCCCTGGAATGATTCTGTGCTCTTGAGCGCTTTTGTGAGATACACCTTAGCTTCGACATTCCGGCCTGACTGATAGAGCGCGGCGCCAAGATGATAATTGAGTATCGGAAGGTCCGGGGCCTTGGCGACCGCTAGCCTGATTAGCCGTAGAGCCTCTTCCAGGTGCCCCATTCTCAATCGAACCCACCCCACCGTGTCGAGAAGTAGCGGATGGGGCGCCTCCTTCTCGAATTCGCGACTCAATAAAAACGCTCGCTCCAAATGGGACGGATCCTGTTTGTGGTCGGCCAGCAACGTCGCCAGGTTGTTGGCGGACAGGATATTACGCGGATTTATGCGCAACACCGTTTCATAAGACGCTATGGCTTCGTCAAACAACCCTTGATCGGCCAATACCGAGGCGAGCAGCATGTGCAGCTCTTCACTCGATGCATTCGCGGCAAGCCCTTCCTTGAGAATCCGGATCGCCTGATCCGGCTGCTGAGCCTGTAGCAAGCTTGCCCAATTCAGCCAAGGAGCCACCCAGGTGGAGTTGAGGGTGGTGGCCTGCCGGTATTTTGCCACCGCAACATCCCGCCGACCGAGGATCGACCACACCTCAGCTAATAAGCCGTGCGCGTAGGGATGAGACGGCTGCGCGGTCACGATGGATTCCAACCGTCGCCTTGCGCGCTCCACCTGTTTCTGCGCGAGCTCAAGTCGAAGCAACGCCATGAGGGGGTCCGCGGCGGAGGGTGCCATGGATGCCGCTCGCTCGAAGGCGACGCTAGCCTTGGCATAGTCCTTCTGCGCTTCGTAGAGTCGCCCCTCGGCCATCAGAAGAGCCGGGGTGTCGCCCATCGACCGGCGTAGAGGATCCAGGACAGTCTTGGCATGGGACCATTCACCTGTGACAAGGTCCAAGGCGAAGAGGCGTTCGAGAGCCGGAAGGTAATCCGGATGGGTCTTCAGAATTTCCAGCAAACGGGCTCGGGCTCGCGGCGCTTGTCCTGATTGACTCTCCACTGTCGCCAAAGCTAGGCTTGATTCCACGGCAGCAGGTTGGAGCGCTACTGCACGTTCGAAACTCTCGCGTGCAAGTTGAGACTCACCCGTCATGAGGTAGGCCTGGCCGAGCAGATGCTGCACATGGGCGAGTTCCGGCTGATCACGAAGCACGGTCCGGAAGGCCTGCACGGCGTCTTTGCTATTTTTCCCGATGAGGGCCATCTTGCCCTGGAGTATCAATCCTTCGGAGGAGCGGGGATTCACCTGCAACACTTCTTCTAGGCGCCGCTCAGCTTCTGCCTTCCGACCGGCAATGAAATCGAGTTGCGCGATTCTAACCCGCGCATCTAAGCCCGCGGACTTCTTCTCCTGTCTCTTAATCAGCGCCTCATAGGTCAGTGTGGCTTTTGTGACATCCTTGTAGCGCTCGTACAGAGTGCCCAGAGCAAATGGGATTTTCGTGGAATAGGGCAACTGCTCCATGGCCTGGCGCAATGCCGCTTCCGCCGCATCCTTCCCTCTGCGCAGATCAAGAAAATCGGCTAACGTCAGCCAGGCCTGTTCGTGGTCGGGGAAGACTTGCAACGCCTCTTTCAATACAAATTCTGCCTGATCGATCACCTGGTGCTGATCATAGAAACGAGCAAGTTTCAGTCGATGGTCAAAGATCGTCGGTTCTACCTGAATGATCTGGCGTAGCACCTGTTCCGTCTCTTTGTCATTACGCGCTTGGTCCAGAACAGTGCTAAAGTTATTCAGCAGATCTAAATGGTGCGGATGAACTTTGAGCGCCTGTTGCAGGGTAGCCTGGGCATCCCGGAACCGCCGTTGATGACCGTACAGTGTGGCCAGGAGAATGGCGACATCCGGTTCGGCGGGGTACTTTCTGCTCAGCTCCTCCGCCCGCACCATCGCCTGGTTCACCTGGCCCTGCTGCGCGAGCAGGGCGATCTTCAGGGCTTGAGCCTGTGGGTCTTGCGGATGTTTTGCAAGCACCTTGTCGGCCGCCCGCCTCACCTCATCCACCAGTCTGGCTTCGAGATAGTACTTGGCCAGGACAATCAGCGCCTCCTTGTGGTCCGGCACGAGATCGACGACCTGTTGGTAGTTGGCAACCGCATTGCGCCAATTTTTCTCCTTTTCTTCGACCTGTGCCACGAGAAAGTAAGCATCGGCATCTTTGGGATCGATCTTCAAGACGTTTCGCAATGCCACCCGGGCCTTCGGGAAATTCCCCGCCTGGATGTAATCTTGCGCCTTGGCGCGGTATTGGGCCTTGCGCTCTTGCGGGCCTCCACAGGCCGACAGGGTGAGCAGCAACGCCAACCCGAGCATGATTGTCAAAGGCCTGAGGGTGGAAGGCCGCAGGCCCGTCGTTGAGATCAAACGATGCACTGGCTGTTTCGATTCTACAGCCATGCCTTCACTCCCAATCCGAACAGGACCCACAACGAGACAAAGCCTAATTGCTTCACTCGATCGACGAACGAATGGAGCAATAATTCAAACGAAAAATACAACACGATCAACTTGGCCGCCAGGATGCTCAGGGTCGGCATATCGGCCCGCATTTCCGGCAGCAAGGGGACGATCAAGGCGAAAAATACCATCAGATAATCCAACGGCGTGGTTTGAAATCGATTGCCACGGCTGAAGCGCATACTCAACAACACCAGGAGGGCAATCAGTGCCAAGAGCGTATTGTGAGTGACATAGATGGGCCAGATGTCAGATATGCCGGACTGCTCCCCCATATACATCAGGAAGGCACTCCCTACGTACAGCCCACCCCGAACAAAATGGGAGCAGTATTCCGGCATGAACCACAGACCTCCCAAGACCACGGCGAACAGGCTGAGGGCCGCGTACCCGACATCCATCGGGACATGTCCCGGCAAGAACACGCTCGCGATCAAGAACAACGGCACCACGACCGCGAGAAACCGGGGTGCCATGTCGCTGAGCCATATCCCGGCACGGGCCAATTTTGTATCGGAGAGCACTCGGCCCTTCGACGTTTCCGATAGCAGAAGGCCTCCCCGCTCAGTCGCGACGAACAGGGCGAACATGGCCAGGGCAAATGCACCGTACACGGTGAGAATCAGGGCATCGGATTGCCAGCACAGAAGATACGCAAGGCCCACCATTACCGCCTGGATTCCATAGATCACGATGACCGCTTCGTGATGGGACAGTCCGAGTGCCAGAAGCTTGTGATGCACATGATTCCGGTCGCCGATGAAGGGCGAGCGGCCCTTCGCGAGCCGCTGCCCCATGACGGCAATCGTATCGAGGAAGGGTAGCCCAAGCAGGAGGAAACCGATCGAAACTGGAAAAAGATCACGCGCAGGGTCGCTCATGAGGAGTACGAGGATACCCATCGAAAAGCCAAGCAGTTGACTGCCCGCGTCCCCCATAAAAATCCTGGCCGGATAGGTGTTATATCGTAAAAAACCTAGTAAGCCCCCCAAAAATCCCGCTGCCAGCACCAACACGGTGGTGTCGTGCGACAGATAGGCGAGGTAGGCAATGCCGGCAAAACTCAAGAAGGCTAGACCGCCTGCCAACCCGTCAAGGCCGTCAGAGAGATTGACGGCGTTTGTGGCCCCGACCAGAAACACCACGGTCAAGGGAATCGTCAACCAGAGCGGCGCTTCTTCGGAATAGAAAAACGGGATCTGTTCGAAGCGAATATGGCCAAGGACGACAACCACGAAGACGGCTAGTAACTGTCCCACGAGTTTGATTCTGTAGTTCAGGTTGGCACGGTCGTCCCAAATGCCGAATCCCAGGAGGATCGAAGCGCTCACCAACACCGGCGTGATGATCGTATCTTGCGGCACCCAGAAGAAAATGGACAAGAGTGCCGCGAAACCGAACGCGATGCCGCCGACACGCGGGATCGGATTCGCATGGACCTTTCGTTCGCCTGGAAGATCCATGAAGCTCCAGCGACCCGCGTTCAGTTGCAGCGGCGGGATCAATGCCATGCAAATGAACAGGGAGGTGATGAAGCTGAAAAATACCGCACTGGTCATGATCAGTCGGGAATATACCGATTCAGTTGAGGTTGAATGATTTGCGCAAATTGCAACAGTCGCTGCTCGACAGCTTGCTCATCTTGGCCTGGATCGACTGCAGCAGACAGTCGAATCAGGGCCCCGTCACTCCGTTGTCTCACCACAGCGTCCCAGAATAGATAGAATTTCACGAGATATTCACTCGAGAGGGAGCGATTCCGCTGTTTGAACCAATACAGCACCAGCTGTTTCTGCCGATCCTTTTGGATCAGCACACGATTGACCGGTTCGGTGATCCCATCCATAGGCAGATTCACGGTCCCCTTGGATGTGATTTCCCATCCGCCACCGGGGATGCAACTTGACGGAGAATGAGCCGACTGCCCCATCCGCTGCGATTGATAGTAGGCCATGTACAGCGTAAGCGGTTCCCCTCCCGGTGCCGCGTAGTCGGCCAGGAAGTAGTCGTCAAAACGCAGGGCCGAGATGAGCTGAGGCTCCACAGGCTGTGGGTTTCCCTGCCACTCCCCGATGCGCATGGAAAAATCCACAAACGCCAAACGGTCCGGAACGATCTCTTGCCGCTCGCCGATCGAGGGGAACAGGAGTGCAACGAAAAGAATCAGGGCCAAGCTCCCGACATAGGCAGGTATCTTGACCTGCGTCCCGGGTGGCACGCCCGACGTTGCTCTTACCGGTTTCGTCGAGTCCGGAGTGATTTCCCAGGAGAACCGTTCCAAAAATCTTTCTGATCCAGGCAAAGGATGGACTTTCGATAAGACCCACATTTCGAGCACAAGCAGGGCCAGGGTGGCGAGGAAGAGGACCCAACCTTCAAAGAGATGCAGGAATCCCTCTGCCGCTTGAGGCCCATACCATTCCACGAGCACACCGACGACGCCGATACGGAGGCCATTGATGAAAATTGAAACCGGTAAGGTTGATACCACGAGCAGGATGCGTTTCCACAGGCGGTCGCGGTAAAGGTAAGCACAGAGGAGGGCCAGCGAGGTAAGAGGAAAGAGGTACCGGATACCACTACATGCCTCTGCGACCTGCAATTGAATTGGTCCAAGGTCGATGATGTTGCCCTCTCGGAATGCGGTGACGCCGATGAGATGAAGTACTCCCACACCCAAGGCCGACGACCAGAGCTGCAACTCGCTTGAGAGGGTGTTGTAGAAAAAGAAGGGCAGAGGAATGGCGGTCAACAGATAACCAATGGGAAATGCCAAGTCTTGCAGGGCGCTTTTCCCGAGAAAGGCAAGTATCAGTCCTGCAAGCACAAGCCATAAGGACAAATGGGAAATCGCGTATAAAGTGGCCAAGTTTCCCGCGATATAGAGTAGGAGACCCGCCAGGACGATCCCCACTCCCCACCAGGATGGAGTCAATTCGATCTGCGCCAGTCGATGGCGACGATGCCAGACAAGGACTGCACTGATAATGGGGATAAAGGGGCCATGACTGTAGTCACCTCGCCCCCATTGATTGAAGAGAAAAGCCACACTATCGGCGTACATGAGGCCCAATAGGGCGACAATCAGTAAGGCGATTATAAGCACCGAACACCTGGACGGAAGGCAAATCCTCTCCCTCGGGCGAGGGAGAGGAAAAAACGGGGAGTCGTACGAACGGTGCGCGTGTCGATCGGAATTAGGTCAGCCGTTGCGGCAGCGAACCAGCGTAGGGCGTATCAATCAGTTGCGCCCACCAGAGTTGCCTAAGAGTCTTTCCGAGCAATCAGGCCTCGCGAACCTAAACCAACCAATGCGATTAGTCCTGCGGCGAACAGCCACACCGAAGCGGGGAGCGGCACAAGTGACGTCAGTGCTCCCTGGACCCGATGCCCTACCCCATTGAAAATGAGCCGCCATTGATTCGATGCGAACGACGACAGGCTTGGAGGGGTAGTCGGCAAACTATCATTTGTGAACGCATTGCCCGAAGGATCTTGCAGCGTAAACTCAAAGCCGCTCGGGGCTCGCCCATTGACGGAGGGGCCGGTCAGCCCGTTTACTTCAAGATGGTAGGTATCGCCACTGGGATTATTAACCACACGAATAAAACTCGTGCCTGGTGGGGGCGAATACGTCGCGGTGTAATTTCCGACATTCACTGTCAGGCTTTGAATGGCTCCGTTATATCGCCCAATATTATTGTTCCCCGTGTTGCTGTCAGGCGTGGCAGAGTTAAAGACAAACGTGCCCGACACTGGAAGCGAGGAGCCGAAACCGTTTGAGCCTGTCCCTCCCGGCGAGAACACCTCGCCAAGCACATTCCCAACCGTGCCGCTGAAGCTGAATGAGATGTTCGCGGCATGACTAGGAACAGCCGCCGCAAGTACCGTGCACGCCACCATTGACGCCACTACGAGAGCTTGCCTTATTTGAGTCCGCTTCACGTGGCTCATCATACCTCCCATACTGTGTATAGACGATTCTGCTAGCCAGCATGTACTACTTAGAAGCTGACTTACAACAGCTTCTTGTGCAGACTACTTAAAACCGAGAGAGCACGCAAGAACTTTTTTTAAGAAATCCTCTACGATGGCACCCTTCTACTGACTATCAGACATACGTGTTTCAGATTGGCACAGACGGAGAGATATTCAGCGTAACTATGACTCAAGATGGATCGGGCCGTTTGGCCCCATTCGATTCCAATGAACTGCAAACTGACTCTATTGTGATTTGAAAAACATCGCGGCAGAATGGCGGCGAGCATGGAGTAGTCAGTCCACTTTTCGTTTCGATTGGACAGCGAAATGACGACCATAAAGAACCAACTCGAACCCAGCGAAGCTTTTCCTTATCAGCCGCCTACTCAAGAAATTCGAGAGAGATATCGGGAACTCTTTCAGCTCACCGCGCCCTTGCCACCGCGGCTGATCAAGACCGTCTTTGACAAGGTGCTAGCGGGCGTTGTGCTGTTGCTCGCTTCCCCCGTTCTGCTCTTACTCAAAATTGCGTATATCTCGGAAGGTTGGCTGATTCCTGAAAATGCCGGCCCGATGTTTTTCTATTACAACGCAGTGAGTGCAGGCAGGGCGATTCGAAAATACAAACTCCGTCTGATCAAAGTGAAATATATCGATCCCGAGGGTGCTAAGAGGCACGATTGGGTTGCCTACTCAGCGGAATGGAAGCCCGGTAGTCGGACGTATGTTGGATCCTTTGTGAAAAAATTCTACTTGGATGAATTGCCGCAGTTTTACAGCGTACTCATAGGAGACATGAGCATTGTCGGTCCACGCCCACTGGCGCAACTGCACTATGAGCGGGATCGTAAACAGGGCAATATCACACGATTCCTCTTGCGAGGAGGCATGTTAGGATTGGGACATATCAACAAAGGTACGCCCGAAATGGGAAAACCGATTTACGAATATGAGTACCTCGATCAATACACTAATCGCTCATCTTTGGAACTACTGATGTTGGATTTATGGATCATCTGGCGTGGACTCCTTGTAATTGTGAAAGGCGGAGGACATTAGGCGAGAAGGCTGTTTTGCCCTAAGCAACCCCACCCCGAGGTAAAACAAGAACAACGAATTCGTGATCAGATACCTCTTCCAAAGCCGCTTTGGCTCAGACATCAGACGGCATAGCCATTCCAGACCAGCCTGCCTCATCCAAACCGGAGCTCGTCTCACCGTGCCAGCATGGTAATCAAACGCCGCCCCCACCCCGATCATCACGGCTTTGAGCTTTCCCCGTTGAGCCGCCATCCAGAACTCCTGCTTCGGACAACCGAGACCGACGAATACAATGTGGGCGCCTGAACCATTTATCAGGTCGGTCATCTCGCGATCCTCTTCGGCAGAAAGTAACCTGAACGGAGGGGAAAAAACGCCGGCAATGACAAGCTGGGGAAATGAGGTATTTAAGCGATCGAGCAGCTTTTCAAGCGTGTCCGGCGTGCTGCCGTACAGAAATATCGACAACCCTTTTTCCGCCGCATGTCTGCACAAACTCCACATGAGATCCGGGCCATTGATACGTTCCTGCTGCTCAAAACCGCTTCTGCGCAACACCCAGGCAATCGGCATGCCATCAGGAGTAGCCATATCCGCCTCGTTGGCGATTCGCCGGAACTCAGGTTGTTGCTTCGCTATTACAACCACGTGGACATTGCAGATGCAGACGTAACGCGATCGCCTGTCTTTTGCCCATTGCAAAAGAGTATTAATCGCTTTTTCCCAAGAGGTTGCATCAATGAAGGAGTCCAAGATCCAGGCGCCAGTGCGCTGGCTACTGTCATCTAGTGTACCTACGGCGTGGTCGCTGTCACTGCTGAATCTTCCTATTGGCTGCATCTGTAGAGTATGCCTCCCCTATGAATCACGATTGCCCGTCAAATGCTACGACCACGGCCGGTGTAACCGCGGGCTATCTGTGGCAGGCGGAAGACTATTCTTTATCCGCTCGCCTTGAGTGTTAGAGATTTTTTTCAGCATGGCTAACGGCATCGGTGTAAATGCTCAAAAGTTGATCAAGATGGCGCTGCGGAGAAAACAGTTCTCGCGCCGTGGCGAGGGCATTCGAAGCCATGGCACGTATGTCCAACGCTCTGCGACTGACTCGACGTAAGCATTCGGCCAGCGCCTCTGTATCACTGGCTGGAAAAAGCAAGCCGGTGTGACCATGCTCGACGAGGTCGGGTAATCCACCTATTTGGCTTGCGATAACCGGTGTACCCAAGGACAGCGATTCCACTACCGAGAGAGGGAAGTTTTCATACCACTCCGACGGCACGACGGTACATAACGCCTCGGTAATGAGACATTGCTTCGCCTCTCCTGCCACATGGCCGATAAGCTCGGTGTGGCCCATCCCAGGCTCAGCGACTGCCCGACGCAGACCGCCTTCAAGCGGACCTGTCCCCGCAATCTTAAGGGGCAATTCAGGCACTGAGCGAGCGGCGGCAAGGAGTGTTGACAGCCCTTTCTCTGAGCTCAGCCTCCCCAGGTACAGCGCATAGTGTCGCTTCACTGCCGGCGCTTCGGCGAAGTTGCTCACAAAATTGCCACAGATGCGGATCTTTTCTTTGGGTATCCCAGCTGCCACGAGTTTCGCGAAGGCAAACGAATTGAGCGCGATGTACCGATCAATACAAGAAAGAAAAGCCCCATTGTGCCAACCCCACGCAACGGCGGCGGCATAAAGCGCGCTCGTAGCCATGCTTCCATGCATGCAGCGGTTCCTGATTGCCTCCCAATAATTGGTCTCCTGGCAAGCTTCACAGATTCTGCCGTTCACGTAAAATAAACCGTTAGGACAGAGCAGCCGGTAGTTATGCATAGTCTGCACGACAGGAACGGAATTGCGCTTGAGCGCAACATAGACCGCCGGCGATAGCAGCGGAAACACGTTGTGGACATGCGCAATATCGGGTTCCTGCTCGCCAACATAACGTTCAAGCCGTCCAGCAGCCCGGAAGTTGTACGGAATCTGCAGGAACGCTGATGCCTTCTGGGAAAACGTCATTTCATCTAAGTTGTGACTGTCGGCCACAAATTGAACAACTGTATGGCCCTGACTCTCGAGCAGACGCTTCTCTGCTTCGACGACCCCGCATTCCCCTCCGCGCGTCCTGTAAAAGTTATGAATTTGAAGGATCTTCATGCGGGTGCGAATGACTCGGGCCGGCGTGGCGTCCAAGGAAACTTCTGGTTACCCCAGCAGTTGCTTCTGATGGGGTGGCGCTTCCAAACAGTTTGCAATCCCATCGGTAAACCGCTGCACCATATTCTCAAGCGTGTAGGTTTCTGCGCCTACGCGGCATCCCACGCGCAGGCGCGCGCGCCCTTCTTCATTGCGCAAAAGAGCCACAGCCGCGGTACTGTAAGCTTCCACATCATTCGTAGTCATGATGCCATTCACACCGTCGTGCAGATAGGCAATCTCGGGGCCGTGTGCCCTGCAATCGGTCGTAACTATCGGCACTCCGCAGACAAACGAATCCAGAATGCCCAGTCCGACTGATCCTGGATTGAGCATCACCTGTGCAAGTGAAACATATGCCATCTTCTCGCGGCGGAAGCGCGCCCCCACCCAGTGTGCCCAAGTGTGGGTCCGACACCATGATCGCAACTTATCCCGCTCTGGGCCTTCCCCAACGAGCAACAGGTGAAAATCCGGTATTGCTCTTCGAACTGCCTCAGCTGCAGCGAATAGGAAGTCGAGCCGCTTGTCGACATAGAGCGAGCCAACGAACACCCCGATGAGCGACTCCTTGATGCCGAGTTCACGGCGCAAGGTTTGTGTCTCTTCATGGCCAATCTCCTGCATCCACCTCCGCATTTGTGTGGTGTCTACAGCGTTATTGATTACGGTGATCCTACTGTCCTGAAATCCCGTTGCCGCTACGAGATTGGCGCTCAGGTCGGTATAGGCGAACCACCAATCGACCCGATTGGTGGTCCAGCGCTTGAAACGCTCCTGCAAACTTTTTGGGTTTCTACTTTGCAGATTTGCTCCATGTCCCCAGAAAGCCAGCCGACAGTGCCGTGGCGTTACCAAATGCCAATGATTGCTCAGCAGCTTATTTTCCTGCGTAACGATGACCAAATCGGAGTCCCGAGTCAGCGGACCAAAGTTCTGCCAGCAGATTTGGTTTCCGAGAAGATAGCGAGTCGGCAGGGACTCTGCCCAATCGAGATGGCCGGAGTCGCCCTTAGCGGCCTCGGCTGAATTAGCGGGCCCGTGCAACAGGCGAAGCCGTATTTCTCGCTCTCTGAGATCTTGGCGCATCGCCTCAAAAAGCGGGACACGGTAATGTGTCAGCCGCCTTTGCACGATGACGACTTCGCTCCGTTCAAGTTGTCGACCTCGAATTCCATTTTGCACAGGCGAACCAATATGGACTGTGAGCAGTATTCTGATATTCTTATGAACTTCCGCGAGATTTCATTAGGCCTGCATACAGTTCTCCCCAGCGCGCTAAGAATGCTGGCACTCCGCATCTTTTAACAGAATCCTGGGCGTGGTGCGCCATCACGGCTAGTTCATCACCCAGTTCCAAAGCCGACCGCATTGCGCTACAAACTCCCTTGGCAGTACGAGGCACAATCCAGCCATTTTGGCTCTCCACTACCAATTCTTCCGCTCCGTACAATCCTTGGGTGACGATTACAGGAAGTCCTGCGGCAGCTGCCTCATGGATAGCTAGCGAGAAGGTTTCATACAGTGATGGAAACACAAATACGTCTGATATCCACAGGTAGGGGCGCGGATCCTTTTGGAATCCGACAAACAGAAAATTCTTGGAAAGCCCCGCACGAGACACTTTATCCTGATACTCGCGAATCTCCGCAGTTTGTCCCCCGACCACTAGAATGTGAGCGTGGGACAGATACTCCGTAGAGAGTAAAGTCAAAGCTTCAATAACGACATCCAGTCCCTTTCGTGAGAAATCCCCCAATGCCAGAAATGAAAATATTCTATTCATCGGCATAAAACCGAGCGAGTTGCGCACCCCGATCCTATCGAAGTTAGGAGGAGGAGAGAGTTGTGAGAGGTTCACTGGATTCGCGATCACTTCAATCTTCTGGGTGATTTCGGGGTAAATTGTGGCAAGTTCTTTTGCCAGACCGCGCGATGGAACAACGATCTTCTTTGCGTGAGCGAACGCCCGCTGCTCCACAAAGGCGTTGTAGGTGTGGTTCATCCAGCGAGCCACCCGTCTCAGCCCTTTTGCGGTACTCCGCTTCCACTGGTTGCGAAGGTAGGCTCCGTGACAGAAGTGCGCGTAGCACACGTCAGACCACAGAAATTGCCCTTGCGTCGATTGGATACTATCCGGTGCTGGATTGCCCACCCTCCACACGATGTACTTGATCATCGCTAGCATCTGAAAGATCCAGTACCGTAGGAAAACCGGGCCAGTGGGCAAAGGCACCCTGACCCAATGAACACCCTCGTCGATCTCACATTGGTCAGAGAATACGGTAATGTCGTAGCATCGGTGAAGACCTGATAGTTCTGAGAGAACGCAACTTCCGGCAGGGCTGTTGCGCGTAACCGAAAGATCAAAAACAACCAACGATGGTACTCCTTGATCCGTCATGAACGTTTCAACGCCAGTAAAGCGACATGGCTGGCGGTACGATACAGATCGCCTGATGACGCAGTAGTGTTCATCAGAAAAAACGAGACACATTGCTGACGGACAATGTCAAGATCATCAAAGAGAGAATACGGATAGGAAACGCCGTCCCCTTCTGACACTCTGTAGCCTTTTCCAAATGTCCGACATTTGTACGCGATGTCCCAAAGCCCTGTCGTACGCAAGCTACGCTTCATTATGCGCATCACTTTCGACCCGGCAGCAAAGTGGTTGTCATCCGAAAAGAACACAGCCTTGGTGGCGACACGCAACATCTCCCGAACAGCCACTTTTGGGTCACGGATATGATGCAGCACGCCGAACTCACACACGACATCAAAATGGTTGTCTGGATAGTCGAGCCTGGTAGCGTCTCCTTCCAAGAGATCTTCCGATGTAAGACCGTTCTGATACCCGATTGCTCTGAGCCCATCGGAAGGCTCAATTCCGACAACCTTCGCAGCAGGCACATGTTTCTTCAGGTAAGCGAGGGCTCTGCCGGTACCTGCCCCGACGTCTAGCACCGACCCTAACGCTCGACCATTCATAACACCAGCGAGCCACTCCAGTGCACGATAATGCTCATCGTCCTGCCTCACGTGGAGCCGCTCATATTCAAGCGCCGACTCCTCGTAATACAGGCGTTGCCGTTCTAGCTCGGATAGGTCACGCATCGTGTTCCTGTCCATTACATGCTATTGACCGAAACCAGCAGGAATCAAGAAGACTGGCACGGGGCCCACGTCTACGACACCTGAAGCCGACAGAGTCGCAACGGGTCCGTCTAAACTCTGCTGCGCGACCACATTCCAATTGTATTCAAGACGGAGCGGCTTCACGCCGTTTATGCTCCATACCATGAGCGCATCTTTACCATTGTCTTCTACGATACAGCTCCAGAAATTTCTCCTGAATTTCCCGCAATTCCTCACGATCCGGCCGCGCAGCCACTTCACCGTCTGAATATACGCGAAACCGCCTGAGAGCGCCCGACTCCCATCGGAACTCGCCATGCCCATTGTGCTGTTGTCCCATGCATACCAGAAGTAGCGGCGCACACCAGCAGAAGCTGCGAGCGCCAGCGATTGCGGTACATAAGCTTTCATCAATTCAGGGGCTAAGCTCGACACACCGGCGATCCCGTCATTCGTTTCTCTATCCCTATCTGTGTAACCGGACTCCGTGTTCCACAGTTCGAGATGGCCATACCCATGAGCGAGCATCGATTTCTTGACCAAGTTGATCCGCTCTAACATTTGCTGCGGGTGAAGCGCATAGAAATGATGGGCAATGACATCGACGTATTGTCCCCCGCCCGCATCGAGGAAAAGATCGAGCCGCCCTGAGGTCGCTCCCGTGAATCCCGGCGCCACAATCTTTGCATCTGGATCGATGCTTTTCACGATCTCGCTCGTTCGGCGAGTGATCTCGACCATTTCGGCCGCGCTCCCACACCAGAAATGTCGTTTTGAGAGACACGATTTTTCATGTTCGATCAATACGGGCTCATTTAGGACTTCATAATATCGAATCTTGCCCTTATAGCGCGTGGCTACCTGCCTGACGTAGTTGTCCCAGTCTCCCAAGTCTCTAGGGGGTTCCCCCGTCCCAGGCCCATATGGTCCATCTTGATTCGGCCGAGTCGATGCCCAACGGGGTGTCGCGCCCAACGTCATCACAAGGTCAAGGTTGTGCTGATCTGCGAGCGCGACATATTTGTCCAACTTTCTGAAATCCCACTGTCCACGTCTTGGTTCAAGATTCGACCAAGTGGTGCGAGTATCCCAAAGGCGAAGACTTCCGATAGGTGGCATCTCCACCTGGCGTGACGTATCGTTCCAATGGATATGCATGCCGAAGAAAGTGCGGTCGATTTGTTGAGGTGCGAACGAGTCTGCGGCGTGGACTTCGAATGAGAAACTTCCACTAGCAACCAGAGCAGTCAGGGCAATTCCTCTCAGCGAATTCACCGCCCCCTTTCTACGGCACGCAGCCATGATCGACGTCCGCACGACGTTCAGATAGGGCCATGCCCAAACCAGCGGCCAGAGAAGTCCCGCATGACGCCAGGTGTACACGGCCCATGGCCACAGAGGCAATGCCTTTGGCTCGACCATCTTGCGCAATCTGCGAGACAGTGGAACGCTGTGATCTACCCATTCTCCTTCTGGACGGTTTTTCTTGCATGCTCCTGCGAATCCCGGCATCACCCAGATATCAAACCCGGCCTTGCGTGCCCGAAATCCGTAATCTGTGTCTCCCATAGAATGCCGGAACACGGGGTCGATGGCGCCGACAGCAGTAACCACTGACGCTGGGATCAGGACACAGTTCCCGTTCATGGTATCGCACTCCGTTGGCGCCGTACCGGGTTGTATCAATTCGAACTTGAGGGGACGCCATCTGTTCCGACGAACACGCCCTCCGTAGGTTGCAACCCCGCTGTCGAACTCCATCTCAGTTGTGCCCACTACGATGCCATCTTTTCCCATTTGTTTTCGTATCTCGATTGAAGTCTTGACAAGGTCCGACAGCGCAGATTCGGCAAGCGTCGTGTCGTCGTTCAGCCACAAGTAATAGTCGAACCCTTCTCCCATCGCAATCGTCATAACACGATGCATCCCCCGGTTCCAAAAAAGATCACCGGTGCCTTGGATGACCCGCACTTCGGGATAGCGGAAGGAAACGGCCTCACCTGTCCTGTCCGGACTTGCATCGTCCAGCAAAAATACGCTGAGCTTTGCGTATGATGCTTGGGCGGCCGCACGATATAGCCGATCGAGACAGTGAAGTGTCTGATCGCTCCGGTTATAGCAGGCCAATATTGCGGCGACTCGCACTTCTACGTTTAACATCGCGCCTTTCTTACCTCATCTTCCGCTCGATATTCGCTCTGGGGGTGGGAAGCCGACATCTAGTGGATCTCCACGTGTGACGTCGCTTGGGCCGTAGGCGCAAGCGACATTCCGAGAGAATCCTCAAGCTGAGACATTGCCATAGTTTGCCGTAACGGCTTCCGCCCTACATAGCCGATGGCCGTACCCATAATAATCCCCTGCTCCGGCGTAAATGCATAGGGGACAAAGTACGCCAGCTGCCCAACAACGAGTGCAAAGAGAAGTGTTTCAACACCGCCTTCCCCTTCTATCATGCCGCCTCGTCGCCCGAACAATCGAATCGCTGTGCTGCCATACATCGCAAGCATGGCCAGTAATCCGACATAGCCTGTTCGGTACATGACCTGTAGGTAGCAGTTGTGTGGCGCGTTAGTGAGCCCTCCATATGAGGAACCGAAAGGCTTGCCGATGAGCTGCCGGCCAAGCCCCAACTTTTGCCAGTCCTTTATCAGTTGTTCCCAGGCCCGCACCCTTCCACCGGATGTGCCCTTCGTCATATCTGCCGCGCGCTCGGCCTGCAATGACACTGACTCTGACACTCCTGACAGTCGTTGCGACATGAACGGAATCAGCGCGACAGCAATCAGCGCGACCACTGCGGAAAACCACAACACCCGTGCCCTGCCGCGCTCTGCCAAGATCACGACCGGCAAAGCACTGACAAAAGTAGCCACCCAGACTGAGCGGTGTTGCAACACCAGAACTGTGCCGCCCAGGGCAAGCAGCAGGAGCCACCAGCGAGCTGCCATTTGTCCGCTCATCAGCAAGTGTAACAGCGCGACTAACCCGACCCCGATTACATACGTGGTGCTGGAATTCAGCACACGAAACTTCACCCCCGTCGGATCGGCATCAATCCACTTTCTCGCCATCGCAAGTCCTGCCGCATCTGCAATCCAAACAAAACAGGCGATTAACATCAGCACGCAGGCAGCCACCACCCAGACTCGCATGAGGCGAACAACCAATTCCGGGTCGGTATGGAAGCTCGAAAAATAAAAGACCCCGGCGACGAAGGTAAATATGATCCTGAAATCAACACCTGCGGTTCGCCCGAACTCAGCCAGCCCTACTACAAACGACAACATGAGCATCGTCGCGAATATGACCGCCGATGGTGGCACCCGCAGCGCTCCCTTCAGCGCAATTCGCAACGACGCAGCGAGAGCGAGCAATAACCCCATAGCGTCCCCCGGGTACACCATAACGCCAAGCTCTATACCGGGCAGTTCCACAAACCATGCTTTCGCTACCGCCATTGTCAGCACGAGTCCCGCAGCTATAAGTGGGGACCGGTACAGCGTAACAACCAGGGCAATGGCTACTATTGGTACCGCAATCGCGAGGGTTTCAAGCATAATATGCCGAGATCTCGATATAGCCCGCTAAGTGTTTGCTGCTGACATCAACACATTTTAGGATCAAGAAAGCCAGACATCTTCTTGATTACTCGAGCAGGGTTGCCCGCCGCAACAGAGTCTGGCGGAACGTTACAAGTGACTGTCGAGCCTGCCCCAACTACACTGTTCCTACCGATTCGAACTCCCTTTAGTACGATTGTGTTTGCACCGATGAACACGTTGTCCTCGATTATCACCGGTTCTGCGGCAACCTTGCGGTCATCCCCGCAATATCGTCTATCTGTCGCGTCAACTGGATGAAAGTCGGTGTCCGCAATGATCACGTTTGCGCCGATCAAACAACGCCCGCCGATGGAAACCTTGACGCCCGCGCAGATCGATGTGCCACTCATCCCAGTGTCACTGCCGATAGAAATAACAGCGTTTGGACGTAGAGTGCGCAGGACTATTGGATGGTTCACCCCTAAAGCCGTGTATTCGGAGACCGAAGTCAGAACGCACCTATCACCGATGATGATCGACGAGGACTTTGCTATAGAGACAATAGGCATGCCGAAAAACCGTGCCGAAGAGGCCAGCAGTAGACCTTTACGTCTGAGCCGCCAAGGAACTACCGTTCGCCAGAATAGTAGTTTGACATAATTTCCGTATTCCGCAGCTCGCAACAACTTCGAACGCATGCTACGTCCCTATTTCATTGGCTGTTCCCTTGATGGCACGGAAATACTCCTGCTCATATCGCTCGGCGACTGCGTCCGCGTTGAACACTTCTCCCGCTCTCCTAACGCCAGCCTCGCGAATGGTGTTGTAACGGGCACGATCTTGGAGTAATACTAAGAGCGATTGACACATCGCATCAGCTGAACGCACGTCTGTGAGTATCCCACATTTGCCATGATCGAGCATCCAGGGCACAGCTCCGCTGGCATCACCGGCAACAACCGGAATACCTAGTGCCATTGCTTCTACGAGCACTAGAGGACACGCTTCTTCCAAAGATGGGTGAAGTAGCACGTTACTCGTTGATAGTTCTACTAGTAGATCCGAATGCTGGATGGTACCAATGAACTCGACCCCAGCTATAAGCCCTTGGGCCCTCGCCAAACGTTCCGCCAACTGCCCAGGCCCGAAGTCGTGGCCATAAAGTCGCAATCGAGCACTCGGCATATAAGATCGTAATAGACTAAATGCCTTGAGACCCTTCAGCGGATTCTTTAAGCGCCCCCAACCATTCAGGATCATCGCTACTACGGGCGCATTGAGGTCTTGCGGGCCGTCCCGCCGCATAGCGTCCACAGATATCACGGGTACGGTTGGCATAGGGTTTGGAATGACTGATGCCGACACTTTCGAAAATTTTGATACTTGTTCGGCAATGTATGGGGAAACCGCAGTGAGAAACCTTGCCCTTCGTAATGCACGAATCGCCATAAGCAATCTCCCAAATCGGTAAGGATTGGGCATGTAACGCAATACTTGAAGAGGTGAATCGTGTACGGTGACTACGCAGGGTCGCCGTGAGGCTATACCTGCAAGTGCGAATTCGTACGCCCAGTGGGCGTGTATCACATCAGGCTGGTCTAACTCGATCGCGCGACGGAGATGCCGTCTTTCCAATGCAAAACCATCAAGTATTCTCCCTGGCAAGGCTTCATGAAATCGTATCGCGTGGGGACGCACCGGACAATAATAAATTGTAAGTCTCGGGCGCTTCACCCGGAGGGGTTCGGGTGTGAGAATTGAGACATCGGCGCTAGTAGTATAAACCGAAACATCATGGCCCCGTCCGACCAGAGTGCTGATTAATGTGCTTAAGAAAGGCGCACCACCATATCCTCTGGGCAGAGATCTGGTATCCTTTCCCAAGAAACGAACGATATTTTCAGTAGCTACGGGACCGGCTATGCCGATTCTCATTCTCTAATTCCTGCGTTCCTACTTGCGCACCATGAATTTCCCGAGAACCCGATCTAACAAGAACTGCAAATCCTCAGTCAGCACAAATTTTGAAAGTACCATAACTAGGGCGCAATCAAGCGCAAGAATTACAGTCGTACATAAACTCAGGCTCAACGGCGCTGCGAAGCGATACGAGTCTAGAAAATCGGAAAGGACTATCATGACCGTTGCGTTGACGACGGCCAGCAAGAACCCTCCCCTGACCGCAGAAAAAAGCTGTCCAGATCGTATTCCAGCGGACCCCGCGACCAGCAAAGTCAGCCACAGGGCTCGCAGCACATAGACACCGAGTACTCCCCAGGCAATCGCCGCGGCTGAATAGCGTGCCGCGACCAGCAACACCAAGAGAAACAGGCAGGCAATCCAGCTCTGTACTTTTAACTCAAGACCAGCGCGGCCTAGGCCCCAAAGCACTGGCCCGCCAATCGCCATCATTGCGTGAAACGGCATGGCAAGAGCGAGTGGGGTGAGCAAGCTAGCCGCGTCCAGCCAGCCTCTCCCATAGAGAGTGAGAATCGTGGCCTCCGAAAGCATCGCAATGGATACAAAGCCAGGCAAGGACACCAATGCGACGACTGACAGCAGGCCGAGGTAGGCTCTGCCGACATCGTGCCCCTCGCGACTCGCCTGTGCGCTGGCCGGAAATAGCACTTGTTGAAGCGACGCTACGAGATGATTGGTCGGCGTCCGAACCAAATTGTAGCTCATAGAGTAGAGTCCAATTGATCTTGCTCCGAACAGCGTTGCCACACCTACGTTGTCGAGATTCTCAGCAGTCCAATTTGCGATGTTGGTTCCTAAGATGGTCATGCCGTATTTCACCAGCCCATAGTCATTGAGGACCAGGAGTGGGCGTATCGGGTGCCGTGTCTTCGCGTAAAGCAAGATGCTTCCAAGCGCACATTGCACATTCCATGCGATGACGAGACTCCAGACCTCGAGTCCGGCCATGGCGCAGGGGATGCCGACTAGTGCAAACCCTGCCGAATAGGCCAGCAACTGTGTGAGTTGGATGTACCGATATTGCAAAGTCCGGCGCAAGAGGGCGAGCGACACCAAGCCCATCGCCTGAAGCAAGAAACTCGGCGCCATCGCCAGAACGATGCGGGCAAGTCGTTGGTCCCCAAAGAAACCCGCGAACCATCCTGCCAAGGCGCAGGCCAGCACTGCCGCTGCACTGCCGGCAATCAGCAGCCAGGTGAACGTGAATCTGACCGTATTGTCTGAGACAACCTTTTCGCGGATCAGAGACGAACTCAACCCTGCTTCGGCCATCAAATTGCCAATTCCCATCACCAGGACAACGGTGGCGAACGTCCCATAGGGCTCTGGCCCTAGCAGTCTGGCCAAAACGATTTGCGCGGCGAGCTGGAGCAGAACTCTCCCGGCAGCCCCCAGGTAGTTCCATTTCAGGGCCTCCAAACTCTTTGCTGCTAATTCGCTCAGCACACGCCGTTCCTCGATAATGGGTTAATGATGGCAATAGTAAAAGGGAAGCTTTGAGGTTATTGGTTGACTTTATATTGCAGACTGCCTTCGGGCGGTCAGTTTTGTCGGCGCATCTTTTCTCTCCTGCATTGCGCTCGCAGCATTCTGGCAGACTACATGTAGACCGCATCTCTCCCCTTACCGCGGGGCTCGATCATTCCCCGCCTACATGACACCCGTAGATCTTGTAGTGAAGTGAAGTCGAGCATGTTTCCTTTCGATCGTAGGTCGTATGGCGCCGATCATGACGATTTCTCGTTGTTTGGTATTGGCGCACTTCGCCGGCACCCGTTTGCAGTTCACTACGATAGCAGCGTTTTACTAGGCCTGCAGCTGGCTGTCTTTCTAATCAGCCACATTGAAGTGCCGATGATCGCGCAATATTCGTAAAATGCGACTTGGCTTCCGTGAAGACAACAGTGCAAGGGGCGGTTAGAAATGCACTTCCCGGACTTGGTGGCGATATTCGTAGAACCAAGCCACGGTCTTTTTGATGCCGGCCTCAAGCGTGTGCGCCGCCTGAAACCCGAAAAATTTCGTGGCCCGATCAATGTTCAGACACCGCCTGGGTTGCCCGTTTGGCTTGCCGGTGTCCCACACAAGTTCCCCTTTGTAGCCCACCTCGTCGGCGATCAGATGCGCCAGATCTTGAATCGTGACTTCTTCGCCCGTGCCGAT
>Ga0268299_1002079_pt1 | contig 26879 bp, 17 predicted proteins | sample NOBtaG_FD_193484 | JGI IMG/M metagenome (GOLD analysis project Ga0268299, IMG submission 193484) | Activated sludge microbial communities from bioreactor in Nijmegen, Gelderland, Netherland - NOB reactor | ecosystem: Engineered > Bioreactor > Aerobic > Activated sludge | place: Netherlands...
ATATCTTTTGTCTTTCATTTCGCTCTCCTCTCAGATTTGTTGGGCGTTTCGCTACACCCATGCTACTACTTTAAGGGGCGTTCTTTCATAATACGTGTCCAAGAGACAAAGAAATGAGTTTAGAAGAGTTATCTGCACGCAGAAGGGTAAGAGTAATGGCCGCAATTACCCTTTTACTAGAACCAATATTAGTGGTTCTTTTCCCACTAATATTTTTTGCTCTTGGAGGATCTAGGTAGCGGTTTTATGAGCCGCTTTTAACCTCTACTGTATTATCATCGGAATTACGATCTATTAATTTATTGTAAGGGTCAATACCTGCTCTAGTCGGCACTTCATCAACCGTAATTTCAAAGGTTTGTTCTTCTTTATCGATTTTATATTTTTGTAGGTGAAGTTCTTTTTGTTTTTTCTTTTCACCTACAAAAACACCAATATCAATCAAATCACTGATTTCAATTGTTTTTTCTGCTCCCTCGCCATCAGCACGAAGCTTTTTAGCTTGTACTTTTAATTTAACTAGATATTTTCCATCTGAAGTTTTTGTATAAGTTGCTTCTATAGCTTTATTTTCAAATAAAGTTATGGTTTCAAATAAATCTGTAATCAAATATTGTAGGTCTAATGGGGTAGCTTCTTTTAAGCATTTTATTAGTTCTAAAGAACTTGCATAAGGCGGCTCTTGATAAGCTACAGAACTAATAAAAAGTTTTAGAGCATTATTTACGGCTTCTTCTCCAATATAATCTTTAAGCGCGTACATTACCAGGCTACCCTTTTGATAGTGAATATATGGCTGATTTTGTACTAACCCAATAGGGTTTTCTTTCTTTTCTTCTGCTGTGCGACCTCTTAAATATTGGTCTAACTCATATTTTAAGTATTTTCTAATATTTTCTTTGCCATACTCTTTTTCTAACAACATGAGTGCAGAATATTGAGCTAAGGTTTCAGAAAGTATTGTCGAGCCTTGTACATCACCTCCAATTACTTGGTGGGCCCACCATTGATGAGCTAATTCATGTGCTGTTACATAAAATGGAAAGTCTATGTCATCGTCTTCATCTATTCTGGTAATAAATCCAATTGCTTCAGAGTAGGGAATGGTGTTTGGAAAAGCTTGAGCAAAACTAGCATAACGGGGAAACTCTATGATTCTAAACTGTTTATGCTGATAAGGTGAAAAGCTCTTTGAAAAATACTCTAAGCCTTTTTTAGTAGATTCAATCATTCGATCTACATTGTAAGGATGTGCTTTGTGGTAATAAATTTCAATATTGACATCATTCCACTTATCACGCTTAACTTCATAGCGACCTGACATAAAAGAGAAAAAGTTTAATATTTTTGTATCTCCCATTTTATATTCAAAATAGCGTCGTCCATTTTCTAGCCATTCTTTTTGTAAATAGCCTGGAGCAATTGCTATTTGGTCTGGTGAGGTGCTAACGATAGTTTCAAATGTCATCCAATCAGCATCGCTACTAATATAATTATTCATTCTAGCTTTCATATCATCTGGTGGCGGGAGTTCAGCCTTTTCTGCTAGCCCATTTTTCTTGCGTTTGCTTTTATCATTTAGTTCAAAACTGGAATTATAGCCTATGGATGGAAAAAATTGAGAGTTGTTAAAAAATGTTCCATTAGCAGCTAATTGATTGATTTCGCCGTTGTTACGAAAACCCTTAGATTTATAGTCAATCTCAACATTCATTATTAATTGCTCTTTTGGCTTTAATGGCGTAGCAAGCTTATAAATATGATAATTAAGCTCTTTATCAATTAACTCTGACTTATTTTCTTTGTCAAAAGTTACTGATTTAGGCCCGGTTTCGTTAAATGAAAGGTGTACAGAATCTATTTCTTGATCAGTTTTATTAAGTAAAGTGTAAGTAGCTTTTGCTAGAAAAGATCTTGTTTCTGGGAAAATATCTACTTTTACTTGAGTTGCGATAATTCTTAGTTGAGGGATATTTTGATGTTTTTTATAAAGTTTTTCATACTGAACTTGCAGTTTTTCTTGTTTATCCTCATCAAAGTATTTATTCAATACATTAGTGTTATAGAAAATATAACTACCTGTAAAAACAAAACTTAACAAAAACAGTCCTAACAATACTTTGGTTGGTAAATTAAACAAAAGTTTAGCTTGGTTAAGCCGTGATTTTAAGCTGGTGTCTGTACCTCGAACTAGCAAAAGTATTGATAAAACTGCTAGCACTCCTGCAAAAGATGTCCAATAAAAGTTAAACCAAAATGTAGGGACAACAAAATGTCCAAACCCATTCATATCAGAATAAGTGCTGCTTACATTGCTAGCATATAGATAAATGTTATGTTGATAGCCAAGTTGGGCTAAAGCTATTTGTGAGATGTAAAAAAGTATTATTACCGCATGGCCTGCAAACTTATTTTTTATTAAAGTGTGAATTATCAAACTTAATACAGAAATTTGTATTAAATATGGAAAAGTTTGTCCAAAATAAGATTTTAAATAAACTCCTATTTCAAAATTAAAATATCCATTATAAGCTTGAATTAATATCCCAGTAATTATCAATGCAAAGATTAAAATAATACTTAGAAAAGTCAAAGCTGTAAGATGGCTTAGATAAGTTAAATAATTAGGCAAGGGAAAGGCATCATAAATTTGGTCAAATTTTATTTCTCGCTCTTTCCAAACAAGTTCCCCAGCATAAATTGTGCAAATAATCAGGAAGAATAAAATAAAGGAACCGCCTCCTAGCTCTACAACAGCATAAGTAACTGGATAAGTTGGCGTTCCATACAACCTACCAGCTAAAGAACCATTTAGGATAACTATAAACATTCCTATTAATAATATTGCCCAGAAAGAAAGCGATTTAACAATACTAAAAAAATTAAAGCGAGTAAGACTAAAAAATTGGCTTATTGTGGTATTAAAAGAAAAGCCTTGTGTAACTTTAGGCAACAGTAATTGAAATTTTTCTACTTTTTCTTCTACTTGAGTTAACTTTTTATTGCGACGAATTGAAATAGCTTCAGATGAAAAAGTAAAAAAATAATTAACAGCTAACATTGCAATAATGCCTAAAGAAATCCATAAAAGTCGGTTATAAAGCATTACTCCTGTCAATGGAATTGGTAAAGAATTCTGCTCGGAAATTGTCCAATATTTTGTTATATAACCTATAGATCTAATTGCAAATGGATCAAAAAGAGCAGGTAAAAATTTATTATCAATATTACGTGATAAAATTACTGCTGCAAAATAAAGTGCAAAAAGTACCACTGATTGTAAATAAACTGCTATTACACTACGACTTAGAGTACCAACTAGGAAAAATAAAGCTCCAATAAAGAAAATATTAGGTATTATTATGGTTGCTATTGGATGTAAATAAGCCATTAAGCTAAAAGGCATTATTTTTTCGCTGTCAACCCAAGGCATAAAACTTCCTAGCATCATACCTAAGGGAATACCAATAAAAACTATTACTGCTAAAAGAAAAGAGGCTAAAAATCTAGCATTTAGGTAGCTAGATTTTTTAATTGGAGCAGTAAAAAACATTGCATAGGTGTTTTGTTCAAAATCTCGATAAACAGCCATTCCAGTAAGTGCTGAGACTACAGCCATTCCAAAAGCCATTAAAACCGAACTACTTAAGCCTACTAAATAAGAACTATTTTTTAAGATTTTTGCTCCTGTTCCACCAATGCTAATTGAATCAGAGCTAGTAAGTAAAAATCCTATAAGTAGCCAAAGTGCAAAATAAACATAAGTAGATATTCGTTTTAAGCGAAATTTTATTTCAAAAAGAAATATTTCTTTAAACATATAAACACCTTAAATAATTATTTTTATTAATTTAATTATTAATTTTTTAGACAACACCTTCATTAATTGCGAGGAAATAAACTTCTTCTAAACCTGCATCAGAAACTTGAAAACCATTGCCAGGCTCACTTTCAGAATAAATGTTTATTTGCATTTTTCCAGCAATTAATTTATTAGAAATTACCTTATAATTGCTTTGATAATTTTCTAATTCATGTTTATTAATAAAAGTTTTCCAAATATTATTTTTAATCTTTTCAATTGCTTTTAGTGGGTCGCCTGACATTAAAACTGAACCTTTGTTGATAATTGCCATATTGGTACAAAGTTCTTTTACATCATCAACAATATGAGTTGAGAGAATAACAATAACATTTTCGCCAATTTCGCTTAGTAAATTAAGAAAACGGTTGCGTTCTGCTGGATCAAGTCCTGCGGTAGGTTCGTCAACAATGATTAATTTAGGATTACCTAACAAGGCTTGGGCAATGCCAAAACGTTGCCGCATCCCACCTGAGTAACCACCCAGGTTTTTTTTCCTCACTGCATAAAGATTAGTTTGTTCTAGTAATGCCTTAACTATTTCCTTACGCTCTTTTCTGTTGGTAATACCTTTTAATATAGCAATATGGTCTAACAAATCTTCTGCACTCATATTTGGATAAGTACCAAAATCTTGAGGTAGATAGCCAAGCAATTTCCTTACTTCTTCTTTATTTTTTAATACATCTATTTCACCTAAAGAGATTGTGCCTTGGTCGGCTTCTTGTAGCGTCGCAATAGTTCTCATTAGGCTAGATTTACCTGCTCCATTTGGGCCAAGTAGCCCAAACATCCCTCTAGGAATATTAAGAGAAAGATTATTTAATGCTTTAACTCCATTTGGATAAGTTTTAGAAAGGTTATTAATTGTTAGTTCCATAGTAGAATTTCCATTATTAATTAAAATTATTTATTAGGATATATTTGCTATTTTTGTCTTAGGAAAAACCTTTAACGTCAGCAAAAATCATTTGGTTGCCTGTTCTTGGCAGACTTCTAAATGGAATCGCCTCTGCTGTTAACTTATGCTATCTTGTTGGGTTTAATTGGCTTTTAATATTAAACCAATTGATAGGAGAGCAAATTGAGAAAAATAAGTAGAGCATTATTAAGCGTTTCTGATAAAACTGGACTAGTAGAATTAGCTAAGCAGTTAACTAGTCTTGGTGTAGAGTTACTTTCAACAGGTGGGACAGCAAAAACTTTACGTCAAGTGGATCTTCAAATAATTGATGTTGCTGATTTTACAGGTTTTCCAGAAATTTTAGACGGACGAGTTAAAACCCTACATCCAAAAATTCATGGTGGTATTTTAGCCCAGCGCGATAATCTAGAACATAATGAAGCAGTTGCAAAACACTCTATAAATTATATTGATTTAGTCATAGTAAATTTATATCCATTTCGTCAAACTATTGAAAAACCAAATGTTAGCCTAGAGGATGCTATAGAAAATATTGACATTGGAGGCCCAAGTCTAATCCGTGCTGCTGCAAAAAATTATCAAGATGTTGCTGTAATTGTTGATCCAGAGGATTACCCAGCAATTTTGTTAGAGCTAAAAGAAAACGATGGGATTTTAAGCAAGCCAACACGTCAAAACCTAGCTGCAAAAGCCTTTACTCATACATCACTTTATGACCTGACTATTGCTAATTATCTAACAAAACTAACTGGTCAAGATAAAATTGCTTTTTCTGGTAAAACTGCTGATAAAATGCCTAATCAATTAGTCTTAAGCTTAAAAGAAAAGCAAGCTTTGCGTTATGGTGAAAATCCTCATCAACTAGCCACGCTTTATGTTGATGATTTGGCGGCTGAAACTGGCATTGCAAGTGCAAAACAGCTACAAGGAAAAGAGCTATCTTATAATAATTTCTTAGATTTAGATGCTGCCTGGGCCTTAGTTAGCGAGTTTGATAAAACCGCTTGTGTCATTATTAAACATACAAATCCTTGTGGGGTTGCTATTGGGATAAATGCTAAAGATGCTTTTGAACGTGCAAGGGCCACAGATCCGGTTTCCGCTTTTGGTGGAATTATTGCACTTAACACAACCGTTGATGGGGAAACAGCCCAAGCAATGTCAGATTTATTTGTTGAAGCTATAATTGCTCCTGCATTTTCACAAGAGGCTAGAGATATTTTGACTAGTAAAAAGAACTTACGGCTTTTAATGCTAGCAAAAGAAGAAAAACAAACCCAGAACTTACTAGAAATAAAGCATATTTCCGGCGGTTATTTAGTGCAAACTAAAGACACAGAAAAATTACTAATAGAAAATGCTAAAGTTGTAACTAAAAAACAACCTACCAAAGAACAATTACTGGCTCTCGACTTTGCTTGGAAAATCTGCAAACATGTTAAATCAAATGCAATTGTATATGCTGGAGAGGAACAACTAATTGGCGTTGGTGCAGGGCAAATGAGCCGGATTGACTCTGTTCGTTTTGGTGCAACAAAAGCGCAACTTTCTTTAGTTGGTAGCGTACTGGCGAGTGATGCTTTCTTCCCGTTCCGAGACAGCATTGACGAAGTTAAAAAATATGGGATCACCGCAATAATCCAACCAGGCGGCTCAATTCGTGATAAAGAAGTAATTGATGCTGCTGATGAACATCAGTTAATAATGGTCTTTACTGGGGTGAGACATTTTAAGCATTAATTAAGAAAGGATATTTCTAAATGAGTGAAGTTACTGATGATTTACCAATTATCGAGCCAGAAGAAGAGCGCGTCCGTTGCCGCTTTTGTGAAAGATTAAATAAAGTTAAAACCCTTAGCACAACTACAAGTGCTAGCATTCGTTGTGGACGCTGTAGACTACCTTTAAGTAGTGATCCTCATAAAAAATGGACAAATTTAGACCCACATAGCTATATTCATCCGTTGGATTCTCAAGCCTTAAGTGCCTTACAAAAACTTCCTGGCATAGACACAATTCTAAAAAAAGCACTGGAAATTTTTCATGAAAGCTCGGCTAGAGTGATGTTTACAGCCAACAGTGTCCGAGTCAACGAGCGACAATGCCCAGACCTAGATGCTAAATTAGATGTGGTTTGCTCAACCCTAGGAATTGAAAAACCAGAGCTTTATATTGCTGTTACCGGCCCTGGCGGCGGTTTAGGGTTTAATGCCTTTACTGGAGGCGTAGAAAAGCCTTTTATTGTTATATATTCTGCTTTGTTAGAACGCTTAGACGATATGGAAGTCTTAGCTGTTTTAGCTCACGAAGCAGGACATATTCATTCCCAACACCTTTTATATAAAGTTGCTGCGGATTTGCTTTTCTTCTTAAGTGATGTGATTTTAAGAGGTTCACCATTTGCAGCAATAGCCGATTTGTTGTCTCTCCCGATTAGAATTGCGCTACTTACCTGGCGACATAAAGCAGAATTAAGTTGTGATCGTGCTGCTTTGCTAGTGACTCAAAATGAAAGAGTTGTTGCTAGTACAATGATGAAACTTGCTGGCGGGACATTAGCCTCTAGATTAGATTTAGATGAATTTATTGCACAAGCGCGTGATTTTGATAAACGTGCTGCTGAAGATTTCTTACATAAGTTCTGGACAACAATAATTGCTGGTACTATGAGCCATCCTTTCCCAGTTTGGCGAGTGTCAGAAATTATTGAATGGGCAGAAAAAGAAGAGGGCTACCGTCGTCTAATTAACAAATAAATTAAAATTGCTTATTTTTACCTAAAATAGCCTAGCTGATTATTGCTAGGCTATTTTTGTTATTTAATTAACCCCAAAGCAGCATCAGCCAAACCAATCACCACTTGCCCAAATTCTTTAAAACGCTCGTCTTTAGTTTGACCACAAGCATAACGATAGTAAATTTGCTGTAAAACTACAGCTAGCTTAAATACTGCAAATGCTTCATAAAATGCAATGTTAGATAAATCTCGGCCAGTTTGTTCTTGATAACGCTTAATTAATTCTGTTCTAGTCAACCAACCATTTTCACAAGTAACAGGGCTTATGGATTCCCGACGTGCTACCGGATCATCAGCTTGCGCCCAATAGCCCAAGAAAATCCCTAAATCTACTAGCGGATCTCCTACACTGCTCATTTCCCAATCCAACACACCTATAACTTTGCTAGGATCTTGCGAGTCTAAAATTACATTGTCTAACTTAAAATCATTATGAATTAACGTTGCTGGAGTGCTTTCTAGCGGCATGTTTTCATTTAGCCACTGCATTACAGTTTCCATAGCTGGCACAACTGTAGTTTTAGCCCTTTGCCAACGCTCTGACCAACCTTTAACTTGACGAGCAACAAACCCAGCAGGCTTTCCAATTTTATCTAGCCCATTAGCATAAATATCTACTGAGTGCAGCTTAGCCAATGTGTCAATCATTGCTAAACTAATTTTCTTTCGTAGTTCTGGATCTGGAGCTAACTCAGACGGCCATGTCCGTCTGATAATGACTCCTTGACGACGTTCCATTAGATAAAATGTTGCACCAATTACATTTGTATCTTCACAAAGCAAATAGGGACGAGGAGCTAAATTAAAATGAGGGTTAATCATTGAAAGCAATCGAAATTCCCTTGGCATATCGTGTGCAGTGGGTGGAACAGGGCCAAAAGGCGGACGACGCAAAACAAATTCTTGATTACCAATTTTAACTAAATAAGTTAAATTAGAATGACCACCAGGAAATTGAGCAAGTTCAAGCTCAGAAAAATCTAGCTTTTCTGGAAAATCTGTTAAATTTTTTGATAAATATTCGGCTAATGCTTTTGTGTCCAGTTCTTCGCCTGTTCTTACTGGTTTTGCGTCGTGGGTTATAATCATTTTTATTTATCCTCTTTGAAATCGGATAGGATTTTTCTAGCTACTACCATTCTATGTACTTCATCAACTCCGTCATAAATACGCGCTGCTCTAGCACCACGATAAAAGGCTTCTAGCGGAGTGTCTTTAGAAAATCCTAACGCTCCATGCACTTGAATTGCTCGATCAATTACATCATGAAGCACTTTAGCCCCATAAAATTTAATTAAGGAAACCTCTACTCTAGCTTCATCTCCTTGATCCATTTTCCAAGCTGCGTGCAAAGTCATAAGTCTAGCTGCGTTAAGCTCTGCGGCAGAGTCAGCAATCCAATTTTGAACGCTTTGTTTATTAGCTAACGGCTCACCAAAAGAAATACGTTTTAGAGCGCGTTTGCACATTAGTTCAAAGCTACGTTGGGCAATTCCTAGCCAGCGCATACAATGTTGAATTCGGCCTGGGCCTAAGCGTTTTTGCGCTAAATGAAAGCCTTCTCCCTCTTTGCCTAATAAATTAGTTAAAGGTACTCGGCAATCTTGAAAGCGGATTTCGCAATGTCCCCCAAGTCCACCAGATCCCATAACATCAATATCACGAATAATATTAAAGCCTGGTGTATTGGTAGGGACAATAATCATGCTAGCGCGTTGATGTGGTTTTGCTGCTGGGTTTGTTACTGCCATAGTAATAGCAAATTGTGACCCAATTGCACCAGTAATAAACCATTTATGACCATTTATGACCCAATCGTCACCATCACGAACCGCACTAGTTAAAAGCCCTGTAGGGTCAGATCCTGCAACTTCAGGTTCAGTCATAGCAAAGCAAGAACGAATATCACCATTAACCAAAGGTTTTAAGTATTTTTCTTTTTGCTCTGCTGTGCCTGCTATATGAAGTAACTCAGCATTGCCAGCATCAGGAGCAGCACAACCAAAAATTCTTGGCCCAATAGGGGAGCGTCCAATAATTTCATTCATCAACCCTAGATTGACAACGCTAGTTCCCATTCCTCCTTCTTCTTTTGACATATGAGGGGCCCACCAACCACGATTTTTAACTTTATTTTGCAGGTCTTTTTCTATTGCCTCGTCTAAACCTGCGTGTTCATCGGCGTTAGCTTCATTAGGATAAACATATTGCTCCATAAATTCAGATAGTTGTTTTTGCATTTCGGCTACATCTGGAGGAATGCTAAAGTCAATCATTCTACTAGCTCCTTAAAATAATTTTTTGTAATAATAAAAGTTTTAACAACCAGGAACTACACAAGCACCTGTTTTGCTCATTGCCGCGCTACGTAGCTCATCTGCTAAATTAATTGTATGAAGTGTTGCAGAAAAAGCTTTTTGTTGTAGTTCGGGAGTAATTGCATATTTACGTAATATTTCTAATCCAAATTTATGGTGCCATTCTTCATCTGGCTGGATTTGATTGCGGTAGAGATCCGCGCTAGTTTTATCTCCCATAGCATCAAGTACAGCAATTAATTGGCTATTGCGCTTAATTGCAATTGCTTCACGGGCAAAAGGCCCAGCAGCAACTCGTTCAACAGTGGTTTCTAAAGTCGTAAGCCATTGATAAAGAGGGCTAAAGCCAGTGGCTAGAGGTGAAAAGTTTTCTAAATTAACTCCTAAATCTAAAAGTCGGTTCTCTATTAAGCGATAATGTTTAGCTTCATCGCCACATTGACGAGCTAAACCTAGCTTTACATCAAGCTCTGCTGTAGATGGCATCCAAAATGCTGCTAGCTGGCTAGCTTCTATTTCATTTTTTAATGCTATTTTTAGTAAATCAATAACCGCGTTTTGAGGTGATATGTTTGGAGGTAAAACAGGGATGACTTCTAATTTTCGTAAGGCTTGTGCTACTTCTTGATAAAGTCCTTCTATAAAACCCATAATTTATCCTAAAACAAATAATTAAGACTGTTTAATCTATTTCAGGAAATTAACATTAGCCTCAATATTGCGTCAAGCGAACAAGATAAAGAAGGTTTATCATAGTATAAACAAGCAATCAGGTAGCTTAAGTTATATTTATAGATTAAGCTACCTGGTTTTAATTAAGCTACTAATTGCTGGAAGCACTCATAACTAAACGGATACCGTAACGGTTATATTTGCTGGTGGCAGCGTTCCAGTTGCGGTTAAATGAAAAACAAAGTGCTGCCATATTGTTATAAGATCCACCTCTAACCATTCGATGACTTAGTTGACCGTTTTCTATCCAGTTACTTCCGTCTTGAGGTGCGTCTATGTAATTTTCATGCAGTGGATCTAAGCACCATTCAGACACATTTCCATGTATATCATATAAACCAAAACTGTTAGCAAATCCTAAACTTCCAACAGGGATAGTTTTTTTACGATAAAGGCTTTTTGGTGCTTTGCCATAAGGGAAAGTTCCATCATAATTAACAATATCTGGATTAATGGTATTTCCAAAAGCAAACATTGTTGTAGTGCCTGCACGGGCAGCATATTCCCATTCTGCTTCACTTGGTAATCTAAAAAACTTGCCTGTTTTTTGTGAAAGTCTTTCGCAAAATTCCATTGCGTCATACCAAGTTACTTGCTCTACAGGCAAATTTTCATCCCCTGTAAAATGTGAAGGATTATTGCCCATGATGGCTTTCCATTGAGCTTGGGTAACTTCAAATTTGCTCATATAAAATGCTGATAATTTTACTTCATGTGTTGGACAGGCTTCTTTATCATTTGGCCCACAATCTTGTTGTCCCATAGGAAAACTTCCTTCAGGTATAAAAACCATATCAATCCCAGGGCCGTTAACAAGTTCTTGTGTAAAGTATTGGGCTTGTTTTTTAATTTGTTCGGTGACTTTGCCTTGATCGTCAAGCTTTACAGTTAAAAAATCAAAAGTTTTTAAGTTTAACTCACTAGGAAGTGCAGGAACGCTAGCAACTTTTTCTGGGTGTGGGATTTCTGGAGTTGGTGTAGAAGTTGGTGTTTTTTCAGTGGGTTTTGGAGTAATTTGAGCTTTTAGATTAGGTGCAAAACTATCTTTTTCAAATCTGATAGGAACTATTTTTTCTACCATTTCAGCAATAGTTGAAGCATCACGTTTTTCTAGTTCAACATTACAAACTTTCATTGTATTGTCATTGCTAGCAAGAACTACACTAGAACCATCATTGTTAAATGCAGCCCATTTTAGAGGAAAATCATAAACTTTTAAGTTGTTCATTAATTTTCCGGTTTCAGTCTGCCAAATTTTAGCAGTTCTATCTGTGCTAGAAGTAATAATAAGCCTTCCATCGCTGCTAAATTGTGCTGAATTAACTACAGATGTGTGATCTTTAAGTATTCGTAATTCTTTGCCAGAAATAGCATCCCAAATTTTAGTAGTGTTATCAGAGCTAGCTGTTACTACAAGCAAGTTATCAGGGCTAAAAGATGCAGAATTTACCGAATTTTCATGACCTGACAAAGTGAGAAGTAACTTTGCAGAAGCAACATCCCAGATTTTAGCAGTGTTATCAGCACTTGCGGTTACAAGCTTTTTATTGTCAGAACTAAATGCAACATAGTTAACACTTCCTTGATGATCTTGTAGTGAAAAGAGCAACTTGCCGCTTTCAGCATCCCAAATTTTAGCACTTCTATCTAAACCAGATGTAGCAATCAACTTACCATCAGGACTAAAAACAGCAGAATTTACTGCTGCGTTATGACCAGATAAAGTTAATAAAACTTCGGCTGTGTCAGTTTTCCAAACTTTTGCAGTGCCATCTAAACTTGCAGTTACAATTTTGCTTGCATCAGGGCTAAAACTAGCAGAGCGAACACAATCTTTATGTCCTTCAAATGAGCGCAAAAGCTTTCCTGTTGAAGCTTCCCAAAGTTTTGCAGTTTTATCAGCACTTGCTGAAAGAATGTTTTTTCCATCAGGGCTAAAGATAGAATGAAAAACAAAATTTTTATGTCCAGCAATTGTAAGCGGTTGAACTTGATTAAATTGTAGCAAAGATTGTGAAAGCAAAAATTTTAATGAATATTTGTTGTTACCTCCACTATAAGCTTCTGTTAAATAAAGAACTGCTTGGTCAGGCTTGTTAGCAAGTAAAGCTTGGCGGCCTTGTTCCTCATAAAGACTAAGGATTTTTTCTTTTGTTTGTTGGTTTTGCCAATAAAAAACTACAGATGTAATTGCTAAAAATATGGCTGCAACAGAGCTTAAAATTCGCCGTTGACGTTGAGCGCGAGAGGCTTCATTTAAGCTAGCAGTAGCAAAAGCGTTTTCAATATCTGTTAATTTTCCGTTGTATCGTGAATGCCAAAGTTTATATTCTGTTAGTGCTTCATCACGCCAAAGTAAGCCTTTTGGACGACCTCGCTCTTGCCATTGCCTTGATGCAGATTGAAGTTGATCGCGCAGTCTTGCACCCTCAGCAGTTTCTTGTTGCCATTTAACAAGACGAGGCCAGGCAGAAAGCAAAGCTTCATGTACAACTTCAATTTGTTCTAAGCCGTCTTCACCCTCTGAGGCCGTTAATAAACGCGAAGCAACAAGTTTTTCTAGTACATCTTGATTTTCCGCGCCTAAAATTTGATAAAGTTCATCACGCTTCATTACAGCACGAGTTCCTTCACTAGTAACAAGACGTTGAAAAGCGGCTCTAACTAATTTTTGTTCATGCTGCGTCATGCCTTTCATCATTTCTTCAGCATGACTTGCTAAGGCACCACCAACACCACCTAATGCGTCATAGGTTTTGCGTCGCAGTTGCTTAAATTGACGGTCTCTAAGCTCCCAAAGTTTTGCAGCAGTAAAAGCAAGTAGTGGCAATGCTCCAGGGCGGCCTATTACAGACTCAACCATTTCTAGCGGCATTTGTTTATCTTCAAAAATATAGCCAACACGACGAGCAGGTTCTATAAGGATTCTAATTAAATCATCTTTGCCAGGTGTGGAAAGAAGTTCTAAGCTAGTTGTAACGCGCTCACCAATTGCAGGTAACTCTTTAACTTTAAGCAAAAAATCGTCTCTAACAGTTAATATAACGCGGATAGATTCTTCTTCAGAACGTGCAGCATTTGATAAAGCTAAAGCAAAAAGTTCTCGTTCTGTTTGATCTTGGCAGAGTGTAAAAAGCTCTTCAAACTGGTCAATAACAAGCACAATAGCTTTATCATAAATATCTGATGATGCGCGAAGTGCATTTCCTAACGCATTTGCGTCATGTTTTAATGCAATATGTAAATCATGAACTTCTATTCCTTCTTTGATTAATCGGCTTCTTAAAGTTGTTAGGGGAAAAGCACCAGGTCGTAAAGTTATTAATCGAGAATTTTCTAACCAAGGCAAAACGCCAGCTTGAATAAATGAGCTTTTACCTGCTCCCGAAGGCCCTGCAACAACTAAAAAAGCTTGATTACGCAATCGATTAAGAAAATTTTGTGTTTCTTTTTCACGACCAAAAAATATTTCTGAATCACTTGTGCTAAATGAAACTAGACCAAGATAAGGTGTTTGTTCTTGGCTGATTAATTCACCTGTTTGTGTTTGTGTATCAAAAAGATTTTCTCCAAACCATTGCCAAAAATCTTCGTCATAAAGTTCAAAGCTTGATGGAATTGCTAGGAATTTTGCACCTGTGCGGCCTTTTCCAGAAAAGAAAAATAATTCTTCTGTTGCTGCTGTTGTTGGCGCGGCTAGTTGAACAAGCGGCCATAGAGAAATAATTACATCACCTTGAGCATTTGCTAAAACTACTTTGTTTTCTTCAAGTAAAGCTTTATTGCTAACATAAAAAGATTCTTTTAATTGATGTCCCATCCATTTTTCAGAGTGCGTTTTTCTTGGGACTATTAAGTTGTAGTCAGAAAGAAAAGTTAGTGAGCGAAGCAAAGAAACAAGTTGCGTCATTTTTTCATTTAACAAATTTTGCAAGTATGCTTCTTTGTCGCTTGCTGTACGTGACTGGCACATTTCAAGAATTGATTGGAAAAGATTTATTTGATTTGTTGTTTTATCGCTATTTGGCTCATAGAAAAAAGTTATTAATTCTGGAATTGGATAAGCATCACGTTGAAAACAAAAAGGTTTGCATAATTCTTGAGCAAGCTCTAACCATTCTATTTCATTAAGATTTTGTTGGCTAAGTTTTTGTATTGTATTAAGTATAGAAGTAGAATCATTTTTGCTTCCGCTACCTACACGAACGCGACAAGATAGAGCTAAAACGCCTAAATATTGTGCTAAAACTTGTAAAATATCAGAAATACGCTCTCTTGCTTGGTAGGAGTTACGAGCGGCAGATAAATTAGCAACAGAAGCGGCCAAAGGTTTAGGAGCATTAGTTAAAAGTTCTTCTCTTAAAAGCTCTTCAAGCTGGGGCAATGGGGTTTTAAGTTCAAGCATTCCGGCTGCTTCACGAAAAGCGGCAGCAAATTCTAAAGCTGTTTGGTAGCGGTCAGCTTGCTTTTTTGCCATTGCTTTTTTAATTACTTCATCAAGAGCTATTGGAAAGGAACCTTCTAAGGAAGGAACCGGCTTAAACATATGTGCAAACATAAGTTGAGGGCCTGTTAATGGAAAAGGAACTTTACCTGTAAGAGCCTCAAAAGCTAGCACACCTAGAGCATAAATATCTGTGCGAGTATCAGCATTTGAACCACTTTCCCAAAGTTCTGGAGGCATATAACGAGGTGAACCTATTGCACCTGTAGCATCTTTTTGAGTTTGTTTTGCTTGGTTGGAATTTGTATCTTTAGCGTTTTGCTCAGTTGAAGAATTTATGGTTTCGTTTGTGTTCTCGCTAAACTCTTTTTCTAAGTCGCTAGTAGTAAATTTTTGCTCTTGGGTTGTTAGATCGTTTTGCTCTAAACCTTTAGCTATACCAAAATCAAGCAGTTTAGGAAGCAAGCGACCAGCGCGAGAAATAACCATTACATTAGATGGTTTTATATCACGGTGAACAATTCCGCTTTCATGTGCTGTATGAACGACTTCGCAAATCTTTTCTAAAAGAGGAACAAATCTTTCTAGTGACAAAGGGCCTTGAACTTTTAATAAATTGCTTAGAGGTGTGCCATTTACTAACTCCATAGCAATCCAAAGTAGCCCATCAGTTTCTGCTCCAAAAGCGTAAACCGAAGCTGTGTAAGGATGTTCTAGTTTAGACGCAAGTCTTGCTTCTTTCTTAAAACGCTCTATTAATTTTTGGTCAGAATTATGTTTATTACGAATAACTTTGATAACTGCCTCACGCCCAAGAATAGGCTGTTCAGCACGATAAACCGTTCCATAACCGCCTTCTCCAAGCTTTTCACGAATAATAAATTCCCCTAATGTGCGATTTATTAATGTTGTAGGTTCTTCTTTTATTAGTAGCATAGCTTTTTCTCCCACAAAACTTAATTTTTAGATAGCTATCCGTAAGTATTAGTAAGTTTTTAGTATTTTGTTGGATAACATAAAATTTTGGGCTTGTTTTTTTATTAAATAAGGCGCGAAAAGATAAAAAAGTGGACAAAATTTTTGCTGGATAATTAAGTTTGTGATTTGCTTATATTGTTTCAATGGTACAATTCAAAAATCTTTTTCAATAATTATATACTTAAGGGAAAATTATTATGTCTAATCAAACTAGCTCTAAGACAAGCTTAAAAAAATGGGTTCGACGTTTAGTTTTAGGTTTTGGAGTGATTTTTGGAGTAATTTTAGCTGTGAATTTATACTTAGGCTTTTTTCCTGCTAACATTAAATCACCTGCAAAAAGATATACAATTGAAAAAGTTGCTGATGCAGAAAACGCTTGGTTAGACTATAAACTTGCTACAGAAGTGTTTAAGGATAGTGATAAATCCGTATGGGAAAAATATGATGCAATTGCAGAATTAACTCCTGAACAAGAAGCAGATTTGGATAAACATATCAAAGCAATAGATTATCTAAAAGTAGGAGTAAATAAACCTAAGTTTCAATTTTACAAGGAATTAGCAACACATGACACCAAACTTTTAAGCCTTACTGATTTTATTCACTTAAGTAAATTAGCTATTGCTCAAGCTTCTCGCTTAGAAAAAGAAGGCAAATCAAACGAAGCTTTAGACTTAGAATTAGCTGTTTATCATATGGGTACACAAGTATTTGAGCCTTATACACCTATGACATCGGCATTGTTGTCATGGAGTTGTCATAGAGTGGTTGCTAAAGCTTTGTTTAAGAGACTAAATAAAGGTGGTGGAGATAAGGATTTATACTTAAAAATAGTTAGAAAAATAGTAGAAGATGACAGCAAATCTTCTACTCCACAAGAGATTATGGAATGGGAATGGCAATTTAGTAATAGGTCTTTGGAAGATTCTTTAATTAATGGCACTGCACAAAAACAGTTTCCTAAAAATCTATCTGTAAGGGTTTATAATAGTTTTGTACTTAAACATAATGAGCTAGTGGAAAAACTTATAAAACCAAGTCTTGAAACACTTGATGTTAAAGCTATGCAAGAAGTGGATAAGAAAATAAGTGAATTTATTGAACAAGAAAATAAATGGTATAAAAACTTATTTGTAGATGAATATATAGCTTCAGTATTGTTTAGTGTAGCGATACCAAGTGCAAAAGCTGTAGTAAACAGTTTTTATCTAGAAAAGGCAAACGCAGCCGCACTTCAAACTTTAGCTATAATTCGAGTTTATGAACAAGAAAATGGAAAGTTTCCTGAGAATTTAGAAGCAGCTTTACAAGATGCAAGCCTAAAAATACCTTTAGATATAGCTACAAAAAAGATTGTTGGTTATAGGCTAGAAAATAATAAGCCTATTGTATGGTTAGCTGGTTTTGATGGAAAAGATGATGATGGAAAAACTGCTTATAAAAACGCTAGAGTTGCAACAGATGGAAGTGATTTCATTTATTCACTTGGTGAAATTCCAGAACATTTAATTGAAGGAAAAACTAAAAAACAGTAAAAAATAATGATTTTTATATAGGAGATGTAAATAATGAGTTGGGCAAAGTTTGCAATAGAAAGCCTGAAAGAAGGAAAAATAGTAGAAATAAAACCTCGTGGACATTCAATGAAAGGGAAAGTAAATGATGGTGATAGAGTAACTGTAGAACCTTGTGAAGTAGATAAATTAGAAGTAGGAGATATTGTATTAGTAAGGGTAAAAGGCCAAGATTATTTACATTTAGTTAAGGCAAAAAATCAAGGCAGATTTTTAATAGGAAATAATCGTGGTGGAATAAATGGTTGGGTTGGACATAATTGCATTTATGGAAAAGCTATTAAAGTAGAACCCAATTAATTTAGCTAATAGGTAAAATATGGGTTGGGTAAATGACGTACTAAAAGAACTTAAAGAAAACAAAATAGCAAAAGTAAGACCCTTTGGCACTTCAATGCGTGGAAAAATTGAAAGTGGTCAACTTGTTACAATTGAGCTTGTTAGCTACCAGAATGTAAATACAGGAGATATTGTTTTTGTAAAGTGGAAGAATAATTATTTACTTCATTTAATTAAAGAAATACAGGAAGATAAATTTCTTATAGGAAATAACTTAGGCAAAATAAACGGCTGGGTTTTAGGAAAAGATATTATAGGCAAAGTTACTAGTGTTTGTGACTAGCATAACTTTGCTTGATATAAATTGTTTGTAGCTACTTAATTTTTGTTAATAAAAGTTTTATGGATCCAATCAAGGGTATCTTTGATACTTTGTTTGATATCCATTGGTTTCCAGCCTAATTCTTTTTTAATTCGTTCGCTAGAAATATATTGAGCTTTACCATTAAAATCTTCTAACATCTCGCTAGTAATTTGACGAGGTGCGCCAGTAAGCTTATGGCCTAACCAATCAAAAAGAGGAATAATTCCAGCAACAGCAACAGGAATTTCAATAAGTGGTAATTTTACTTGGTTGTCAATTTCTTTAGCCAAAGCTAAAACATCTTTTAACCAAAAACATTGATCTGTAGCAATATATCTACCTTCAGCCTTGTCATTTTCATAAGCAAGTAAGTGTGCTGTAGCTACATCACGAACATCAACATAACCTAGCCCAAAACGAGGAACAGCAGGAACTTGGCCTCTTAGAGCTAGTTCAAAAGGTTGGGTTGTTGGAGTATGACGATAAAAGCCTGGGCCTAAGACACCAGAAGGACAAATTGTTACTAAATTTAGATTATTTTTTTTAGCAAAGTCCCAAGCTTTCTTTTCTGCTTGAGTTTTAGCAACCATGTAGGGGCTACAAGCCTTATCATTCCAATTACTTTCGTTTAGCGGATTATCTTTTTGACCATCAGAACCTACAGCAGCAATGCTAGATGTAAAAACTACTTTTTTAACTCCTGCATCTTTACAAGCCTGTAAAACATTGATTCCACCAATAATGCTAGGGTCAAGGATATCTCTTTGTGGGTCGTCTGAGATTGTGGTGTAGGCGGCTGCTACTTGAAAAACGCCATCCATTCCCTTAGTTGCATTTACTAGCGTTTCTGGCTTCATAATATCAGCAGAAACTATTTCAACGGGCAATCCTGCTAGAGGTTGGGTCAGATCTTTTTTATTTGCATCTCTAACAGAAGCACGTACTTGATAACCTTTATCTACTAAAAGTCGGACTAAAATATTGCCTACATGCCCATTTGCACCAGTTACTAAAACTTTCTTCATAGCAAATACACCTAGTTTAATAGAATTAAAATGATTTATTTAGTTGGGAAATTAGCATATTAGCATGAAAATTATGATTTAGAAAAAGAGTGTAGGAATGGATAGCTTTTCTGAGAAATTCAGGGACAAATCAAAAAAGCTGTTTAACTGAAAATATATTTTACTTAGGAAGAAATTCTTTACCAGTAGTTTTAATTGATCTTACTGCAATTTCTATTTCTTTTCGTACTTCCTGATAGCTTTTATCTATTGGAGTATATTCAAGTTCATTATCTGTTGAGTTATTTGGAGTGTTTGGATTATTTGAGCTATTAGCATTTGGTGATAAGACAATAGGAACACGCCAGTTTCTTACAGCTTCACCTTCAACAACAAAAATTCCATGTTGGAAGTTTAAGAGTCTATAAAAGGTCTGTTCATAAACTAAAAAAACTAAAACTTCTATATCTTTATTAAATGTGTCGTTTGCATTAATGTTTTGCGTTCCTGACCAAACACGGACATCTTTTAATCGATTGTCGCCTTTGATAATTTCTGTTACTTGGAGTGAGGCTAATTGAGTGTAGTCTAAATAACTGGCCTTTTCTACTTTTTTTACTTTGGCGCGTACTATTACATCAGCCCTTACAGATAATTCATTGACAGGCATTACACGAGAGCCAGAAATTCCTAAAATTTGTGCAGATAAATTTATAGTAAAAAGAATTAATATTAATAAAGATAAAATAAGCTTTTTCAATTTTTTAACTCCAAAGTAGCATTATAAAGTCGCTCTTTTGATGTCTTGAATAGATAAAAATGTTTTCCAACAAAACTTAAATGTATATCAATTTTTACATTATTAGTAAAGATAATAGTTTATAGCTTTAGATTATTCGTCCTATTAAATCATAGTCATGAGCTTCGGTAATTTCTACTGTGACAAATTTACCGTTTTCAGGTGAAAAATCTTCTGGCGCGTCATTAATTAATATGCAGCCATCAATGTCAGGTGCTTGAAACTCAGTTCTACCTTGCCAAAGTAGATCGCTTTCCTTAGATGGGCCCTCAAAAAAGACTTTTACTTTTTGGCCTATCATTTTTTTATTACGGCGGCGAGAAATCTTTGCTTGCTGTGCCATTAATTTACGTTGACGAGCTTGAGCCGTTCGCAAAGGTACTTTATCAGCTAATTCATAGGCAGGCGTGCCTTCTTCATCAGAATAAGTAAACACTCCTAAATGATCAAACTCCATTGCTTTACAAAAATCCATTAATTCTTGAAAATCTTCTTCAGTTTCTCCAGGAAAGCCAACAATAAAAGTAGTTCTAAGTGCAATACCTGGCACACGTTCGCGCATTCGCATAACTAGCTTTTCTACAAACTCACGATTTCCCGGACGTTTCATAGCTTTTAACATTCGAGTGCTAGCATGTTGAAGCGGAATATCAACATATTTGCAAAGCTTTGGTTCTTGTGCAATTACATCTAAAACAGCATTAGAAAGCCGGGAAGGATAGCTATAAAGAAATCGTACCCATTCAATACCTTCTACTTTAGCTAAAGATCTAAGTAAAGTTGCTAGCCCATCCTTAATACCTAAGTCTTGACCATACCAGGTACTATCTTGAGCAATTAGCACTAATTCTTTTACACCTTGAGCGGCCAGCTTTTCAGCTTCATTTAGTATAGAACCAAGACGACGACTACGAAAATCTCCACGTAGTTTTGGGATAATGCAAAATGTGCAAGGATGCTCGCAGCCTTCAGAAATTTTTACATAAGAATAAAATTTTGGTGTAGTGCGTTTTCTAGGTGTTGCATCATTATAAAGATATGCTGATGCAGGGTTAGCTTGCTCTCTAATAGGTGTTTCACCAGTTAAATCAATAAAATTATCCGTGTCTGATAACACAGCGGCAGGAATAATTGGCAATGAGCGAGAAAAAGTTTTACTGCTTGTGTTTGGGCTGCAAGCAGAGAGAATTTCTTCTACCTCATTAGTGCCTAAAAGAGCATCTATTTCTGGGATTTCTGTTTGTAGTTCTTGGCGGTAACGTTCTACAAGACAGCCAGTTACAATTAATTTTTGGCATTGACCTGTTTGTTTATATTGAGCCATTTCTATAATTGTATCTATAGATTCTTGTTTAGCAGCGTCAATAAAACCACAAGTATTTACTACAATAATATCAGCAGATTCTTTTTCTGGGGTAAGTTCATGTTGGGCATTTTCTAAAAGTCCCATCATTACTTCGCTATCTACTAAATTTTTGGGGCAACCTAGACTAACAAAACCTATCTTACTCACTAATTACTTCCTACTTACTTTAAAATTTTTCGCCAAAAGTTTAATTTAACCAAAAGTAAATTTAAATCCAAGACAGCTAACTAATTACTATGATTAGTTATTCTACTGTAACAGATTTTGCTAAATTTCTTGGTTGGTCAACGTCGCATCCTCGCCTTACAGCAATATGATAAGCAAGTAGTTGCAAAGGGACAATAGCAAGTATTGGGGAAAGTAAATCTGAAGTAGCAGGAACATAAACAACACGATCAGCAACTTCAGCAACTTCTGTGTCACCTTCTGTAATAATTGCTAGCACACGACCTTCACGCGCTTTTACTTCTATTATATTAGAGATAGTTTTTTCATATCGTAATTCTGAAGCACTATTACCTACTTCTTTAGGAGCAATAAAAACTACTGGCAGTTGACCATCTATCAAAGCATTGGGCCCGTGTTTCATTTCACCTGCTGGATAGCCTTCTGCATGGATGTAGCTAACTTCTTTTAATTTAAGCGCGCCTTCTAAAGCTACAGGAAAATTAATTCCTCGTCCAAGATAAAGAAAGTTGCTGGCGCGTTGAAATTCTTTAGCTAAATCTTCCATTAAATCATCTTGGCTAAGTAAAGCTTCTATTTTGATAGGAATTTCATTTAAGCTAGAAATATGTTTGCGGGCTTGTTCAGGTGTGAGATTGCCGCGAACTTGAGCTAAGTAAAGAGCAAAAAGATAGAGTGCGGTCATTTGTGAAGTAAAAGCCTTAGTCGAAGCTACGCCGATTTCTGGGCCAGCATGAGTTAAAATTGTTCCATGAGCTTCTCTAGTCACCATTGACCCTTGAACATTACAAATAGCAAGAATATGACAATTATTTTCTTTTGCTTGACGAAGTGCGGCTAAAGTGTCAGCAGTTTCCCCAGACTGAGTAATAACTATAAGAAGAGTTTTTTCATCCAACAATGGATTTCTATATCGAAACTCGCTAGCATAATCTACTTCAACAGGAACGCGGGCTAGTTCCTCAATCATATATTTACCAATATGAGCAGCATGCCAACTAGTACCACAAGCAGCAATTTTTATGCTAGTGATATTACGGAAGTCTTGATCTGTAATCTGCATTTCATCTAAATAAATTTTTCCTGATTCAATGGAGACTCGATTTTGGATAGTTTCTCTAACGGCGCGGGGTTGTTCATAAATTTCTTTAAGCATAAAGTGCTTAAAGCCGCCTTTTTCCGCCATAATTGGATCCCAAGTAATACGTTGGCGAATAGGAGTAACAGGATTACCTTCAAAGTCTGTTGTGACTACTCCATCACGCCTAAGCACAGCCATTTCACCATCACCTAGGAAGAAAATATCTCTTGTGTGATAGAGGATTGCAGGAATATCAGAAGCAATAAAATATTCATTATTACCTAAGCCAATTACTACAGGAGGGCCTTGACGAAGAGCTATAACTTTATCTGGGTCGTCGGCTGACATTACAACAATTGCAAAAATTCCTTTTAATTGGACAGCAACCTCACGGACGGCAGTTTCTAAATTAGGAGCTTGACGGAGGTGTTTTTCAATAAGGTGTGCTACTACTTCTGTGTCAGTTTCAGTAACAAATTGATGGTCTTCTTGTTGGAGACTTCTTTTTAGGGTTAAATAATTTTCAATAATTCCATTATGAACTACTACAATGCGTCCGCTGCAATCGCGGTGTGGATGGGCGTTTTCCTCTGTTGGTCGGCCATGTGTGGCCCAACGTGTATGTCCTACGCCATATGTGCCATGTATTGGATGAAGGCGAATGATTTCTTCTAAGTTTCGTAGTTTTCCTGATGCTCTTCTAAGTTCTAGCTTAGAGTTTTCTACTACAGCAATGCCAGCAGAATCATAGCCCCGATATTCTAAGCGTTTTAGCCCATCCAAAATTACATCAACAACATTTTTATTGCCTACATAGCCAACAATACCACACATAAATAAATTTATTCCTTTCAAAAATAACACAAATAATAATGTGCTTAAACAACTGCTATTGAAATAGGTTGCAAAAGCTTTGCATAAATAAATTAGCAATTTAGCAGAAAGCTCACTCTTAGAGCAACACAGGATTAAGAGGCTTTCCATTTTGCTTTCCTTATGGAATAATGTTCGGAATTTAAGAAGATTAATATTAGAAATAGATAATTGTTTAGGGGGAAATATAATGTCAGATCAAGAAACTACCTATAACGCGGTAGAAAGAAATGGGGTTGTCACCGCAATATGGGAAATGAAAGGACGTAAACACGTTCGCACAATAGACCCACGTAGCAATGAAGGAAAACGGCTATTAGGTTCTTATCAACCCTCACAAGAAGGTGTAGAATCAACTGAGTCAAGCGAGCAACAAAGTGCGTCCTAGAGTTAAAAGCTTTATTTTTCAAAGATAAAAGCCACAAAGTCAGGATTTTAATCAACTTTGTGGCTTTATCTTTTGATGCTTAAATTAGATTAAAAATTAAGAGTCATGTTCACTGGATTTATTGCTAGCTGAAGCAGCTTTAGGACGAGCAGCTAAAGCTGTATTTCCATCTCCTTCTAAACCTAACTGCTCTGCGTAATCACCTGCACTAGGATGAACTAACGCGCCTCCAGATTCTTTATAAAAATCTAAATTGTCGCTATCACCTTCTAATTCTACTAAAACTAAATCGCCTAGTTTAACTTGCTCTGTAGCAACTAAGTTAGACAATGGATAAACAATAAACCTTTCAATTGCGCGTTTTAAGTGGCGTGCGCCATATTTAAGATCTATTCCTTCTTCAAGTAAAAATTTCTTTGATTCCACAGAACATTGAAAGATAAATTTTTGTGCAGTCCCTTTCATTATGCGGTCTTGAACGGCTTTTAATTCTAATTCTAGGATTCTTTGTAAATGATGCTCTTTTAATGATCGGAAAACTACTACTTTGTCAATTCGGTTCATAAACTCAGGCGAGAACTTGCGTTTTGCAGCTTCTGAAGCAGTGCGATAGATTTTTTGGTCTACATCGCTTTCCTCGCCGGCTCTGCCTCGTGCAGGTGCAAAACCTATAGAACCAGAAATTAACTCAGACATTTCTTTTGCTCCAAGGTTGGAGGTCATAAAAATCATAGCTTTAGAGAAATCTACCTTACGGTTATCACCTAAAGTTAAAGTAGCTTTATCTAAAATGCCTAAGAGAAGTTGCCAAAGAGCATCAGACGCTTTTTCTATTTCATCAAAGAGGACAAAGCTAATTTGGTCTTTATCAGTATGATAACGATCCAAATTTTCTTGGGTAAGCATAGGAGAGGTTTCACGATGTCCTAAATAACCGGGGGGCGAACCAATCAACTTAGCAATTTCATGGCTATGTTGAAATTCAGCACAATCTATTTTTATTACTGCATTTGGGTCATTATAAAGCACTTCTGCGGCGGCTTCGACTACACGAGTTTTTCCTGATCCTGTAGGGCCAAGAAATAACATTGTTCCAACAGGTCGTCCAGGATTAGCAAGTCCTGCTAAGTGAATTTGATAAAGATTAGCAATTCGCCTGACGGCACGCTCCTGGCCAACAATACGAGACATTAATTTATCTTCAAATTCCTGGGCGCGGGAGCTTTTAAGATTAGGATTAAGTTTTATCCTTTTTTGAGTAGGTTTATTGTCTTTAGACTCTTTAGTTTCTTTTTGCATTGAATAACCCTCTTTTTTCTGCCAGTGCTTAACTCATCCTCAAGCCCAACTTACAAGGAACTTGATGGCTTACCATTGTGTTACTTCAGATGTATTTCTAAACTAGCGAGTTGGCTTTGGAGATTATAAGACTTTTCATTAGTAACAGCAAAATTTCCTGTCAGAAATATTTACCTTTTTTGGTTTTATTTACCAGATATACGTTAGTTTTCACTACGAAAAACTATTAGATTTAAAAATTCATCTACTTTTAAGTTGAAATTTATAGGTATTAATGTTGTAGAACTATATTCTAGTATAATTAGAGGCCCTACTAATTCTGTACCAACTCCAAGTTCTGAACGCTCATAAACAGGGGTTTTGGTTGGTTTAGAAGAAAAGTAAACTGTGGAGAAAAACTTAGCATTTACCTTTTTTGTATTTGCTCGATGTTGTTTAACAGGTACTTTTTGAGTTTGTCCTGTTGCTCTAAGTTTTAAGCTAACAATTTCTATTTTCCGCGTTGGATCGGCATAACCATATCTTTTTTCATGTGCGCGATGAAAATTAGCTAACATTTGCTTTGACCATAGAATATCTAATTCAAATGATTGACCCTGATAACGAATTGCAGCAGCACGAGAAAATTTTATTTGTTCAATTGTAAAACCCTCTTGCTCTAAGTCATTTTGAGCAATAGATTTAAGCTCGGTAAATATTTCTTCTGCCCTGTCTAAATCTAGCTGTTTTAACATTACTGTCCGAGAATAATCTTTAGCTACATCGGCTTGAAGTACGCCTAAAGCAGAAAGTGCGCCGGGCGAAGGAGGAATCAAGATCTTAGAAATTTTTAGAGCTTGGGCAAGTTCTACAATATGCAATCCGCCAGCACCGCCAAAACTAACTAAAATAAAGTCTTGTGGGTCAAAACCTCGCTCAATTGATACTACTCTTAAAGCTTGTTCCATGTTGGCATTTGCTACAGCAATTACACCTAGTGCAGCAGAAATAGCTGTAGTTTGAAACCCTGTTTTATTTGTAATTTCAGCAGCAAATTTTTCAAAAGCAGCTAAACTTCGCGCTCTATCTAACTTAAGTTCTCCACCTAGCAAACTATCTTCTCCAAAACGCCCTAAAATTAGATTTGCATCTGTAACAGTTAGTTTTTCACCTTGACCATAGCAAACAGGCCCAGGGACGCTTCCAGCACTTTCCGGGCCTACTTTTAACGCTCCACCGCTGTCTAAACAAGCAACTGAGCCACCACCTGCGCCAACCGTATGAATATCTAAAACAGGAACAGAAACAGGTAAACCTGCAATCATCGCCTCATTAGTTGTTGTTGGCTGACCATCAATTAGCGCAACATCTGTAGAAGTTCCACCCATATCAAAAGTGATGAGTTTGTTAAAACCAGCCTTGTTAGCCAGTAAACAAGCACCTAAAACGCCACCTGCTGGGCCAGAAAGAATTGTTCGCACCGGCTCGCGGCTAGCTAAATTAGCAGAAACTACCCCACCGCTAGATTGCATTACTCTTAATGATATAGCTTGGCCTTGAACAACTGTTGATAAGCTATTATTTAATGATGATAAATAGTTTCCTACCTTTGGGCTTAGATAAGAGTT
>Ga0268299_1002080_pt1 | contig 26862 bp, 25 predicted proteins | sample NOBtaG_FD_193484 | JGI IMG/M metagenome (GOLD analysis project Ga0268299, IMG submission 193484) | Activated sludge microbial communities from bioreactor in Nijmegen, Gelderland, Netherland - NOB reactor | ecosystem: Engineered > Bioreactor > Aerobic > Activated sludge | place: Netherlands...
CTACGCCGCTACGATTGCCGCTCTGCTGTGGCGCCCGGCCGGGCTGTTCGGGCGGCGCTCATGAACCATCTCGGCGGATACAGCGCCGATTCGCGCTTGCGCTGGCCCGAGGGCCTGCCGTGGGTGGTGGCCATCGCCGTGTTCTTTCTGTTGCCCGAATATCTGCAGCTCGGCGCTCGGATCCTGATCTACATTTTGGTCGTCCTGTCGCTCGATCTTATCCTCGGCTATGCCGGCATCATTACGCTCGGTCACAGCGCTTTCTTTGGCCTGGGGGCCTATGTCGCGGGCATTCTCGGAGCCAAGGTCGGAATCCACGACGCTTTATTACAGCTTGTTGCGGCTGGCGTTGCGGCCGGATTGCTCGGGCTGATTACCGGCGCCGTGATCTTGCGCACCAAGGCGCTGACGCTCCTAATGCTGACGCTGGCGATCGCATCCATTCTCCAGGAAGCGGCTAATCGCGCGGGTTGGCTGACAGGCGGCGACGATGGGTTGCCGGATATTCCCGTAGATCCACTGCTCGGCTTATTCAAATTCGACCTGTTCGGCCGCACCGCCTATCTTTACTGCCTGGTCGTGTTGTTCATCGGGTGGCTTTTCGTGCGCCGCCTAATCTATTCGGCCTTCGGCGCGACGCTCCTCGGCATTCGCGAGAACATGCCGCGTATGCACGCGATCGGCGTCCCGGTCTATCGGCGGCTGATCGTCGTCTACGCGATTTCTGCAACCATAGCCGGCGTGGCCGGGGGACTCCTCACTCAGACGTACCAATTTGTCGGGCTGAATGTGCTGAGCCTGGAATTGTCAGGCGATTTCCTGGTGATGCTTATCCTGGGCGGCGTGGGTCGGCTCTACGGAGGCTTTGTCGGACCCGTTCTCTATCTCGTCGCCCAGGATTACCTCGCGAAGCAATTTCCAGAATATTGGTACATTGGGATTGGCGTTCTGTTAGTCGTCGTCGTGCTGTTCGCACGTGGCGGCATCCTCGGCATCGCGGATAGGTCCGCAAGGCTACTGTTGAGGAGATCGACGTGACGGCCGCGCTCGAAACCCACAAACTGAACAAGATGTTCGGCGCGGTGACGGTCGCCCAGTCGATCGATTTCAGCCTGAAGGCAGGCGACCGTCATGCTCTGATCGGGCCGAACGGTGCCGGCAAGACTTCTTTCGTCAATCTGCTCACAGGAGCGCTACGCCCCAGTGATGGCCACATTCTGATGGATGGCCACGACGTCACTCAGGAATCGCAATCGACAAGGGTGAAGCGCGGTCTCGGGCGCACTTTCCAGATTAACGCTCTGTTTCGCAATCTCTCAGTGCTAGACAATGTCGCCCTTGGGATCGCGGAGCGCCTCGGTGTTGCCGGCTTTTGGCGACCGGCCGCGCAGTATAGGAAGCTCAAGGAGGAGGCGATTCACTTGCTCGATAGCCTCGGTATCGCGGACGAGTATCGCAATCCCGTCGGAAATCTTGCGTATGGAAAGCAGCGCCTGGTTGAAATCGCCATCGCGCTTGGGCTGAAACCCAAAGTTCTGCTCCTCGACGAGCCCGCCGCCGGCGTGCCATTGGCCGAATCAGAACGCGTTTTTCAGGTTCTGGACGTGCTGCCGGCTGACATCGCGATTTTGCTCATCGAGCACGATATGGACCTCGTCTTCAGGTTTGCGCGGCGCATAACGGTTCTGGTCCAAGGGGCCGTGCTTGCAGAAGGTTCGCCGCAAGAAATTGCCACCGATCCGCGCGTGCGCCAAGTCTATCTCGGCGAGCACGAACATGCCTGACGCGCTGCGGCTATCAGGGGTAAAGGCCGGCTATGACGAGACAGTGGTTCTGAATGACCTTACATTCGCGCTGCCGGGACGCGGATCGCTCGCTCTGCTTGGACGCAACGGTGTTGGCAAAACAACGCTATTAGCGACCTTAATGGGCCACACTACCTTGCACCTGGGACAAATTCGATTCGCGGGAAGGCAAATCGAAAAGTTGCCGGCTTATCAGCGGTCGCGTCTCGGCATTGGCTATGTTCCCCAAGGCCGCAGGATCTTTCCTTCGCTCGATGTCGAAGAAAATCTCAGTGTTGCAAGTCGGCCGGGGCGTTGGACGCAGGACCGGGTATATGCGGTGTTTCCCAGGCTGGCGGAACGCCGTCAGCATCGGGGCAACCAATTGTCGGGTGGCGAACAGCAAATGCTTGCGATCGGACGTGCGTTGATGGGCAATCCAACTTTGCTGCTAATGGACGAGCCATTGGAAGGCTTGGCGCCAATCATTGTCCAGCTACTGCTGGAAGCATTGAAATCACTTAAAGCGTCCGATGAATCGCTCGCCATGATTCTAGTCGAGCAGCACGCAAAACTGGCCCTTCAAATAACAGATGACGCGATGGTGCTTGATCGAGGTCAGGTCGTCCACTTCGGACCGAGCGCCGAGCTGCTGTCGAAGCCGGAACGATTGGCTGCCCTAGTGACGATCCGCTAGGGCGTGGACTCATAAGCGCGTAGCCACAGTCGGATCGAAGCGAGCTTGACGAAGGCGAGATAGTTCACAGCAAGCTTGTCGTATCTGGTGGCGATGCGCCGGCATTGTTTGATCTTATTGAAGAACCGCTCGACCAGGTTACGCTCTCGGTAGAGATAGGGGCTGAAGCAGATCGGGTTCTTTCGATTGCGCTTCGGCGGAATGTTGGCCCAGCCACCTTGACCGTTGACGAGCGCCCTAACCCAATCCGCGTCATAGCCGCGATCGGCCAACAGCATGGTGTGCGGCGGCAGTCCGGCCAGGAGTACGGCGCATCGTCGATTGTCGTGAGCTTCGCCGGGCGTCAGACCGAGACGCACGGGCAGGCCGTTGGTGTCCACGACGGCGTGGACCTTGTTGGTCAGGCCGCCTCGCGACCGGCCCATTTGCTGCTCCCGGTTCCTCGCGATGCAAGCCCCATGTTGGTGCACCCGCACGACGGATGTATCAATCATCTGCACCGCGGCATCATGAACGGCCGCCAAGGCGTCCATGATGCGGTCCCATACGCCCGCCCGCCGCCAGCGAACAAAGCGATTGTAACAAGTCGTATGAGGACCGCAGACCACCGGCAGATCGCGCCAGGGGGCACCCGACCGCAGGACCCAAAAGATGCCGTTGAGAACGCGGCGATCGTCCACACGCGGAACGCCGCGTGGCTTGTTGGGGAGCATCGGCTGGATTACACGCCATTCGTCGTCGTTCAATGCATAGCGCATGATCCGAGGCTCCGGTTTAGGGAGCTTGAATCACGTTCATTCCATCGCCATCAACACTGAAACGGCTTGTCCGGATTTGCCCGCTAACCGGACATCTTGCGGACATCCCGCGACCGCCGCCTTTGACCCGAAGCAGACCTTGCGAAGAGCGCCAGTGTCTTCGGGCGAAATACCGAGAGAGCGGCTTTGCTGTTCATTTCGCAGCCACAGCACGAACGTGTTCCGGGTCGCAATCTAATCTTTCAGGGGTTTGGGGATGGACCGTCCTTTGTCTTTCTCAGCCACGATAAATTCCAGGAAGCGGAGTCGGTCGGTTGCGCTAGGATTCCAATGAGAGTGAATAGTTCCGGCCGGAACGAATAAGCTATCGCCAGCTTTGAGTGTCACGGGCGGCTTGCCTTCCTCCTGCCAAACGCCTGTGCCGGACAAGACATGGAAGGTGATGGCTGCCGGATGTAAGTGTCGGGGGTTGATCCCGCCCGGAGCATACTCTGCCTCGTAAACCGCGACTTCTTGGTTTGCTGTATTGGGCAGTACAGTCTTCAGCAGGGGCGCATGTGGTATCACGCCGCGTTTTTCTTGGCTGGCAACCGGCCCTGCCTGAAGCATGCAAAGGACTCCTATTGTCGTGATGCCGATCGAGCTGAAGAGCGATGTCTTGACCATTTCATTTCTCCCGAAGCTGATTATTGAGGCTGAACGCGTCGAATAGGATGGGAACCGATTGCTCTGTTCGAGGTGAGCCCATTTAAAAACTGAGGCAAGGTTCGAGGCGGATTTCAGATATCTCCTTGCTAAGTCCACCTAGTGATGCACTTTGGCTTGATAGAAGTTTGCCCAACAAACGTTTTAATCTTAGGGTCTGCCCAATATTAAGTTGGGGTTCTCTCGTGGCGCGGCGGTTGCCATCGTTGAACGGACTGCGTGCTTTCGAGGCTGCTGGGCGCCATTGCAGCTTCACTGCTGCAGCCAAAGAGCTGAATGTTACCCAGACGGCAGTCAGCCGCTTGGTCCGGCTGCTGGAGAGCCGTCTCGGCTTCGCGCTTTTCCGGCGCCATGCCAGCGCACTGGAGCTCACTGCCCAGGGCCAGGCGTTCTTGGCCGGGCTTACCGACGCGTTTGATTCCATCGCCCGACTCGTTGAAAGCGTCGCGGCGATGCGCGCTGGCCCCGTGCTCACGGTCGGTGTCGGGTCAACCTTAGCGGTGAGCTGGTTGATTCCGAGACTGGCCAGCTTTTATCGCTGCCACCCTGAAATCGAAGTACGCATGGCCACCGGCGGCGCATCGCGTCCGGTGCGCGACGACTGGACCTGCACGATCCGCCGAGATACCGACGCTTGGCCAGGCTATATCGCCGAAAATTTGTTCCGCAGCACGGTTGTCCCGGTCTGCACACCGGAAATAGCTTCGGGTCTGCGGTCCCCTGCCGACTTGCGTAGAGTCACTCTGATCCATGTCTCTAACATGCCCGATGAATGGCCGTGTTGGTTCGAGGCGGCTAGGTTACGCGCCCCGGTGCGCGCCGCAGGCGAGGTGTTGTTCGAGAGCAATGCTATGGCGATGCAAGCGGCGCTCGATGGGGTGGGCGTCGCGATGGCTCAACTCTCCTACGTCAGCGACGCAATCGCGGCCGGCCGATTGGTCGCGCCATTCCCAATCGTCGCGCACAAGCGCGAAGCTTGGTTTCTGGAATACCGGCCTGTTCGTCGGGAAGACCCGGCGTTACTGGCCTTCCGCGCTTGGCTACATGGTGAGGCGGAGAGGCAACGCGAAGCTGACGCCGTATTGGTAAACCAAAGGACAAGCAAATCTGCGGTCGCACTATGATCGCATTCTCGGGAGGTCCGCTTGTGGCACTTCTTCGACATGCGGAGCCGTGAGAAGAAGGGCCGCTTTCACCCCGGAAGCGGACTCGGTGCGGGCATCGGCGTATCAGGGTGACAAATGCCGATTTATGAGTTCACGCCCTAGTTAACAGATTCCCGATAATCGAGTCACCTCAGTGCAGAACAAGCATTTATCGCTAAGAGCTCAGTGAGCGTAGAATGGATGTTATGCGCTCGTCATAGATCCAGTTACGCGCAGCGCTCGGAATAGACCTTAGCAGCTCCCGCGGCTTTTATCGGCGAGTTTCGCTCATGCGCCGCGGCCCCGGCTCGGGGAAACTGAAGGCCTCAACGAATTACGGGCAGCGGAATGGTTCAGGATCGGGAATCGCAACGGCGTCAGCTCGCATGCTCCGTCAATAGGCACGATTCTGTTTGCGTGGCGGCTGTGTTTCCGGATCGCACTGCTCATGCGCCTACTGATTTAGAAAATATCAAAACGACGCGGTGATGCTCGCCCGCGTTGCACGCTATCCGGCCGGAGGGCGGAAATTGCCTCGCCGGCGCACAGCCGTATTAAATATCCGTCCGTCAATTAGTGCCAATCCAATAGCGATCAGCGCCATGCCGCCCAGCCGCTGCCAAGTAAACGATTCAGCTAGAAATACCGTACCCAAAAACACCGCGCCGATCGGCGAAAGCAGCGTCACCAGCAGCATGTTCGTGGCTCCCGCGCTTGCCAACAGGCGAAAATAAATGATGTATCCGAAAGCCGTACAGACAAAGCCAATGGCCAGGAGGGCCGCCCAAGCATCTAAAGTGGGAGAATAGCGCCAGGGCTGATCTACAATAAGGGCGATTGGCAGCACGACTAAGCTCGAGCAAACGAGTTGCCCGGCCGACATCACCAGGGGAGAATATGCTTTAAAGCGACGGCCATAAATCGCTGCAACCGCGAAGGACAAAGCTCCGAGGATCACAAGCAGTTGGCCGATTGTGCCGCGGCTTAACCCTTGAAGAACACTTGGCCCAACCAGCACGACGAGCCCACTTATTCCCACTGCCAAGCCGGTTATCTTTGTCATGGAAAGTGATTCGTAGCCCAACAATCTGCTCAGAAGGGCACTCATCAGCGGCGACGTTCCGACGAGAATTGCAGCGAGTCCGCTATCGATCCACTGCTGTGCGCCCACAATCAGTCCAAATGGCAGCACGTTGTTGAAAAGTCCAAGAATCAGAAATCCAAACCACATTTGGAACTTCAGCGGAAGTTTGATACCGAGCGCAATGATCACGATCAACAAAGCAATCGCCGCGAATCCGACGCGTCCTAACACCACCGTCGCAACAGGCAATTCCCTGAGCGCCACCTGATTAAGAAAATACCCAACACTCCACAGTGATGAGAGTAGGACAAGTAACGCCCAATCACGGGGAGAAATGGACGAAGATGATGCGGGCGTCACAAAGGCGTCCGGTTGTGGCGATTCACGACGCAATCGCACCATCGATTGAGGGCACCGCGTCGCCAACTATGAGCATGTGTATAATGGGTTTGTCACGGACGGCGCGCGGAATCCGCTGATGTGGTCGCACCACTTACGGAGCCATCTACTCAGCGGCGACGCCGACGGGTGCATTTGTGCTTGCCTTTGCAGCTTCCTTCTCCAGTAGCCGCGCGAGCATCCGGCGGGCCATCATGGGGCCTTTGTCGACGGCGATGTTGATCCGGGGCGCATCGGGGCGGCGCTCGATGGCTGCCTGCTGCACCTCGAACAATTCCCAATCCTGGCGGAACGCGATATCGATCTGCTTGAAGAAAGCATCAGTAACTGCTGGCTCGTGAGCGTCGAAATCATGCGCCTGGGCCCAGAAGTAATGCGTTGTGGTCTCGGTCTCGGGCGTGAGCGAGTCGAGGTTACGCATACCGATGCCGCCCGGCGGTGTGTCGGTCATCAGCGCGTCGAATTTCTCGCGCGTCCAGCCCTGGCTCGCGGCACTCGGGGCCGCGCCTGTGAAGAGTCGGATGTTTCCCGGCGGTGCCCAGTGTATGATCTGCCAGCGGTCGACATTGCCGGTGTAGCCTTTCATCATTTTCGAGTAGGTGGGTGGCGGCGGATTATCGATCATCCAGCGCACCACCGTGACGTCGTTGTCACCGCCCTTGGCCGTAACCTCGGCAGCTTCAACCACGGCCGCATTGCCGATCGTGCTGTCATGAACGAAGGCGAGATGCGTGAGATCGAGCAGATTGTCGATGATGAGCTGATACTGGCAGCGGACGTGATAATAGGTTCCTTTGCAGCCCCAATCGGGATGATCCATCCATTTGAAATCCGGGATCAGCGCCGGGTCGGCAGCGCCCGGATCACCCATCCAGATCCAAATCCAATGATTGCGCTCAATCACCGGAAAGGCACGCACGCGCGCGTTGGGCGGAATGCTTGCCTGGCCCGGAACGCGCACGCAGGTGCCGTTGCTGTCGAAAGTGAGCCCATGATACCAGCAGCGCAGATTGTCGCCGACCCGCGTCCCGCGCGAAAGCGGAACATGGCGGTGGCAACAGCGGTCTTCGAGTGCGACGGGACTTCCATCCTCCTTGCGGAAGAAAACGACCGGTTCGTTCAGGATAGTACGCGCGAACGGCGCGGCGCCAATCTCGTGGTCCCAAGCGGCCACATACCAATAATCGCGTAGGAACATTGCATCCTCCTCATCCCGGCGCGATTCTGAGGGCGCAAGAAGATGCGGGTCAATTGCGCAGAATGCATTGCCCGCACGCGGCGGGGCTCTAGCGCCACAGGCGGCCCCATCAATATCCGGGGCTGGCGACAAAAATTTCCTGACAATGGCTGCTCATCACAGCTATCCCCACTCTCAACTGTTCGGAATTATCCGTTGAGTGGAGGGATGCTATGGCGAACGATTGAGCCTTCTTCTCGTCCGCACCTTGGGTTTGCTCTAAAAGCAGCGGCTGCCCGGGGCAACATTCACTTCCGAGTCTGCCCCTTACTGGACATGCCGTACGGACCTTATTCGCTCAGGCGTAGGCTGGAGCGCACGAGACGCTTCGCGGCTTCGGCAGCGGCCTTGGCATAGTCTACGCTGCCGTGCACGAGAAGCAGCGCTATGGTTCCCTCCAGCAGCAGGACGATCTCGCGCGCCTGCGCCGCCGCGTCGGCAACGCCACGCCGGTCAAACTCGACGGCGAGCCACGTCTCCACCGCCATTTTGTGACGCCGCGCGATCGCGCGTGCCGGATGGCCGGGGCGAGGTGGCTCAGTCGACCGTTGCGAAGTACATGGTCAAGCCTCGGGGGCCGCGCTCACAGACTTGGCGCACCTTCCTGCGCAACCATGCCCCTGAGATCGCAGCAATCGATCTCTTTGTCGTGCCCACCATCAGCTTCGGGTTACTGTATGGTTTCATCGTTATCCGGATCGCCCGTCAGAATCGCGTTTGGGTCAATGTCACCGCCCATCCGACCGCCGAGTGGGTCGCCCGACAATTGACCGAGGCCTTCCCATGGCACGAGGCGCCACGCCATCTCATTCGTGATCGCGATGGTGTCTACGGCGGGACATTCCTCAAGCGCCTCCGCGCGATGGGCATACGAGATCATCCGACCGCGCCGCGCTCGCCATGGCAAAACGCTTATGCTGAGCGACTGATCGGCTCAATCTGGCGCGAATGTCTCGACCGGATTGTGGTCATCGGAGAGGCGCATTTGCGCCGGACACTGCGGCGGTACGCCGTTTACTACAATCACTCGAGAACGCATCGGGCGCTGCGTAAAGATTGTCCGATCCATCGTGCGGTCCAGTCGACCGGAACGATTTTGTCATCGCCCATTCTTGGCGGTCTCCACCACGTCAATACGCGGACGACTTAATCGGTATACACAGGCATCGCGATCGCGGATGAGATGCCGCGGTGCTTCCTGCCACGGGAATGCCTCGGTCAATTGTCGGGCCACCCACTCCGCTGTGGGATGCGCCGTGACGTTCACCCAAACGAGATCGCGGCGGGCGATCCGGATAACGATGAGACCATACAGCAGCCCGAAGCTAACGGTGGGCACGACAAAGAGATCGATGGCAGCAATGTCAGGAGCGTGGTTGCGCAAGAAAGTGCGCCAAGTCTGCGAAGGCGGCCCGCGAAGCTTGACCATGTACTTCGCAACGGTCGACTGAGCCACTTCGAAACCGAGCTTCAGCAGTTCGCCATGAATACGCGGCACACCCCACAATGGGTTCTCGGCGCTCATTCGGCGGATCAGGACGCGAAGCTCGTAGTCCACCTTTGGTCGGTCGATACGGCCGCGGGACTTAACAGCGGAAACCCGCCCTATGCCACCGAACAAGAGTGTCGGGGCGAATGATCAGCATGGCTCGGGTTGCCGCTGGAAACAGTCGGTAGAGCCAGACGAAGAAAAGTCGGTCCACGTTCGAATGCTTCACCCGGCCACGCAATTTGCGTCGCAGCACGAGGATCTGCTGGCGGAGCGCAGCATTCTTCGCCTCAAGCGCCGACTTGGATCGGAATGGCGTGGTCAGAAGGGCCAGGAGCTGGAGGATCAGCGCTAGCATCGCAGCCGACGCCACCCGGATTCGTCACCGAGTCAAACTGGACGAAATATTCGGTACACACACCTTGCGATACCCCCGCTTGTACTCGCGTGAGCTCCGACGCTCGGTTAGCTCGGTCTTTCATTTCGGTCGATCAAGACCGTTCCGCTGCCGGACACTTCTCGCCGTACGCGTCCTTGTAGTTCTCGAACACCTTGCTCCGAACGACTATCTTCAACTTGCCGTCGGGCGCAGCGACGACTTCCCTCTGATAGAAAGTTTGAATAGGCACGCCGTTGACGTTGTACTTGTAGGCGCCGCGGACGCTTGGAAACTCGGTCTTCCTCAAGGCTTTCGCAAACGCCAACCCGTCGTCGACCTTGCCGTTCAGTGACTTGACGGCCGCCGCGGTAAGGCGTGCAGCGTCATAACCCTGAGCCACCCAATGGGACGGCATCCGGCCGTATTTGGCTACGTAGTCTTTGACGAACTTCTGGTTGACCGGATTGTCGCTCTCGGGATCCCACCAGTTGGTGTGGTAGGTGCCGACAGCCGCATTGCCGATGGCGGGAAGTGATTCATAGTCGACCGTATAGAGGGTGTAGAGCTTGATGTCCTTGCCGGCTCCCGACGCCGCCCACTGCTTCACAAAGGAGATGCCCATCGCGCCGGGCGCGAACACAATCAACGCCTTCGGCTTGGCCGCGCGGATCTTCGAGATCTCCGCCTGATAATCCGTCTGGCCGAGCTTGAACAGTATTTGGTCGATTAATTTCGGACCTTTAAGCGTCCGGTCCAAGCCGGCGATCATATCCTTGCCGGCCTGATAGTTGGGCACCATCACAGAGATGGATTCGATCTTTTCGTCGGCGAGGAGCTTTCCAAGCGCCTCGGCACCCTGATCATTGTTCTGCGACGTCGACGTGAAGAAAATGCTACAGCGCTCACCCGCGATCGCAGCTGACCCAGCATTTGTCACGAGCAACGGGATCTTGGCGGCAACGATGGGATCACGGGTGGCGTTGAGCACATTCGACCAAGCGAAGCCAGCAATAATGTGGACCTTGTCGCTCTTGATCAGCCTTTCGATGACATTCAAGGCCACATCGGGCTTTTGCTGGTCGTCCTCATAAAAAACCTTGGTCGGAACCCCGCCCAGGTGATCGCCATCCTTGGTCCAGCCTTCATGTTCGAGCCCGAGCTTCCATCCATTGGTCAGCGGTTGACCCAACGCTGCGCCGCTGCCGCTCAGGGTCGTCAGATATCCAATGCGAAGCTCCTGCGCGCTTGCGGGCAAGGCTGTGGCAAAGGCCAGCACGGCGGATGTTGCAAGAAGTCTGGTGCGAATCATCATGCGTCTCCTTGGTGGGCGAAGCATCTTAAGCGCTGCTTACGCCGGGGTTTCTCAGACAGGTTTGAGGGATGTCGAAAGACGGAACGCGCGTTAGAGCGCGCGGTTGTGTCGTCACTTTTTGCCCTTGGAAAGCGCCTCGAGATCGTCAGGCTCGGCAGCAGCGCGGCGGCCGGCCTCTTCGAGGGCATCGATCGCCTCGATGGCCGCGGGAGCGTCTTTGACCAGCGCGTCGACCATACGGCAAAGTTCGCGGAACTGCTTCTTCGACAGCGACCGAAAGAAAATATTGTTTCCGAGCCGCAGGGCGGGCGTAAGGCGATGCAATGATTTGCGGCCATCCTCCGTCAGTGTGAGCAACGCGCCCCGCCCGTCCGCAGGATTGACGCGTTTCTCGACCAATCCGCGTGCAATGAGCTTCGTCGTCTCATTGGTGATGTACGGTGCACTGACGTGAAGTGCGTCGGCGAGGGCGGACACGCCCACGCCGTGAGCCGCACCACGCTCGACGATGGCCATCAGAATGCTGTATTGCGGGCCGCTCACGCCGATGCGGCGGCCGAAGCGGCCACGGCCGACCTCCAATCGATCCCCAATGGTGAGCAACCCGTAGAGGAGATGGCGAAATTTGAGGTCCGAACCGTTCTCGAGCAGCGCATCGCGCGACACGCTGAGAGGAGGAGACCAACCGCCGGCTTCAGGCCTCGGCATGTGCGAACGGCCGACTTTCGCCATCTGCGGCTTGGCAACCAGAGACAATCGCGGCTTGGACAGACGACTCATGCGAATTGACCACTCAGAATTAACAAGATATTTATGTAGCTTAAATAAACAATTTAGTCAAGCGCGAGGACAAATGCCTCTGCTGGGCACGAATGACGAAGCGTTGGTTTATGAAACCGCCGGGGCCGGGCCCGTGGTGCTGCTGGTCTCGGGACTGGGCGGTGTCGGCTCGTTCTGGCGCAAGCTGCGGCCGCGTTTAGCGCGGCAGTATCGGGTGATTACCTACGATCATCGCGGCACAGGCGACTCGGCAAAACCCGCCAGGGGATATTCGCTGCAGTCAATGACCGCCGACGCGTTGCGCTTGCTGGATCATCTAGGAGTCGAGCGGGCCCATATTGTCGGGCAGTCGACCGGCGGCGCCATCGCCCAGCGTATTGCGATAGAGACCCCGCAGCGAGTCGACCGACTAGTGTTGAGCGCCACGTGGGGATGGACCGACCAGCTGTTGGCGCGCGTCCTTCGATTTCGTCTCGGCGTACTCGCCGCGATGGGTGCCGCTGCGTATGTGCGCACTTCGTCGGTATTTCTTTACCCGGGCTGGTGGCTCGCCGAGCATTGGAGTGAGCACGAAGCAAATGAGCAACTGCAAATCGAGCGCTTTGGCGATCCCGGCGTCGTCCGCGCGCGCATTGAAGCGTTGCTCCAGCACGATTGCCGCGAGCAACTCTTGCGCATCGGCGCACGCACGCTCGTCACGGTCGCGCGCGATGACGTGCTGACGCCCCCCTATCAGGCGGAACGCCTGGGCGCCGGAATCAAGGAGGCGCGGTTACGCATATTCGACACTGGCGGGCATCTCGCTGCAATGACCGTGCCGGAAGAGTACGCGGCTACTGTCGAGGCCTTTCTCGCCAGAGCGTAAGGCTCGAAAGTTTCAGATGGCGCTCGAAGCCATGCTGGCCCGCCTCAGCCTTGGCCCTGCGTAACGATCATACCGTATCGTTCGGCGAGAATCTTTCCCGTCTCGGCATTGCGCGGGATACTCTTCGGCCGGGAATCGCCTGGCTTGCGCCGCACACCGGTCTCACTCAATGCGGCCTCTATCCCCGGCGGCATCATGATTCCCATGAGCATCATGTCCGTCTTGCCGGTATTGACGATTCGGTGCGTGTTGTATCGGCCGAAAACCGCGAGCGTCCCTTTGCCGAAATCGCGCCGCTCGCCGTTGATGTCGGCATACCCTTCGCCGTCGAAGACGAAAATCATCTCGTCGCACTGGCGGTGCGTATGTTCGCGGACATACGCGGCAGGTTCGAGAAGCTGCGTCGCCACCGCGAAATGGTTCAGTGAGAAATTCGATGGGGCGAGCTTTACCGTGATGTAGCCAGCCGTGGGATCTGCTTGCCAATACGATTCGCCATCATCCGGCGAGCAGTATCGCGCCACGCCCCGAAGCGGGGGCGACAGCGCCTCGGCCTCTGCGCGGCTGATGACGCCGAAGTTGGCCTTCACGTCCTCCCCGAACCGCACTCTATCCGCGGGGGGCACAGACTCGTCTAGCTTTCGCCGCGTTCCAAGGGCCGCCATTCGCTCAGGGCCGGAGCCGAAAGCGGTGATCAGCAATCGCAGATTCCCGTCCCCCGTGTTCTCGATTTGCAATGGAACGCCGTGGCCACAAAAGAACGAGGCCCCCTTCTTGAGGTCGTGTGTCTCAGCTCCGAGCCTTACGATGCCTTCACCGTCGAAGCACATGAAATGCTGGTCGATCCACTTGAAGGCGCCGTCGTTGGTGCTTCCGCTTGGCAGCACGATGGTCTCGAAGACCGAGAATGTGGTGAACGGAGAGTTCTCGGGAGAGATCTTGACGGTGACGTATCCCTTGGCGGGCGACGACATCCAGTAGGAGGCGCCTTCGCCTGCACCATGGTAGAGGAGCGGCCCCTTCTCGAAATCGGAAATCATTTCCACGGTCTCCTTCATTTTTCCGCTGCGTGATCGGATTCGCACTCGGACGCGGAACGCCTCGAACTGCTTCTGCAGGGTCGTCAGACTAAGCACCCACTGCGTGAACTTGCTTATCCTCTGACGAGGCCTTCGCTCGGCTCAGGATGTCCGGACGCTCCAGGAGCGAGGCCGGTTCCAGCATATTCACGACCCGAACGAACAGCCGGTGCACTTCGGCATCGCTGTCGATCAGTTTCCGAAGGCCGCGCGCCAACTTGATCCTATCCGCCAGATTGGGAGGCCGCTGACCCGTCGTCTTCGCGTATGAAAGATCGACGTTTGCCGACAGGTTCCAGGCCGCACTTGATTTTTCGGCTACGCGCGGCAGACAGCGCCGGCTGATGCCATCGAGAGACTCACCCCCGCGCGACAATTCTTCAAGGCATTGCCGCAGCACGAGGCTGCCCTGAGCCGCGACGGACATGCCTTGGCCATAAACCGGATTGAACACCGTCACGGCATCTCCAACGGGGATCAGACGGTCCGGAAAACTTGGCATCTGATCGTAACGGCGCCAGAAGATCTCCGGGATATTGAAGGTGCTGAATGGCGTCAGTCGCTTTTCGTTTGCGATGGTGTCGTAGATCGCGGGAACGTGCAGGCTTCGCACATAATCGAGAAAGCCGGCCTCTTCGCGCGGCGGGAAATCCCCGAAGCGCCCCGACAGACTCAGGACCCAGCGGTCCCGTTCGATCGGCACCAGCACCCCGCTGCGCACCGAAGGCGCATTGCCGCGCAACACATAGCCAAAGGGGGCCTTGCCGGGTTTCGTGGATCGGGTGTAGTAGGCCGACACGTAACAGATATCGACGCCGAGTTCCGTCTGATCGGCGATCCCGAAGCCGTTCCGCTCCAGCCATGGCGGGAGCCTGCTTCCCCTGCCGCTCGCGTCGATCACCAGATCGCACTCTATCCGTTCCTCAGCGCCGCCCTTGTGCCGCGCGACGATGCCGGTGACGCGGTCACCCTCAAGGCAAAAATCCGTCACCCGGGTCTCTTGGAGAACCAAGACGCCGGGTTGGGAAAAGGCATGCGCCCTCAAGACATGCTCGAGCAATGCCCGACTTTGCGAGAAAACCTTCACGCCCAGATCGCGCTGCGGCTGCCATGATCCCCAGTCGTGATAGCGAAGATCGTATCCCCACGAGAGCTGAGTACCGCCGGCCGCCTCGAGGCTCGCTTCGAAACCGGGAAAATAGCGCCCAGCGATCTCAATCGCCGACCGCAGGACGGCGTGAATGTGCGATCCCTGCGGCGTCCCCCGCCGCTCGAGAGGCGTCGTCGGGAGGCTGTCGACGTCGATGACCAGGGTCTCGTCGAAAAACTTGGAGATGGCACCCGCGCAAAAGGCACCTCCGATGCCGGAGCCGACGATAACAGCGCGTTTTCCGAGCGTGCGATCTGAGGACATCAGCGATCCCTCCTCTATGAACTCCAGGCGCGCCGCCGTTTCGGCGTTCACAAGCGCCCCACCGAGCCTCGCGAATTTAGGAAAATGGGCACCAAGGACTTACAATTTATTTTTGTAACTTAAACTAATTGCCGAGTCAATAAGGTTGCCGGTGCGGACAAATTGATCGGCGGCTCGGGCAGCGACACGCACTACGGAGATTTCTACTCATCGTGTCGGCCGAGACGGCGTCGCCGCCTCATAACGATGTCGTTGCCGGCCTCGCCGTTCATCGTGTAGGCGTTGTTGCCGCCAAGAGAGAGCTGTCTGTACCGAAAACTCTATCCGGTTTGACTCGGTGACGGAATCGGCTAGCGTCGGCGTCAATGATCGCGCTGATACGCCTGTTCCTGGCTGTTGCTACATCGCTGATTGCGTCAAGGGCGCGGCTCGCAGCCGAGAACGTCGCGCTACGGCACCTGTCCCTGCTGATAATTCATCCGCGGGCATATTGATGGTGGAGGCCACCGAGGAGTGGCCACCGGGTGATGCGTCCTTCGTGCTGAATCGGCCGCGGAACCGGAGCATCCTTAGCTAAAGACAAATGAGTGCGGCTACCGTTGTAGTAGTCGGCGTACTTTTTCAGGATTCGTCGAAGATGTGTCTCTCCAAACGCGATGAGGTGGTCGACGCACTCGCGACGTATCGAGCCAATGAGCCGTTCTGCAAACGCATTCTGCCAAGGGGATCGAGCCGCAATCGGTCTGTCACGGATCCCCATCGCTCGAAGGCGCCATTTGAATGCCTCGCCGTAAGCGCGGTCGCGATCACGGATCAGGTATTTCGGCGCCCGATCCCATGGAAAAGCCTCGGTGACCTGCCGAGCAATCCATTCTGCGGTGGGATGCGCCGTGACATTGATCGTAACAATCAGTCTCCGATCGATGCCGACAATGACCAACGCGAAGAGCATGCGCAGGTCGACCGTCGGAACCACGAACAAATCGAGCGCCGCGATACCTTCGGCATGGTTTCGGAGGAATGTCTTCCAAGTCTGCGTGGGCGGCCGGCGTCGCTTGGCCATGTACTTGGCAACCGTGGACAGCGCGACCTCAAATCCAAGCTTCAAGAGTTCACCGGGAATCCTTGGGGCGCCCCAAAGCGGATTGTCGAGGCTCATCTCACGAATGAGCCAGCGAAGCTACGGCGACGCCTTCGGGCGCCCCCAGCGTGCCCGTGATCGCCAACGCCAATAGGCCCGGAATCCCGCCCGATGCCATCGCACAATCGTCTCCGGTCGAATGACAGTGACCGCACGGACGACGGTTGGAAATAGCCGATAAATCCAAACGAAAAGCAGGCGATCCAGACCACCCAAAGCGAGGCGCTTGGGCCTCTGCCGCCGAAGAATGCCTAACTGATGGCGAAGGATCAAAATCTCGGCCTCAAGCCGAGCGCGTGACTTGAACCGCGTCGCAACTAGACCGAACAGGAGGCAAACAACATGAAACATCCCGACAAAGCTTAACGACCAAAATCAATCTGTCCACGTCGAATCCAATTCTCGGTAGGCACAGCCACTTGGCCCCGTGACCACTTCGGTCGCAGCACGGTGGCGCCGCGGCCATCCAGACCTACAACATGGAATGAGTTCTCGCCGATATCGATGCCGACTACGGTGATTGCGCTATGAGCTGTCTCGGACATGGCGTGCTCCTCGTCTTTGGCGCCCTTATCAGCTACTATCGCTGGCGGGGCAGGAGCACGGCCGGACCATCCCTTTTGGCGGACATTATCCGGATTTTTGATGGGAGCGAAATTTGTGTGGCGCTATTCGCCGAGAACCCGGCGTACGAGATCGGCAGTGTTTTTCGCGCCAAGTTTCTGCATTACGTGCGCGCGGTGGAATTCGACGGTGCGCGGACTGATGCCGAGGAAGCGCGCCGCTTCCTTGCTGGATGCGCCGCGCACGATTTGAGCCAGTGCTACGCGTTCTCGCGGCGTCAACAAGTCATGGCCCGGGAACGGTTTCGACAGGATGTCGAGCGCCCCACTCAGCCTTTTGATTTCCTCCTTGGCTTGCCTCAGTTCGGGAGTTTCCAGAAACTGCCAATCGCCGTTTCGCCTAGCTGCTGAATATTGGTGTGCTCGCGCGACATCGAGAATGTCCACGGCTCGACTCTCCTGCAGCGAGTACGTGCAGAGAACGACCATCTTCTGACCGTCGAGGGATCGATCGAGTTCGTGCTCGTACTGGCAGAATTCGGTCCAATGATTAGTTGCAATCCAGAATGCATTGCCGCTGACCCTCATCCCGTCGTAGCCATTGGCCAAGGCACCGCGAAGCTTTTTGCGCCAGCCGCCGGTGATTATTTGCAGATCGAACTCATCTCCATTGAGATACCACTCGGTGCCTTGCAGCAGCTCGATCCGTCCGGCTGTCAAATACCGGTCAAAATCAGGAATGGCGACACGCAGGGCTTTTTTTGCACTTCTTTCTGTGATCGGGTCGGAAAGCGCCCATACGCAGAATTCGTTGTTGCGCAAGCCGGCTGAAAAATACGCGACGGCGGTTTCGAGCAAATCTTCCTTGGTCTCATAGAAGACGCAAATATGCGTTCCCCAGGGCATGCCTTCGATGATGCGTATCCCGCTCGACCGCAATGCCGGGTCGGGGGCGATCGCAGATTGAGACATGTTTTGCGGGTGCGCGGAGGCCTTGCGGTCGGGCGCACTTGCTTTGGAGCGGGACACCCAGACCTCCAGAAGCCGGGAACTGCCAGCACACGTAAATACGACGATGATCTTGCGAAGTTTCCAAGGCGATAGCAAGGGGCGCCGAATTTGACGTGCGCATGATAGTCGCACCGCGCATCGGTTGAGCGACTCTTGCCCGTGAGCATTGCTCGCGGGGTGATGGCGCCCGGGGCCACGTCCACGCCACCCGTGTTTTAGTTCTTGACGCTCCGGGGTGGCGGGCGCCGCTTCAGAAACCTCGTATTTGTACGAGGTTGGCAAGGCGCGATTTAAACGAGAGAAAGCTTTGTCGAGTTACGCCAAGTCAGTGCTTGCAGCGCAGCTGCCCCGTCATGTTTTCGAGATGGCTCGATCTGCCCCCGAGCGCCATTTGAACCTGCGCAACCGGATATCGAGCTAATCAACCATCGAGCGAGGCTGCGTGCCTAAAGTCAAAGCGAAACGGAAGGCGCGGAAACAGACCATCGAACGGGCGTTAGAGAAAAGTGAGGGGCGCTTCCGTCGGTGGTGGAGCCGTAACGTCCGTTACAACGCTCGCTGAGAATCGCGGGTCTCTCGATGGCCAGAATTCTCGTTGTCGACGACGACGATCTCGTCTGTGAGACCATCTGTGCGTACCTCGCCGAGGCCTGGCACGAGACTGTCACCGCTGCGCACGGCAAGGCCGCGATAAAGCTGCTTGAGTCCGATCAAATCAACCTCGTCGTGCTCGACATCCTTATGCCGGTGCGCGATGGCATCGAGACGATACAGGAGATTCGCGCGCGATGGCCCGCCCTACCCATTCTCGCGATATCCGGGGGTGGGCGGGAGCATTGGAGCGACGCCTTGCACATGGCCGAGATACTGGGCGCCAGCGCCACCTTGGCGAAACCCTTCACGGGACAAGTGCTCGTCGAGCATGTGAAACGCTTACTCAGCATGTGAGCCAGCTAACGGGGTTGGAATATTGAGCAATGCCCATAACCCGCGAATATAGATCAATAATGGGTGCTCAGCTTGAGACTGCAAGCAAGGCATTAGCCGATTTGCGCAAAATTGAAGGTCTTGAATTCGATCAATGGGCCACTGTCGTGGATTCCATCATTAGGATTCTGCGCCGGATAGGTGACGCGAACTGCTCTCCGCTCCTGATAGGTTTGGCTGAAGCAATAGAAGACGAACTCATCTGGGCAACGCCGAGCCCGGGCGATGCCTGCAATTAAAACGGGTCAACGCAGGCGGGGCTGACTCGGCAAATGCTGGGACAAGATTCTTAACGCATGGCTCAGGGGGATCCTATGCCCGGGCAGAACGGTGAAACACGTCTGCGCGCCGTCGTCGACACCGCGGTCGACGGCGTCATCCTGATCGATGGCCGCGGCACCGTCCTGATGTTCAATCCGGCGTGTGAGCGCCTCTTCGGCTACGGCAGCGACGAAGTGATCGGCAACAACGTCCGAATGCTGATGCCGTCGCCCTATCGCGACGAGCACGACCGCTATCTCAGCAACTATCAGAGCACCCGCCACGCGAAAATCATCGGCATAGGCCGCGAGGTCGGCGGCCAGCGCAAGGATGGCTCGACGTTCCCGATGGATCTCTCGGTCGGCGAAGCTATGCAGGACGGCGATCCGATCTACGTCGGCATCATCCACGATCTGACCGAGAGGAAGCGCGCCGAGCGCGCCGCGCGCGAGGCCGCGGAACGGCTCAAGGCGGTGGTCGATACCGCCGTCGACGGCGTCATCCTGATTGACGCGGAAGGCCTCATCATGATGTTCAACCCGGCCTGCGAGCGCCTTTTCGGCTTCCGGGCCGCCGAGGTAATGGGGCTGAACGTCAAGTTGCTGATGCCGGCGCCGTTCCGCGAGGAGCACGACACTTACCTCGACAACTACCACCGCACCGGCGAGCGCAAGATCATTGGCATCGGCCGCGAGGTCATCGGACAGCGCAAGAACGGGACGACGTTCCCAATGGATCTCTCCGTCGGCGAGGCCAAGCAGGAAGGGAAATCGATCTTTGTCGGCGTCATCCATGATCTCTCCGAGCGGAAGCGAACCGCCGAGCAGCTTGTCCAGGCGCAAAAAATGGAGGCCGTGGGCCAGCTCTCCGGCGGCATCGCCCACGACTTCAACAATCTCTTGACCGTCATCATCGGCAATGCCGACACGCTGGCCGACAAGCTCAAGATACGCGAGGACCTGAAGCGCCTCGCCGACCAGATCGTCAGCGCCGGCCAGCGCGGCGCCGAGCTCACCCAGCGGCTGCTCGCGTTCAGCCGCAAGCAGATGCTTCGCCCGGTCGAGATCGACTGCAATCGTTTGATCGAATCGATGCGTGAACTGCTGCGCCGCACCTTGCGCGAGGATATCGAGATCCAGACCGAGCTCGATTCGGAGCTGGCAACCGCTTACGCCGATCCGGGTCAGCTCGAATCAGCGATCCTCAACTTGTCGCTCAACGCCCAGGACGCCATGCCCGAGGGCGGCACGATCACGGTCACAACCTCCAATCTTCCGCTCGATGAAAGATATCGCGAGCTGCATCCCGAGGTTTCGCCCGGCCAGTACGTGATGGTGGCGGTGACCGACGACGGCGAAGGCATGACCGAGGAAGTGCGCGATCGCGCGTTCGAGCCGTTCTTCACCACAAAGGAAGTGGGGAAAGGCAGCGGTCTCGGCCTCAGCATGGTCTACGGCTTCGCCAAGCAATCGAACGGCCACGTGACGCTTTACAGCGAAATCGGGCTCGGCACGACGATCCGCATCTATCTTCCGGCGACCTCAATGCAACCCGCCCGTATCGTCAAAAATTCCATCGCGGATACTGACGCAGTGCCGCAGGGCCGCGGCACAATTCTCGTGGCCGAGGACGATCCGTTCGTGCGCGGATACGCGGTGGCGTGCCTCGAAAGCCTCGGTTATCGCGCGATCGCGGCCGTCGACGGCCATGAGGCGCTGGCGCGGCTTGGGCGGACGGAGGGAATCGACGCGCTGTTCAGCGACATCGTGATGCCGGGCGGCATGACCGGTTGGGAGCTGGCCGAGCGCGCGCGCCAAGTGCGCCCCGGCCTCAAGGTGCTGCTGACCTCGGGCTACGCGCTCGAGACGCTCGCCGCGCGCGGCCGCCTCGATCCCCAGATTGCCGTGCTTAACAAGCCCTATCGCAAAGCCGAACTCGCTCGCCGCCTAAACGAGGTGATGAACGCGAAAGGATAGGGGTTGTGCGTACCGATAATTACGTCCGCGCGTACACGTGATGGAGACCGCCGAGGATCGGATAGCCGAACTTATCAGCCGAACACTCGGGGCACAGCTTGCCGCGATGGAATCGCGCGTGTCCGCATAGCTACCAGAAATGGGCAGAAGGCCTGTTTCAGAAGCCGCTCGTTAGTCGCCGGAAGCCTCGGCCGCGCTGCGAGGCAGGCCACATATTAGGCCTGCCACCGGAAGCGAACCGTGCCGCTTATTGAAGTACCGAATGTTCCCTGCTCGACTCGCGAAATTCCCTGCAAAGTACAAGAAATTCCATGCTCTATTGAGTAGGGAATTCGAAAAAAATCGGCGCGATTCCAGCAGCGTAGAGCGCTGAATCCGCCGCGCGAACGGCGGGGTGCTCAGGAATCCGAGCGAGGTCGAGCTGGCGCGCGCTCTCGGCATGTCGCGCGTCGACGCGCCCGATCGCACCTACGACGTCGCCGTGGTCGGGCGCCGGGCCGGCCGGCCTCTCGACCGCGGTCTACGCCGCATCCGAGGGATTGTCGGTGATCGTTTTCGACGCGAAGGCGTTCGGCGGCCAGGCCGGCGCCAGCGCGCGCATCGAGAACTATTTGGGCTTCCCGACCGGTATCTCCGGCCAAGCGCTGGCCGGCCGCGCTTTCGTGCAGGCGCAAAAGTTAGGCGCCAAAATGGCCATTCCGGTCAAGGTCGAGCGGCTCGATTCCGGCCGCGCGCCGCTCGTGCTCGAACTCGACGGCGGCAAGCGGGCCAAAGCGCGGGCCCTCGTGGTGGCGGCCGGCGCGCGCTATCGCCGGCCGGCGGTCCCGAATCTTGAGCAGTTCGAGGGCCGGGGAGTCTGGTACTGGGCGTCGCCGATCGAGGCGCGCGTTTGCCGGGAGCAGGAGATCGCGTTGGTCGACGGCGGCAATTCGGCAGCGCAAGCGGCAGTCTTCCTGTCGCGTTTCGTGGCCAAGATCTGGATGCTGGTGCGGGCCGATAGCCTGTCCCAGAGCATGTCGCGCTACCTCATCGACCGGATTGCGGCGCTACCCAATGTCGAAGTCTTGTTCCGGACCGAGATCGTGGGACTCATTGGTTCGCCTGGCTCGTGGCTCGAGCGCGTGCGCTGGCGGCGCAGGCCGTCCGGCGAGGAAACCGAGCGGCCTTTCCGCAACGTCTTCCTGTTCATCGGCGCGGAGCCGGCGACACAATGGCTGCAGGCCTGCGGCGTCGCCCTCGACGGCAAGGGCTTCGTCCTGAGCGGCGCCGCGGCCGTGGGCGCCGCCGCTTCGCCAGGCTTGTTGCGCGAAAAGCCGACGTTGGAATCGAGTGTGGCCGGTGTATTCGCGGTCGGCGACATTCGCGCGGGCTCGGTCAAGTGCGTCGGCGCGGCCATCGGCGAAGGAGCGGCCGCAGTCGCGCAGCTGCACGCGTTCCTCGAGACGGTTCCGAAAGTCAAGGGGTGAAGACGACCGGCGCGCGGCCATTGGGGGGGCGCTTGGGTGCAATCGACGCGGCACCACCCGAGGTGACTGCCCGCTCGCGACCGCCGGGAACAGCGTGGGAAAATCGTCGAGCGCGTACAGTACGAAATGGTACTTAACCCGTCCTTGGTCGTTTGGAGATTTAGGCGTAGTTGTACGATAGGGTACTGGGGGCCGCGCGAGCCGCAGGTTGTAGGACGGTTCGGAATGTTTCCGATCCAGAACAGCGTGCCAAACCGCTATCCCGCAGCGGTCACGTGGTGCCTGATCGGCGCCAATTGCGCCGTGTTTCTCTTTCAGATCAGCCTTTCGCCAGGCGAACTCACGGAATTCCTCGCGCGCTACGCGCTTATTCCGGCGCGATTTTTCGCCTATTCGGCCTATGGGCTCGAGGCCCCGGGCCCGGCCGACTATCTGCCCTTCGGCACCAACATGTTCCTGCATGGCGACTGGCTCCACCTGATCTTCAACATGTGGACGCTCTGGCTGTTCGGCCCCGGGGTCGAGGACCGCATGGGGCGGTGGGCGTATCTGGTTTTCTACCTCCTCTGCGGGATCGCGGCTTCGGCCGCCCACGCGGCCTTCAACGCCAGCTCTGCCGTGCCCGCGCTTGGCGCCTCGGGCGCCATTGCCGGCGTCATCGGCTGCTTCATGCGCCTGTTCCCTATGGCGCGGCTCATCGTCGTGGTCCCGATCTTCATATTCCCGTTCTTCTTCGAGATACCGGCCGTCATCTACGCCGGCCTCTGGTTCCTGCTGCAGATCCTCCAGGGCACCGTCGATCTGTTCCGCTCGTCGGAGGGCGGCGGGGTCGCCTGGTGGGCGCATATCGGCGGATTCATCGCCGGCGTGGTGCTGATGCCGCTGCTGCGCAAATCCGTGCCGGGCTACCGCCGGTATTACGGCGACGAAGGTATTCTCGGCTTCACGCCCGAAGGCCGACGATAGGAGCGTGCTCAGGTAAGAGGAGACGGCGCCATGAACGTGATGGATCTCTTCTGGCTGTTCTTCATCGTCTCGGCCCTCCAGCCGGTCCTGCGCCAGCGCATGCTCGAGGCGATGCGCAAGCGCAAGATGATGCAGATCGAGCGCGCGCGGAATTCGCGCGTGATCCTGCTCATCCACCGGCAGGAGACCATGAAGCTCTTGGGCTTTCCGCTGATGCGCTACATTGACATCAACGATTCGGAGGAGGTTCTCCGCGCGATCCAGATGACCGACGACGAGGTGCCGCTCGACATCGTGCTGCACACGCCGGGCGGCCTGGTGCTGGCGGCGCTCCAGATCGCGCGCGCAATCCAGGCCCACAAGGGCAAGGTCACCGTGTTCGTCCCGCACTATGCGATGTCGGGCGGCACGCTGATCTCGCTCGCCGCCGACGAGATCGTCATGTGCAAGCATTCGGTGTTGGGACCCGTCGATCCGCAGCTCGGCAACAAGCCGGCCGCCTCGCTGCTGAAAGTGCTCGAGCAGAAGCCGATCGCCGAAATCGACGACGAGACGATCGTTCTCGCCGACGTCAGCCGCAAAGCCATCGCCCAGGTGAAGTCCGCGGCCCGTGACCTGCTCTTCAAGCGCATGCCGGCCGAGCAAGCCGAAGTGCTGGCCGAAAAGCTCTCCACCGGAACGTGGACGCACGACTATCCGATCACGGCGGCCGAGGCGAAGTCGCTCGGCCTGCCGATCAGCACCGCAATGCCCAAGGAGGTGCTTGAGCTCATGACGCTCTATCCGCAGCCGGTCCGCTCGCAGGGCGGCGGCGTGGAATATCTGCCCATACCGCGCCAGAAGGAGTCGGCGCCGACCCGGCCATCCTACGGCTGAGGCGGCGCCATCGCGGAGCGGTGAAGGAGGCGCCATGAGCCTGAAGAGCACACTCGCGGCGGCCCACGAACGGTGGCGGCTGCTGACCTTCTACGGCAAGTTCGAGCAGATCGTCGTCCTGATCCTGACCGCGATCATCGCTGTGATCGTCGTTGCAGCGGTGTGGAAGCTCGCGGTCAAGGTCGTGGTGGCGCTCATCATCACGGGCACGTTCGACCCGACCGAGCACACGGTCTTCCAGGCCGTGTTCGGCATGATCTTCACCGTCATCATCGCGCTCGAGTTCAAGCGCTCGCTGCTCGTCATCGCCGAGCGGCACGAAAGCATCGTGCAGGTGCGAACGGTGGTGCTGCTGGCAATGCTCGCGATCCTCCGCAAGCTGATCATCCTCGATCTGGCGCAGACCGAGGCAATGAAGCTACTCGGCTTGAGCATCGCGATCCTCGCCCTCGGCGCCGTCTACTGGCTCGTGCGCGACCAGGACCGGCGCGAGAAAACCAGGCGCAAGGAAACATGACTGGCCCCCTTGCCCTCCTGCGCCGAGTGGCCGATATCGCGAAATCCAGCCGGTCCTGGAGAGGACTCGCTGCGCCCCAATCCGCGCTCGGGACGTGGATTCCCGCCAGCTGTCTCCGCGATGCGCGGAGCGTGCGGCAACTTCGTCACACATAGGAAACACACCCTCGGGCTAGGGAAAGATCCAGCCATTTGATACGCATAGCGGCGAAGGCGCCCTTGAATCTTGGGGCTCGGCGAAACTTTATCCGCACGCGTTCGAGGACTTCATGTCCCTTGGCTCGCATGAAGGAGACTTCCATGGCGAAAGGCATCTGCGACGTTTGTGAAATCCGCCCCGCGACCGTGCGTGCGGAGGTCGTCGAAAATGGCCGGAGGCGCACGATGGAGCTCTGCGACGTCGACTACCGCCGCCTCGCGCGCCAGCAAGGGCGCTCCAGCTCGCCGCTGGAATCGCTGTTTGGTGGCCGCGGCAGCCCGTTCGGCGAATTCTTCGGCGACAGCCTGTTTTCGCGCGATCCGTTCGGCGCGGACGGTGACGAGATGGAGGCCGAAGAAAGGCCCGCGCCCCGCACCGGCAGCGCGCGCCGCGCCCGGCGCGGCACGGGCGGCGGCATTGCCGAGCGCCTCAGCGAACAGGGCGAGAAGCTGCTCCAGCAGGCCGCGCAGAAAGCGGCAGAGTTCGGCCGCACCGAAGTCGACACCGAGCACTTGCTGCTGGCGCTGACCGAGAGCGACGTGGTCCGCACCATCCTCGACCAGTTCCGAGTCTCGCCCGACGAGCTGAAGCGCCAGATCGAGAAGGAAACGAAGCGCGAGAAGGGCAAGCCCAGCGGCGAAAAGGGCGGCAAGCAGGAGGTCGGGGTGTCGCCGCGCGTCAAGGACGCGCTCGCGCGCGCCTTCTCGGCCTCGCAGGATCTCGGCCACAGCTATGTGGGCCCCGAGCATCTCCTGATCGGCCTCGCCGAGGAGGGCGAGGGCCTCGCCGCCGAGATCCTGAAGCGCTACGGCCTAACGCCGCAGGCGATTCGCCAGCAGGTGACCAAGGTGGTCGGCCGCGGCGCCGAGGAGGGCCGCGTCGAATCGCCGACCAACACGCCCAACCTCGATAAATTCGGGCGCGACCTCACCAAGCTCGCGCGCGAAGGCAAGCTCGATCCCGTGATCGGCCGCGCGAAGGAGATCGAGACCACGATCGAAGTGCTGGCGCGCCGGAAGAAGAACAATCCGGTGCTGATCGGCGAGCCCGGCGTCGGCAAGACCGCGATTGTCGAAGGCCTCGCGCAGCGCATCGTCGCCGGCGAGGTGCCGGAATCGCTGCGCAACAAGCGCCTCGTCGAGCTCAGCGTAAACGCGATGGTCGCGGGCTCGAAATACCGCGGCGAGTTCGAGGAGCGCGTACAGCAGGTCCTGAAAGAAGTGCAGGATCGGTCGGACGAGCTGATCCTGTTCATCGACGAGATCCACGTCATCGTCGGCGCCGGCCAGGGCGGCGGCGAGGGCGGGCTCGACATCGCCAACGTGTTCAAGCCGGCGCTGGCGCGTGGCGAGCTCAACCTCATCGGCGCCACCACGCTCAACGAGTATCAGAAGCACATCGAGAAGGATGCCGCGCTCGAGCGACGCTTCCAACCGGTGATCGTGTCCGAGCCCACGGTCGCGCAGACGATCATGATCCTGCGCGGCCTGCGCGACACGCTCGAGGCGCACCACAAGGTGACGATCACCGATGAGGCGATCATCGCCGCGGCCGAGCTCTCCGATCGCTACATCACCGGGCGCTTCCTGCCCGACAAGGCGATCGATCTGATCGACCAGGCGGCGGCACGGGTGAAGATCTCCGCGACCGCGCGCCCGATCGACGTGCAGGAAATCGAGTCCGAAGCGCGTCAGCTGAAGCGCGAGCTCGACTACGCAACCTCGCGCAAGCAACCCGAGCGGGCCGCCAAGCTCAAGGCTCAGCACGAGGCCA
>Ga0268299_1002082_pt1 | contig 26830 bp, 22 predicted proteins | sample NOBtaG_FD_193484 | JGI IMG/M metagenome (GOLD analysis project Ga0268299, IMG submission 193484) | Activated sludge microbial communities from bioreactor in Nijmegen, Gelderland, Netherland - NOB reactor | ecosystem: Engineered > Bioreactor > Aerobic > Activated sludge | place: Netherlands...
TGACCTTGCCCATGTTGATGTTTCCCGTGGTCGATTACTTCGCCGGCACGGCCTTGCCGGCGGCCTTCTTCTCGCTGCCCCTGGCCTTGGCGATCGTCTCGGTGGCTTCCTTCTTCGCGCCCAGCTCGCCGAGGGCGCGCTTGTACTCGCTCGGGAAGACCTTGACGAAGCGGCCGCGCGCCTGGGCCCAGTGGTCGAGGATCTCGCGCGCGCGCAGCGATCCGGTCCACTTGTGGTGGTCCTCGATCAGCTTGCGAAGCAGCAGTTCGTCGGCCACGCCCTTGTGGAAGATCGCGGCGTCCTGCGTCGCGCGCTGCTCGTCGGCCGGCAGGACCTTGTCGAGCGCCACCATCGCGGTGTTGCAACGGGTCGCGAACGTGCCGTCCTCGTCGTAGACGTAGGCGATGCCTCCCGACATGCCGGCCGCGAAGTTGCGCCCCGTCCTGCCGAGCACGACGACGGTGCCGCCGGTCATGTATTCGCAGCCGTGGTCGCCGGTGCCCTCGACCACTGCGGTCGCGCCCGACAGCCGCACCGCGAAGCGCTCGCCGGCGACGCCACGGAAGAAGGCCTCGCCGCTCGTGGCCCCGTACAGCACGGTGTTGCCGACGATGATGTTCTGCGTCGCGTCGCCGCGGAACTCGATGCTCGGCCGCACCACCACGCGCCCGCCCGACAGGCCCTTACCGGTGTAGTCGTTGGCGTCGCCGATCAGGTAGAGCGTGATGCCCTGCGCCAGGAAGGCGCCGAAGCTCTGGCCGCCGGTGCCTTCGAGCTGCATGAAGATCGTGTGGTCGGGCAGGCCCTCGGGGCGATGGCGGATCAGCTCGCCGGACAGCATCGCGCCCACCGTGCGGTTAACGTTGCGCGCCTCGTCGATGAACTGCACCTTCTCGCCGCGCTCGATGGCCGGCTTGCACTTCTCGATCAGCTTGACGTCCAGTGCCTTCGCCAGACCGTGGTCCTGCTCGTCGACCTGGCGGCGCGGCACGTCGGCCGCGACCTTGGGCAGGTGGAAGACGCGACTGAAATCCAGGCCCCGGGCCTTCCAGTGTGCGATGCCCTTCTTGGTGTCCAGCAGGTCGGCACGGCCGATCAGGTCGTCGAACTTGCGGATGCCCAGCTGCGCCATGATCTGCCGCGCTTCCTCGGCCACGAAGAAGAAGAAGTTGACGACATGCTCGGGCTTGCCGGCGAACTTGCGCCGCAACACCGGGTCCTGGGTGGCCACGCCCACCGGGCAGGTGTTGAGGTGGCACTTGCGCATCATGATGCAGCCCTCGACCACCAGCGGCGCGGTCGCGAAGCCGAACTCGTCGGCACCGAGCAGCGCACCGATGACGACGTCGCGGCCGGTCTTCATCTGGCCGTCGGCCTGCACGCGGATGCGGCCGCGCAGGCCGTTGAGCACCAGCGTCTGCTGCGTCTCGGCCAGGCCCAGCTCCCAGGGCGTGCCGGCATGCTTGATCGACGACCACGGCGAGGCGCCGGTGCCGCCGTCGTGGCCGGCGATGACCACATGGTCCGACTTGGCCTTCGCGACGCCGGCCGCGATCGTGCCGACACCGACCTCCGACACCAGCTTGACGCTGATCGAGGCGCGCGGGTTGGCGTTCTTCAGGTCGTGGATCAACTGCGCCAGGTCCTCGATCGAGTAGATGTCGTGGTGCGGCGGCGGCGAGATCAGGCCGACGCCCGGCACCGAGTAGCGCAGCATGCCGATGTACTCGGACACCTTGCCGCCCGGCAGCTGGCCGCCCTCGCCCGGCTTGGCGCCCTGGGCCATCTTGATCTGGATCTGGTCGGCCGAGACGAGGTACTCGGTCGTGACACCGAAGCGGCCCGACGCGACCTGCTTGATCTTGGAGCGCAGCGAGTCGCCGTCCTTGAGCTCGTAGTCGGCCTCGATGACCTTGCTGCCGATCACGTCGGACACCTTGGTGCCGGCGGCGATCCGGATGCCCTTCAGTTCGTTGCGGTAGCGCGCCGGATCCTCGCCGCCCTCGCCGGTGTTGCTCTTGCCGCCGATGCGGTTCATCGCAATCGCGAGCGTCGAGTGCGCCTCGGTCGAGATCGAGCCGAGCGACATCGCCCCGGTGGCGAAGCGCTTGACGATCTCGGCGGCCGGCTCGACCTCGTCGAGCGGGATCGCCTTGCCGGGATCGACCTTGAACTCGAACAGGCCCCGCAAGGTCATGTGCCGGCGGGACTGGTCGTTGATGAGCTGCGCGTATTCCTTGTAGGTCTCGAACTTGTTCGCGCGCGCGCTGTGCTGCAGCTTGGCGATCGCGTCGGGCGTCCACATGTGCTCCTCGCCGCGCACGCGCCAGGCGTACTCGCCGCCAGCGTCCAGCATGCCGGCCAGCACCGGGTCGTCGCCGAAGGCGGCCTTGTGCATGCGGATGCCTTCCTCGGCCACCTCGAAGACGCCGATGCCGCCGACCTGCGAGGCTGTGCCGCGGAAGTACTTCTCGACCAGGCCCTTCTCGAGGCCGATGGCCTCGAAGAGCTGCGCGCCGCAGTAGGACATGTAGGTCGACACGCCCATCTTGGACATGATCTTCGACAGGCCCTTGCCGATCGCCTTGACGTAGTTGTAGATGGCCTTGTCGGCACTCAGCTCGCCCGGCAGGTCCTGGTGCAAGGCAACCAGGGTCTCCATGGCCAGGTAGGGATGCACGGCCTCGGCCCCGTAGCCGGCCAGCACACCGAAGTGATGCACCTCGCGCGCCGAGCCGGTCTCGACGACCAGGCCGGCCGTCGTGCGCAGGCCTTCGCGCACCAGGTGCTGGTGAATGGCCGACAGCGCCAGCAGCGCCGGGATCGCGACCTGCTCGCGGCTCATGCGGCGGTCGGTGATGATGAGGATGTTGTGGCCGCTCTTGATCGCGTCCACCGCCTCGGCGCACAGCGAAGCCAGCTTGGCCTCGACCCCCTCGTCGCCCCAGGCCAGGGGGTAGATGATGTCCAGCTCGTAGGACTTGAACTTGCCGTGCGTCGGCTTCTCGATCGCGCGCAGGCGCGCCATGTCCTCGAAGTCGAGGATGGGTTGTGACACCTCCAGGCGCATCGGCGGGTTGACCGCGTTGATGTCCAGCAGGTTGGGCTTGGGGCCGATGAAGCTGTTCAGCGACATCACGATGGCCTCGCGGATCGGGTCGATCGGCGGGTTCGTGACCTGCGCGAACATCTGCTTGAAGTAGTTGTACAGCGGCTTGTTCTTGTCGGACAGCACCGCCAGCGGCGAGTCGTTGCCCATCGAGCCGATGCCCTCCTCGCCGGCCTGCGCCATCGGGCTCATCAGGAACTTCAGGTCCTCCTGCGTGTAGCCGAAGGCCTGCTGGCGGTCGAGCAGGGCTTCGGTGAAGGCCGGCGCGGCGTCGGACGGCGCCTGCACGTCCTCGAGCTTGATGCGCACGTTCTCGATCCACTGCCGGTAGGGCTTGGCCGAGGCGTAGGTGGTCTTCAGTTCCTCGTCGTCGACGATGCGGCCCTGCTCGAGGTCGATCAGGAACATCTTGCCGGGCTGCAGCCGCCACTTCTTGACGATCTTGTTCTCGGGGATCGGCAGCACGCCCGACTCCGAGGCCATCACCACCAGGTCGTCGTCGGTGACGATGTAGCGGGCCGGGCGCAGGCCGTTGCGGTCCAGCGTGGCGCCGATCTGCTTGCCGTCGGTGAAGACCATCGCGGCGGGGCCGTCCCAGGGCTCGAGCATCGCGGCGTGGTACTCGTAGAACGCGCGCCGACGCTCGTCCATCGTCGTGTGCTGCTCCCACGCCTCGGGGATCATCATCATCGCCGCGTGGGCCAGCGGGTAGCCGGCCATCGTCAGCAGTTCCAGCGCGTTGTCGAAGGTCGCGGTGTCGGACTGGCCCTCGAAGCTGATCGGGTAGAGCTTGTTCAGGTCGTCGCCGAGCACGGGTGACTTCATCACGCCCTGGCGCGCGCGCATCCAGTTGAAGTTGCCCTTGACGGTGTTGATCTCGCCGTTGTGCGCCACCATCCGGTAGGGGTGGGCCAGCGGCCACTCGGGGAAGGTGTTGGTCGAGAAGCGCTGGTGCACCAGCGCCAGGGACGAGACGACACGCTCGTCCGAGAGGTCCTTGTAGTAGGTGCCGACCTGGTTGGCCAGCAGCAGGCCCTTGTAGATCACCGTGCGGCAGCTCATGCTGGGCACGTAGTACTCGTGGCTGTGCGTCAGCTTGAGCGCCTGGATCGCGCTGCTGGCGGTCTTGCGGATCACGTAGAGCTTGCGCTCCAGCGCATCCGGCACGATCACATCGGTGCCGCGGCCGATGAAGATCTGGCGGATCACCGGCTCCTTGGCGCGCACGGTCGGCGACATCGGCATCTCGCGATCGACCGGCACGTCACGCCAGCCGAGCAGCACCTGGCCTTCGACCCGCACCGCGCGCTCGAGCGCCTGCTCGCAGGCCAGACGCGAGGCATGCTCCTTGGGCAGGAAGATCATGCCGACGCCGTACTCGCCCGGCGGAGGCAGTTCGATGCCCTGCTCCGCCATCTCGGCGCGGTAGTACTCGTCCGGGATCTGGATCAGGATGCCGGCGCCATCGCCCATCAGCTTGTCGGCGCCGACTGCACCGCGATGGTCCAGGTTCTCGAGGATCTTCAGCCCCTGGCTGACGATGTGGTGGGCCTTCTGCCCCTTGATGTGCGCCACGAAGCCGACGCCGCAGGCATCGTGCTCATGGGCCGGCTCGTAGAGCCCCTGAAGACTGGCGGTGTCGATGTCGAGACGGGTCGGGGCTGGCAGCGACATGGCGCTCTCCGGTCAGGCGGACGGGAGTGAAGGCTACTGCAGCGCAGCAATGATGACAACAGGAATTAAACAGTGTCTGTCACTATTTAAATTCAAAGATAGCTCTTCGGGTATTTAAATGGGGACATATTAATTGCCCTCCTTCGGCTTGCTCGGACGGCCGCGTCGGCGCGGGAGGGTGGCTCGACTCACGTCAGCAGCGAAGCCCTGCGCGAAGTCCGTCGAGCCGAGGATCCAGCCACCGCGCAACGCAGTCTCGATCGCGGCCAGCTCCCGTGGTGTGAGCGCCTGCTCCGACAGCAATCTATAGCCGGCACCGCGCTCGAAGGGTGTGTTGCCCAGGGCCCAGTAGGCCGGTGGGTCCACGATCCAGGGCAGTGTTCCCTGGCCCGTGTGGTGAGCCAGGCTGGACCGCGGGATGCTCGTCGTTGCCATCTCGGCGCCGGCCGATGCACCGACCTGTTCCACGTAGCGCATGCAAGGCATGAGCCAGACCGCCGGGTCGATCGGCGCCGCGCGGAAGCGCCCTTCCCACAGGCTGCCCGAGCGCCCGTGCCGACGGTTGAAGTCATGAGCGTGCCGACGCGACAACGACTGCATGAACCGGCTCAGCGCCGCGCCATCGACCGGCGTCACGACCAGGTCGAAACGATCGTCTCGCAAGCCATAGGCATGCACGGCGACGCCGTGCTCGCGTGCTGCCTGCTGCAGGCTTTGCACGAATCGCATCCGGTCCTCGTCATCGCGAACCATGAACTGCTGGTGCTGGGCACGCTGGCTGGCCACATGGGGCAGGCCGGCGATCGCGAGACGGGGCAAACGGGCCACGGAAAGGAGGGGGCTGAAACAAAAAAGGGCACCTTGCGGTGCCCTCGGTTTGTACCCGGTCGCCCGGGTGACGTCGATCAGAAGCGGTGACGGACGCCGACCATGAAGGACGTGCGGTCGTCGGCCGGGCCGCCAGGCGCCGCCTGCGTGCCGTTGATGATCATGCCGCCCTTCAGCTTCGCGTAGTCGACCACCGCGTAGGCGTCGGTGCGCTTGGAGAAGGCGTAGTCGACCAGGAAGGCGAACGAGTCGATCTTGCCGGTGTTGACGCCGGCGACGTTCGACTGCTCGATGTACCAGTACTGGCCGCCGATCAGCAGCGCCGGCGTGATGTTGAACGTGACGCCGGCGGTCGTGAGCTCACGCTCCTTCGTCTGGCCGGCGATGGTGGGCAGCGGCACGGTCAGGCCGGTTCCCAGCAGCAAGGTCGGGATCTGCGTGACCGGGTAGCCGGTGTCCCACTCGTTCTTGTAGTAGGCCACGTTGACGTAGAACGGACCCGAGGTGAACGCGCCGCCGACGTTGTAGTTGTCGGCCTTCGCGCCGTTGATGGCTTCGGTCTGGATGTAGCCGCCGCCCAGAGAGAAAGCGCCGAAGGTGTAGCGGCCCGCCAGGCCCATGGACTTGGCGACATCGGGGCTGCCCTCGCCGGCACTGACCTGGGCCGCCAGCAGCAGACCGCCGGTGGCGAGCGTGTACTTGACGCTGTTCGGGAAGCGCGCGTAGTAGTTCGTCGCGGCCGCGCCGGCGTTGGTGCCGCCGTTGCCCATGAACACCGTCTCGTGCTTGAAGGTCTCGATGTACGGCGAGAACTTGAACGACGGATAGGTCGACGTCACCACGTCGAAGATCACGCTGTACTGGCGACCGAGGGTCACACGGCCCAGCGTGCTCGACTGCAGGCCGACCCAGACCTGCGACCACTGGGCCACGTTGGCCAGGGCACCGTCGTCCGACGTGAACCGCTGCTCCATGTTGGCCACCGCACGAAGGCCGCCGCCGAGGTCTTCGTTGATCGTCATGCCCCAACGGCTCTGGGACAGACCGCCGCCCACCATGCGGGTCACGGTGTCCTTGCCGGCACCCTCGTTGTCGGAGATGCGCACTGCGGCATCGACGATGCCGTACAGCGTGACGCTCGATTGCGCCTGCGCAGCACCAGCGATGGCCGACAGTGCGGCAAGAGTGACCAGGGACTTTTTCATCGAGCTATCTCCTAAGGTTCTTGGAATCGTCTAAAGGGACCCGTGGCGGGTCGCACGGCTCAGCCACAGTGCCGTCGGCAGCTGTCTGCGGGCAATATATCGACGGCCTTCCAGCGGCAATATCGGGTCAACACTCGATGTTGCAATTTGTTGACACGAGCTGGAGCAGCCTGTCTCAGGCGATCGAGGGAAACACCTGATGTCCGGTGAGGCGGTGGTGCTCCCGTAACGCATAGCGATCGGTCATTCCGGCGATGTAGTCGGCCACTGCGCGAGTCGGCTCGACATCGGCCCGCAAGGCGCCGGGCGGAGCGAGCCCGCCCGCATAGGCGGCGAAGAGATCGCCGATCACCCGCTGCGCCTGCAGGCTGGTCTCGTGCACCTGCGGATGCCGGTACAGCTGCGCGAAGAGGAATCGCTTGAGTTCGGTGCTCTCTGCGCGCATGGTCTCCGAGAATCGCAGCAACGCCGGCGAGGCGCGGACCCCATCAGCGCACTGCGGCGCATGCGCGGACAGCGCAAGGCGCGTCGCGAAGATCACATCCAGCACCTGGGCCGACAGCAAGCGCCTCAGCATCTCGTAGAGGAGGCGTCGCCCGCCCAGGCCCGGATGCTCGGCGCGTGCCGCCGCCAGGTGGCGCGCGACCAGCGGGACCTCTTCCAGTTGCTCGACGGTGACGAGACCGGAGCGCACGCCGTCGTCCAGATCGTGCGCGTTGTACGCGATCTCGTCGGCCAGGTTGCACAGCTGGGCCTCCAGGCCGGGCTGGCTGCCGTCGAGGAAGCGCCGGCCGACGCCACCCGGCTCGTCCGCCTCGAGGACGGCGGCGTTGCGCCGCGAGCAGTGCTTGAGGATTCCCTCGCGCGTCTCGAAGCTGAGGTTCAGGCCATCGAAGGCGGCATAGCGTTCCTCGAGGCGATCGACCACCCGCAGCGACTGCAGGTTGTGCTCGAAGCCGGCGCTGTCCGGCGCCGCCGTTCGCAGGCATCGATCGAGCGCCTCCTGCCCGGCATGGCCGAACGGCGTGTGTCCGAGGTCGTGGGCCAGCGCGATGGCCTCGGTCAGGTCCTCGTTGAGCGCCAGCGCCCGCGCGATCGACCGTGCCAGCTGCGCGACCTCGAGCGAGTGCGTCATCCGCGTGCGGAACAGGTCACCTTCGTGATTGAGGAAGACCTGCGTCTTGTAGACCAGCCGCCGGAACGCCGTCGAGTGCACGATGCGGTCGCGATCACGTTGAAATGCGTCGCGCGTCGGTGCCGGGGCTTCGGCATGGCGCCGACCGCGGCTCGCCGGGCTGTGGCTGGCGTAAGGCGCGAGCTCCATGCGCCAGTGAGGGGCCGTGCTCAGTCGCAGCGCTGCGCGAGCACCTGCCGGACGACTTCGTCCGGCGCGCCGCGCAGGCTGGCGCGGCCCAGGCCGTCCAGCACGACGAAGCGGATCTCGCCGGCCTCGGCCTTCTTGTCGGCCCGCATCAGCGCGAGGTAGCGGTCGGCGCCCCATGCCGGGCCGCGGACCGGCAGACCGGCGCGCTCGATCAGGCTCACGAGGCGGCGCGCGTCGCTTTCGGCCAGCAAGCCCAGCCGGGCCGACAGGTCGGCGGCCATCGCCATGCCGCAGGCGACCGCCTCGCCGTGCAGCCAGACGCCGTAGCCCAGCCCGGCCTCGATCGCGTGGCCGAAGGTGTGGCCGAAGTTCAGGATCGCACGCAGGCCGGACTCGCGCTCGTCGGCGCCGACGACCCGCGCCTTGATCTCGCACGAGCGCCGCACGGCATGTCGCAGCGCGGCCGGATCCCCGGCCAGCAGGTCGTCGAGCTGCGCCTCGATCCAGTCCAGGAAGGCGGCGTCGGCGATCGGCCCGTACTTGATCACCTCGGCCAAGCCGGCACGCAGCTCTCGCGCCGGCAACGAGCGCAGGCTGTCGAGGTCGGCCACCACGCACAGCGGCTGATGGAAGGCGCCGATCATGTTCTTGCCGCGCGGGTGGTTGATGCCGGTCTTGCCGCCCACCGAGGAGTCGACCTGCGCCAGCAGCGTCGTCGGCACCTGGACGAAAGGCACGCCGCGCATGAAGCTGGCTGCGGCAAATCCCGTCATGTCACCGACCACGCCACCGCCCAGTGCGTAGAGCACGGTCTTGCGATCGGCCCCGACGGCCATCAAGCGGTCGAAGATCAGGTTCAGCGTGGCCCAATCCTTGTGGTCCTCGCCATCCGGCAGCGTGATCAGGTCCACCTGGCGATGACGCGGCCTCAGGGCCGCCTCCAGGGCCCCCGCGTAGAGCGGAGCGACCGTCACGTTGCTGACGATCACGGCCATCGAGCCACGCGGTACGGCGTCGTAGCTGCGTGGATCGCCCAGCAAGCCTTGCCCGATGTGAATCGGATAGCTGCGCTCTCCGAGATCGATCGACACCGTCTCGATGGAAGAGGACCGGGATTCCGGCGTGGCCAGCACCTGCATGCCGCGATCTTAAGCGGCGGCGTCCTCGACTCAGCGCGGCGGCTCGACCGGCGACGGCACGCGGGTCGGATCGACGACGCCGGCGAGCTCGAGCTGCATCAGGATCATGCCGACGAGCGTGTACACGGTCGGACGCCCGGTCTCGATGACGAAGTGGGCCGTCTCGCGGTAGAGCGGATCACGCTCCCGATAGAGCTGTTGCAGCTTCGCCCGCGGGTCCTTGACCTGCAATAGCGGACGCTGGGTGTCGTGCCGCAGGCGACGCTGCAGTTCGTCGGGCGACGAGCGAAGGTAGATGACCGTTCCGGCATCGTGCAGGGCACGTCGGTTGGCTTCGCGCAGCACGGCCCCGCCGCCGGTGGCCAGCACACCGTCATGATCGGCACAAAGCTCGGCCACGACGGCCTGCTCGATATCGCGGAAACGTGCCTCGCCGGCGCGCTCGAAGAAGCTGCGGATCGGCTCGCCCAGGCGCTTCTCGATCAGGCTGTCGGTGTCGACGAAGCCGACATCGAGCCGTCGCGCCAGCAGCCGCCCCACGGACGACTTGCCGGATCCCGGCAGACCGACGAGCGCCAGGCGCATCGGCGGCCTCCGGACGACGGGTCTAGATGCTCGGCGCGCGACGCCCGCTGCTCAACGCTGTGCGGCAGCCGACGAGCGGTCCATCACCACCTTCGGGGTGAGGAACACCAGCAGCTCGGTCTTGTTCGCCGTGCGCGTCTTCGTGCGGAACAGCGCGCCGAGGTAGGGCACGTCGCCCAGCACCGGCACCTTCGTCGTGTCGGTCTGCTCGGTCTGCTCGAAGATGCCGCCGATCACGACCGTGCCGCCGTTGTCGACGAGCACCTGCGTCTTGACGTGCTTCGTATTGATCAGGATGCCGGCCGCCGTCGTCGCGCCTGCGCTGTCCTTGTTGACGTCGACGTCGAGGATGATGTTGCCCTCGGGCGTGATCTGCGGCGTGACCTCGAGCTTGAGCACGGCCTTGCGGAACTGGATCGCCGTCGCACCGCTCGAGGTGGCGGTCTGATAGGGAATCTCGGTACCCTGCTCGATCAGCGCCTTCACCTGATCGGCCGTGACGATGCGAGGGCTCGAAACGATCTTGCCCTTGCCGTCCGCTTCGAGCGCGGAGATTTCAAGGTTCAGGAAGCGGGTCATTGCGCTGTTGAACAGGGAGACGGCGAACGAGCCCGCGTTGTAGCCGTTCTGGCCGATGGCCGGCAGGTTCACAAGGTAGGTGTTCGGCACATAGCCGCCTGGATTGGGCGGTGTCTGGCCGGTCGTCTCGCCGACGCCGAGATAGTTGCCGCCATACGCGACGTTCCGCGACGGCACGACCTGGTTCACCCCGAGCTTCACGCCCAGGGACTGCCCGAAGGTGTCCGTCGCTTCGACAATGCGCGCCTCGATCAGCACCTGGCGCACCGGGATATCGATGCGAGCGATGATCTGGGCCACCTCTTCGAGCTTCGACGGGATGTCACTGACGAACAACTGATTGGTGCGGGTCTCGTACACGAGGCTGCCGCGGGGCGACATGATGCGGCTGTTGGTCGATTGACCGCCACTGCCACCACCGCCGCCGCTCTGTCCGGTCTGCTGCCCGGTCAGTCCCTTGGCGACTTCCTCGGCCTTCACGTAGTTGAGCTGGAAGGCCTGCGTGCGCACCGGTTCGAGCGAGGCGATCTGGGCCTTCGACTCGAGTTCCAGCTTCTCCTTCGTCGCGATCTCGTCCTTGGGCGCGATCCACAGCACGTTGCCGGACTTGCGCACGCCCAGGCCCTTGGCCTGCAGGATGATGTCGAGCGCCTGATCCCAGGGCACGTCCTTCAGGCGCAGCGTCACGTTGCCGGTGACGGTGTCACTGGTCACGACGTTGAAGTTGGTGAAGTCGGCAATGACCTGCAGCAACGCGCGAACCTCGATGCTCTGGAAGTTCAGCGACAGCTTCTCGCCGGCATAACCCGGACCCTGGGTCAGCTTGTTCGGGTCGACCTTCTGCGGACGCACCTCCAGCACGAACTGGTTGTCGGTCTGGTAGGCACTGTGCTCCCAGACACCGGTCGGCTCCACCACCATGCGGACCTTGTCGCCGCTCTGGAACGTCGAGACCGTGCGCACCGGCGTGCCGAAGTCGGTCACGTCGAGACGCCGGCGCAGGCTTTCCGGCAGGTTGGTCTTCAGGAACTCGACCACGAGATTCTGTCCCTGCTGGCGAATGTCGACGCCGACCTGGTTGCTGGGCAGTTCGACGACCACGCGACCCGCGCCGTCCGGCCCGCGACGGAAGTCGAGCTGGCGCAGCACCTGGGGCGCCTGGTTCTGACTGTCGGCGAAGCGGACGGCCGAGGGCGCCGCCGCGCCCGCCGCGGCGGGTGCCGACGGGCTGGCCGCGGCAGCGACTCCGCTGCCAGTGGTCTGGAGCGTCAGCACCAGCACCTTGCCCTCGAGGGTCGCCGCATACGTCCCGGGCTGACGCAGGTTGAGCACCAGCCGTGTCCGGTCGCCCGCCTGGGCGATGCCCACCGACCGCAGGTTGCCCTGGTTGATGTCGACGGTGCTGCGCCCCATCGCGTTCGAGATACCCGGCAGATCGATCGCAACGCGCGGCGGGGTCTGCACCGCGAAGCCCGTCGGCACGGCGGCCAGGGGTTCGCTCAGCTCGATGCGGACGACATCAGCGGTTCCCTGCTGGGTGCTGTTGATCGACTGGATGGCGTTCTGCGCCGATGCGCCGAAAGCGGCGAAAAGCATCGACAGCGCGACGGCGGCAACTCGCCACTGGTTCATGGTCGTGATCTCCCAAGCTGTTCTCATCGCGCCTTCTCCTGCAGCTGCAAGGCAGAGGGACGCTCTATCCATTCACCCGCGGCATCCTGAACGACTTCACGCACGGACACCTCGGTCTCGGAGATCTTGGTGATCTTCCCGTAGTTCTGACCGAGGTAGTCCCCCACCTTGACCTGGTAGAGCAGGTTGTCGACGCGCAGCAAGGCGTAGGGCCGCCCCTGGCGAGCCACGCTGCCGACCATGCTCATCGAGTCGAGCGGATAGGCCTCGAGCGGTTCCTTGCGGCGGTTCAGTTCGCCGGCCAGCAAGGAATTCGGCTGACGCGCCTCCTGCTTGAGCGCCACGGTCAGCTTCTGGCTGCTGAAAGGCTCCACCGCCCGGGCCTGCTCGTACGCTTGCGGGTCGAAGCGCTTGGGGGGCGACAAGGGCGCGATGTTCGGGCGGACCTCGCGCTTCTGCTGGTCCATCCACACGCGCAACTCTTCCTGCTCGGCACCGCAGGCGGCCATCAGCAACGAGGCCGCCAGAACCGGCAGCAGCCGCGCCCGGGCAAGCCCTCGGATCAGCGTCTTCATTTCTTCGCTCCCGCCTTCTGCGCGGCGTCCTTCGCCTTGCGCTGCGATTCGACCTCGGCCGGATCGAGGTAGCGGTAGGTGCGCGCCAGCGCATCCATGCTCAGATTGCCGGTTCCCGCGGTGGCCGCCGTCGCCGGCGCACCGCCCGGGCCGATCCCGGTGATGTTGAGGTTGTGCAGCGTGACGATGCGCGAGAGGTTGGCCACGTCGGACGCGAACGCGCCGATGTCGTGGTAGCGACCGGTCACCTTGATCGAGATCGGCAGTTCGGCGTAGTAATCCTTGACCGCCACCTGGCCGGGGCGGAACAGCTCGAACTGCAGGCCGCGACCGAGGCCCGCCTGGTTGATGTCGGACAGCAGGGCATCCATCTCGGCCTTGCCGGGCAGCTGCTTCTCGAGCTGGGTCACGTACTCCTGCACCTGGATCTTCTGCTTGCGCAGCTCGTCCAGGTTCACGGCCTGGGCCAGCTTGTTGCGGTAGTCCTGACGCAGCCCCGGCTCCCGCGCACGCTCGGCCTCGAGCTCGTCGGTGGTCGACGACAGCAGCAGGAACCACCCGAAGGCCACCATGGCCAGCGCGACGGCGAGGAAAGCCGCCGCCTTCGGCAGCCACGGCCACTGTCCGGGTTCGCTGGTGTTCAGTCCCCGGAACTGTCCCGACAGCTCGTGCAGGACCGAGTTCAGATCGACGTTGACGCCTTTTTTCGATGCCATGGCTGCTCCCTCAGGACCTCGGCACCGCAGCCGGCGCCGAAGCACCGCCTGCACCTGGCGCAGCCTGCTTGTCGGCTTCCTGCGGGCGCTTGAGCGTGATCCTCATCGAGAAGTCGAACAATCGCTTCTGCTCGCGGTTGGCCGTCGTCAGGTTCGCGGCCTTGATCTCGACGAGTTCAGGGCGCTCGAGCCAGGTCGAGTTGTAGGCCGTGTTGCGCAGGAACTCCGAGACCCGCTCGTTGGTCTGCGCGATCCCGTTCACCGCGACGACCTGGCCGTCCTGCTTGATCGCGGTCAGGTAGACACCCTCCGGCGTCTGCTTGACCAGTTCGTTCAGGAGGTAGACCGGCACGTTGCGATCGGTCTGCAGGTCCTCGACCGCCTTCTGACGCGCCTTCAGGCTGTCGATCTCGGCCTTGAGCGTGGCGATGTCCTTGATCTGCTCTTCGAGCTTCTTGATCTCGGCGCTCAGGAAGGCGTTGCGCTCCTGCTGCGTGCTGATCATCTGCTGCAGCACCAGGTACCACATGCCGGCGATCGCGATGCCTGCGGCAGCGGCCAACCCAAGACCGGCGAAGAAAGCCTTCTTGCGGCGCTGGCGCCTCTCCTCGCGGTGCGGGAGGAGGTTGATGAGAATCATGACAGGAATCTCCGCATCGCCAGACCGCAGGCGGTCAGGTAGGCCGGGGCCTCGCGGCGCAGCTTGCTCTCGCGCACCGCCGAGCCGAGGCGCATGCCCTCGAAGGGATTCACGACCATCGACGCGAAGCCGGTCAGTTCGGTCACCCGCTCCTTCAGGCCCGGCAACGTCGCCGTGCCGCCACCCAGCATCACGTAGTGCACCTTGTGATGCGGCGTGCTGGTGAAGAAGTACTGGAGCGCCCGGCCGATCTCCTGCGCGAGGCTGTCGACGAACGGCACCAGCAGGCTGGATTCATAGTCCTCGGGCAGGTCGCTCGCCAGCTTCTTCTGCTCGGCCTCCTCGAAGGAGAAGCCGTACTGGCGCGAGATCATCTGGGTGAGCTGCGAGCCGCCGAAGGCCTGATCGCGGTCGTACAGCAGTTCTTCGTCGCGCAAGACCTTGAGGCTGGTCGTCTCGGCGCCGATCTCGAACAGCGCGACCAGCGCGTCCCTCCCCTCGTTCGGCAGCGCCGACACGATGCGCGTCATGGCCAGCCGCGAGGCATGCGACTCGATGTCCAGCACGACCGGCTTCAGGCCGGCCGCCTCGGCCAGACCCTGCCGGTCCTGCACCCGATCTTTCCGCGATGCAGCAATCAGCACCTCGACATCGCCGGCCGAACTGGGGCTCGGGCCGACCACGCAGAAGTCCAGGCTGACTTCGTCGAGCGAGAAGGGGATGTACTGGTTGGCCTCGGACTCGACCTGGAGCTCCAGCTCCTCGTCGCGCAGGCCCGCCGGCAGCATGATCTTCTTGGTGATCACCGCGGACTGCGGCATCGCCAGCGCCACGCGCTTGGTCTTGGTGCCGCTCTTGCTGACCACCCGCCGCACGGCGTCGGCGACCTCGTCGAACTTCTCGATCTGGCCGTCGGCGATCCAGCCCTTTTCGAAGCTCTCGGTCGCGAAACGCTCGAGCACGTACTCGCCCGACCCGGATTGAGCCAACTCGACGAGCTTGACGCTCGATGAGCTGATGTCCAGCCCGACGAGCGGCGCTTGCTTGCCCCCCATCAACCCGTCAAGAAAGCCCACTCGGTCTCCCGCTCGCCGTGCTTCGGCTGTTAAGAAGTTACTTCAATGCTAGCAGTAAAGCCTTTGTGTCCCAATGCTTTAGCACCGCCTTGGGCAGGCGCGCCACGGCCTCCCGTTGCAAAACTCACACGCCGAACAAGCTGTCACTTCTGCTTGTGCGGAACCCCTCTTCGGCAGTTCCGGTGCATCGGCCGGACCGGGCTTCGTGCGTTTCTATAATCGGTTGACCCTAGCAGGAGGCTCATGAGCGCCCACGAAAGCACGCCCCCCGCCGGCCCGTCGAAGCCCCTGTTCTCCGGTTTCCTCTCCAATCTGCCGGCCGCCGTCCGGTGGCCCTTGCAGGCCTTGCTGGCTCTGGTCGGCCTCGCGCTGGCCGCGGCGCTGGGCGGATTCGCCCTCGCGGCCATCGCGCTGTCGGTGGCCTATCCCAACCTGCCCGAGATCAGCAGCCTGACCGACTACCGGCCGAAGCTGCCGATGCGCATCTACTCGGCCGACGAGGTGCTGATCGGCGAGTACGGCGAGGAGCGGCGCCAGTTCGCACCGATCGCCGACATCCCCAAGGTCATGCGCGAAGCCGTGCTGTCCATCGAGGACGCGCGCTTCTATCAGCACGGTGGCGTCGACTACATCGGCATCGTGCGGGCCGGGCTCGCCAACGTCGGCGAGTCGCGCAGCCAGGGGGCGTCGACCATCACGATGCAGGTCGCGCGCAACTTCTACCTGCCGACCGAAAAGACCCTGACGCGGAAGATCTACGAGATCCTGCTGGCACTGAAGATCGAGAGCCAGCTCAGCAAGGACCAGATCCTCGAGGTCTACATGAACCAGATCTACCTCGGCCAGCGCGCCTATGGGTTCGCGGCCGCGTCGGACATCTACTTCGGCAAGCCGCTCAAGGACGTGAGCGTTGCCGAGGCGGCCATGCTGGCCGGCCTGCCGAAGGCGCCCTCGGCCTACAACCCCATCGCCAACCCGACGCGCGCGCGGCAACGCCAGCAGTACATCATCGAGCGGATGTTCGAGAACGGCTACATCACCGAGGAGCAGGCCGAGGCCGCCAAGGCCGAGCGCCTGAAGTACCGGCGCAACCTCGACGTGCCGCTGCACGCCGAGTACGTCGCCGAGGCGGCGCGCCAGCTGATCTTCGCGCAGTACGGCGAGAGCGCCTACACGCGGGGGCTGCATGTCTACACCAGCGTGCGCTCGGTCGAGCAGGAGGCCGCCTACCGCGCACTGCGTCGCGGCATCACCGACTACGAGAAGCGGCAGGTGTACCGGGGCCCCGAGGGCTATGTCGACCTGCCCAAGGACCCGAAGGCGCTCGACGCGCGCATCGCCGAGGCCCTGGACGAGCACCCGGACAACGACGAGATCAAGGCGGCCGTCGTGCTGGAAGCCGATCCGAAGAAGGTCGTGGCCGTGCTCCAGAGCGGCGAGACGCTGACGATCACCGGCGAGGGCCTGCGTCCCGCCACCTCGGGCCTGGCGCCCAAGGCCAAGCCGGCCGTCCAGGTGCGCCGCGGCGCCGTGATCCGCGTCATCAAGGGCGCGAAGGACGCCTGGTCGATCACGCAGGTCCCGGAAGTCGAGGGCGCTTTCGTCTCCGTCGACGCGCGCACCGGCGCGATCCGGACCATGGTCGGCGGTTTCGACCACGCCAAGAGCAAGTTCAACCACGCAACGCAGGCATGGCGGCAGCCGGGCTCGAGCTTCAAGCCCTTCATCTACTCCGCCGCGCTGGAGAAGGGCTTCACCCCGGCCACCGTCATCAACGACGCGCCGTTGTTCTTCGACGCCGCGACCACCGGCAGCCAACCCTGGGAGCCCAAGAACTACGACGGCACCTTCGAAGGCCCGATGTCGATGCGCCGGGCGCTGGCGAAGTCCAAGAACATGGTCTCGATCCGCATCCTCGAGGCCATCGGCACCGGCTACGCGCAGAGCTGGATCGCGCGCTTCGGCTTCGACGCCGACAAGCACCTGCCCTACCTGCCGATGGCGCTCGGCACCGGGTCGGTCACGCCGCTGCAGATGGCGACGGCCTATTCGGTGTTCGCCAACGGCGGCTACCGGGTCAACCCGCTGCTGGTGACGCGCGTCACCGACAACAAGGGCCGCATCCTGGTCCAGTCCGAGCCGGCGCCGCCGGACGAGAGCGCGCGCGTCATCGACGCCCGCAATGCCTTCGTGATGGATAGCCTGCTGCAGGAGGTCACGCGCACCGGCACCGCGGCGCGCGCGCAGGCCACGCTGAAGCGGCCCGACGTCTACGGCAAGACCGGCACCACCAACGACTCGCACGACACCTGGTTCGCCGGCTTCAGCCAGGGCGTGGTCGGCGTCGTCTGGATCGGCTACGACCAGCCGCGCAAGCTCGGAGACCGCGAGACCGGCGGCGGCCTGTCGCTGCCGGTGTGGATCGACTACATGGGCGTGGTGCTGAAGGGCTCGAAGCCCAGCGAGTTCGTCGCACCGCCCGGGCTGATCAACGTCGGCGGCGAGTGGTACTACGACGAGTACGGCCCCGGCAACGGCATCAGCAGCGTGGGCCTGGAGGAACCGCCCGCGGTGCCGACCACCGAGGAAGAGCGCAAGAGCATCCTCGACCTGTTCAAGAACTGATCAACTCGTCGTCGGCTCGAACTTCAACGGCTTGCCGGCCTGCTCGCTGGCGCAGCGCGACAGCACGGCGAAGAACTCCTCGCCGGTCTTGGTGTCGTGCCACCGGCCGTCGACATGGCGATAGTGATGACCCCCGCTGCGCGCGGCGAGCCAGATCTCCTGCAGCGGCGGCTGCGTGTTGACGACGATCTTGCTGCCGTTCGGAAAACTCAACTCCAGCAGTCCTCCGGTGCGCGCGCCGTCGATGTCCACGACGTCCTGCTGCAGCCAGCGGTCGATCTGCAACTCGATGCCGCCCAGCAACGCGCGCGCCAGCGACTGGTAGTCGGCGTCGCTCAGCGACCGGGTGGAGGTGGAAGGGCTCATTCGTAGAATCCGATGATGAAGACGCTCGCAATCATTCTAGGCAGCCGCATCCCCGTGATCGCGTTGTGTGTATCCGCGGGCCTGCTTGCCGGCTGCGGCCAGAAGGGCCCGTTGTTCCTGCCGGCCCCGGCCACGCCCGCGTCGTCGCCCGCGCCGGCGGCCCGATGATGAAGCTGCCGGGCCATCCCTTCGTCGCCTACCGCGGCGAGCAGCTCTGCATCGACGACTGCGCGGCGACCGGGCTCGCGGCGCGCTTCGGTACGCCGCTGTACGTCTACTCGCGCGCGGCGATGCTGGCCGCGCTGGCCCCCTACCAGCGCGCGCTGGCCGGCCGCGAGCACCTGCTGTGCTACGCGATGAAGGCCAACTCCAGCCTCGCGGTGCTGCAGACCTTCGCCCGTGCCGGCTGCGGCTTCGACATCGTCTCGGGCGGCGAGCTCGAGCGCGTGCTGGCCGTCGGTGGCGATCCGGCCCGGGTCGTTTTCTCGGGCCTGGGCAAGACGCGCGCCGAGATGCGCCATGCCCTCGAGGTCGGCGTCCATTGCTTCAACGTCGAGAGCGAGGCCGAGCTCGACGTGCTGTCGGAGGTCGCTGTCGCCGCGGGCCGGCGTGCGCCGGTCAGCCTGCGCGTCAACCCGGACGTCGATGCCGGCACGCACCCCTACATCTCGACCGGACTGAAGGCCAACAAGTTCGGCATCGCACACGACCGCGCCGTGGCGGCCTATCGCCACGCGGCCGGGCTGCCGGGGCTGGAGGTGATCGGCATCGACTGCCACATCGGCTCGCAGATCACCGAAGCCTCCCCCTACATCGACGCGCTGGACCGCCTGCTCGACCTGGTCGAGGCGATCGAAGCCACTGGCCTGCGCATCCGCCATCTCGACCTGGGCGGCGGCCTGGGCATCCAGTACACCGATGAAGCCCCGCCGCCGGCCGACGTGCTGATCGGCGAGCTGCTGGCGCGCATCGACGCGCGCGGGCACGGGCACCGCGCGCTGGTCTTCGAGCCCGGCCGGTCGCTGATCGGCAACGCCGGCATGCTGATCAGCGAGGTGCTCTACCTCAAGCCCGGCGAGGAGAAGAGCTTCTGCGTCGTCGACGCCGCGATGAACGACCTGATGCGCCCGGCCCTGTACCAGGCCACGATGGCCATCGTGCCTTGCACGCTGCGCGATGGCGAGCCTGTGGTCTACGACGTGGTCGGTCCCGTCTGCGAGTCGGGCGACTGGCTGGGGCGAGACCGGGCGCTCGTCGTGCGGGCAGGCGACCACGTCGCGGTGCTGAGCGCCGGCGCCTACGGCATGAGCATGGCCAGCAACTACAACACGCGGCCGCGCGCGGCCGAGGTCATGGTCGACGGCACGCAGGCAACGCTGATCCGCGCACGCGAAGTGCCGGCCGCGCTCTTCGCCGGCGAGACGCTGCTGCCGAACGACTAGATCCGCCCCTCGGCCACGGCGTGGCAGGCCACACGGATGCCGGCGATCGCTTGCAGCGCCGGCCGTTCCGCCTTGCAGCGCTCCTGCGCGTGCGGACAGCGCGGGTGGAAGCTGCAGCCGCTGGGCGGGTTCAGCGGATTCGGCACCTCGCCCTGCACCGGCGTGCGCGCTCGCCCGCTGAGGTGGATGTCCGGGATCGCGTCCAGCAGCATGCGCGTGTACGGGTGCCGCGGTGCCGAGAACAGCGCGTGCTTCGGCGCCATCTCGACCAAGCGGCCCAGGTACATGACGCCCACCTCGTCGGCGACGTGCCGCACCACCGCGAGGTTGTGCGAGATGAACAGGTAGGTCAGGCCGCGTTCGCGCTGCAGGTCCTTCATCAGGTTCAGCACCTGGGCCTGCACCGACACGTCGAGCGCCGAAGTCGGCTCGTCGCAGACCAGGAACTCGGGCTCGGTCGCCAGCGCGCGCGCGATCGAGATGCGCTGCCGCTGCCCACCCGAGAACTGGTGCGGGTACTTCGCCGCATCCGCGGCGCCGAGCTTCACCGAGGCCAGCAGCGTCGCCACCCGCTCGCGCAGCGCGGCAGGATCGCGCTCGATGCCGTGCTCGACCAGCGGCTCGGCCACGATGTCGTGCACGCTCCAGCGCGGGTTCAGGCTCGCATACGGGTCCTGGAAAATCATCTGCAGCCGCCGGCGCAGGCCCTGCCCCTGCGGTGACGCCAAGGCCTGCGTCGCGTCCTCGCCATCGAAGCGCACCGTGCCCGCGCTGGGCGCGTGCAGGCCGACCATCAGCTTGGCCACCGTGCTCTTGCCGCAGCCCGACTCGCCGACCAGCGCCAGCGTGCGGCCGCGCTCGATCGCGAAGCTGACACCGTCCACCGCATGCACGATCTGCCGCGGCTTGCCCTCGAGCATGCGGTTGAGCCAGGGCGCCGAGACGTCGAAACGCTTCGCCAGGTCCCGAACCTCCACCAGCGCGACGCTCAAGCGGCCTCCCCGACCGCTGCCGTGGCCAGCCAGCAGGCGGCGCGCGTGGCGCCGGCACCGATGAGCTCCGGCCGCTCGCGCCGGCAGCGCTCGAACACCTGCGGGCAGCGCGGGTTGAAGGCGCAGCCGGCGGGAATCGCGTTCAGCCGCGGCATCGCGCCGTCGATCTGCACGAGCCGCTCGCGGTCTTCGTCCATCGCCGGGATCGAGCCCATCAGGCCCGCGGTGTAGGGATGGGCCGGCGCGTGGATGACCTCGCGCACCGGGCCGAGCTCGACGACGCGGCCGGCATACATCACCGCGACGCGGTCGCAGGCCTCGGCGATCACGCCCATGTCGTGCGTCACCAGCATGACCGCGGCGCCGTGGTCCTTGCACAGGCGCTTGAGCAGGCCGATGACCTGCGCCTGGATCGACACGTCGAGCGCGGTGGTCGGCTCGTCGGCAATGATCAGCTCAGGCCGCGCCGCCAACGCCAGCGCGATCACGACGCGCTGGCGCATGCCGCCCGAGAACTGGTGCGGATAGTGGTCGACGCGCGCTTCCGGCGCCGGGATGCCGGTCTCGCGCAGCAGGTCGACGGCGCGCGCGCGGGCGCCCGCCTCGTCGAGCGGCAGGTGGGTGCGGATGGTCTCCACCAGCTGCCGGCCCACCGTGTAAAGCGGATTCAGCGACGTCAGCGGATCCTGGAAGATCGCGCCGATGCGCCGGCCGCGGATGCGGCGCATCGCGGCCGGCGGCAGATCGTCGATGCGCTCGCCGCCGAGGCGGATCTCGCCGGCGGCGATGCGGCCGGGCGGCTCGAGCAGGCCGATGATCGCCGCGCCGGTGAGGGACTTGCCGGCGCCGGACTCGCCGACGACGCCGAGGATCTCGCCCGGCGCGATGTCGAAGGAGATGCCGTCGAGGGCCCGCAGCGTGCCTCGGCGACCGGGGAACTCGACGACCAGGCCGCGCACTTCGAGCAGCGGCGCCCCTCCCCCGGCCGCGAGACTCACCGCTGCGCCACCTTCACGCTGCAGCCGCCGACCGGTTCCTCGTGTTCGACCTTGACCTCGAAGTCGCTGGCCAGCCGGTTGTCCTTGACGGCTACCAGGTAGTAGCGCGTGCACGCCCGAACATCCAGCGCGACGGTGCGCGTCTCGCGCAGGCCCGCGCCGCCGGTGGGCGCCTGCACGCGCACGACCCGCCGTCCCGGGTCGACCTGGACCGGGTTGTTGACGACCGAGCGCCCGTCGACATCGAGGATCAGCACGGGATAGGTATCGATCGGCGTCACGTGGTAGCGCCGGCCGTCGAGCTGCGCGTACTGATAGGGAGTGGCGCAGGCCGCCAGCAGGGCGGTCGCGGCCAGGCAGAGCAGGGTCTTCATCGAGGTCTCCTTGGCAGAGGGTCGATCAACGCAGGCGCGGGTTCAGCGCATCGCGCAGCCAGTCGCCCAGCAGGTTCACGCTCAATGCGATCAGCACCAGCATGGCGCCCGGAAAGATCGTAATCCACCATTCGCCGCTGAACAGGAAATCGTTGCCCACGCGGATCAATGTCCCCAACGACGGCGAGGTCGGCGGCACGCCGACACCCAGGAAGCTGAGCGTCGCCTCGGTGATGATGGCCGTCGCGATCTGGATGGTCGCCAGCACGAAGACCGGCCCCAGCACGTTGGGCAGCACGTGGCGCCGCATGATGCGCGCCGGCGTCACGCCGATGACGCGTGCCGCCTGCACGTACTCCTTCTGGCGCTCGACCATCGTCGAGCCGCGCACCGTGCGCGCGTACTGCACCCAGCCGGTCAGGGCGATCGCGAGGATCAGCACGCCGAAGGCCAGGGTCTCGTGCGCGTTCGGGAACAGCGCCCGCCCGACGCCGTCGATCAGCAGCGCGATCAGGATCGACGGGAAGGACAGCATCACGTCGCAGACCCGCATGATGAAGGCGTCGACCCGACCGCCGAGGAAGCCGGAGACGAGGCCGAGCGTCACGCCGATCGCCATCGACAGCAGCACCGAGGCAATGCCGACGGCCAGCGAGATGCGCGCGCCGTACATCAGCGCGGAGAGGATGTCGCGGCCCTGGTCGTCGGTGCCGAGCAGGTAGGTCGACCGGCCCTCGTCCATCCAGGCCGGCGGCAGGCGCGCGTCGCCGAGTTCGAGCGTCGCCAGGTCGAAGGGGTTGTGCGGCGCCACCCAGTTGGCGAACAGCGCACAGAACAGGCAGGTGAAGGCGATCAGCGCCGCGACGATCGCCACCGGCGAACTGCGGAAGCTGTGCCAGACGTCGCTGTCGAGGAATCGCTGCAGGCCGGTCATCTTGGGGCCGGCCTCAATGCGCGCCCGCCGCGCCCTCGATGCGCAGGCGCGGATCGACGGCGAAGTACAGCAGGTCGACCACCAGGTTGATGACGACGAAGATCAGCGCGATCAGGCACAGGTAGGCCGCCATGACCGGCACGTCGGCAAAGCTCACGGCCTGGATGAACAGCAGGCCCATGCCGGGCCACTGGAACACCGTCTCGGTGATGATCGCGAAGGCGATCAGCGATCCCAGCTGCAGACCGGTGATGGTGATCACCGGCACCAGCGTGTTCTTCAGCGCATGGCCGAAGTGCACCGCGCGGTCGGACAGGCCGCGCGCCCGCGCGAACTTGATGTAGTCGGTGCGCAGCACCTCCAGCATCTCGGCGCGCACCAGCCGCATGATCAGCGTCAGCTGGAACACCGCCAGCGTCACCGACGGCAGCACCAGGTGCTTCCAGCCGTCGGCGCTGAGCCAGCCGGTGGTCCAGGCGCCGAGCGCCGTCACCTCGCCGCGCCCGAAGCTCGGCAGCCAGTTCAGCCACACCGAGAACACCAGGATCAGCAGGATGCCGATCAGGAAGGTCGGCAGCGATACGCCCAGCAGCGACACCGTCATCAGCACCTGCGAGAGCCAGCTGTCGCGCTTGAGCGCCGCGATCACGCCCATCGGCACGCCGACGACGAGCGCCAGCAGCGCCGCCGTGAAGGCGAGTTCCAGCGTGGCCGGGAAGCGCTCGACGATCAGCGCCCCGACCTTGCGGCCCTGGCGCAGGCTCAGGCCGAACTCGCCGCGCAGCGCGTTGCCGACGAAGCGCGCGAACTGCACGGGCGCCGGCCGATCGAGGCCGAGGTCGGCGCGCAGCTGCTCGCGCTGCTCGGGCGTGGCGTCCTGGCCCAGCAGGTTGGTGACCGGATCGCCGACGTACTGGAACAGCGTGAAGGCCACGAAGGCCACCGCCAGCATCACGAGGACCGCCTGGAGCAGGCGGCGGACGATGAAGGCGAGCATGCGCCGAGGTCAGTTGACCTTCACGCTGCGCATGTCGATGCGGTTGTCCGCGCGGTGCACCATGTCGATGTTCTTCTTCATCGCCCAAGGAATGACCTGGTTGTGCAGCGGCAGGTAGGCGACGTCCTGGTGCGACAGCTCGAGCGCCTTCTCGATCAGCTCGGTGCGGTTCTTCAGGTCGATCTCCTTCTTGATGCGCTCGACCAGCGCGTCCATCTGCGGATTGCTGTAGCGGCCGACGTTGTAGTTGCCGTCGCCCTGGGCGCCGACCGTGCGCAGCAGCGACTGCAGCGAGTACAGCGCATCGAAGGTCGGCACGCCCCAGCCCAGCATGTAGATGCTGGCCTCGTAGCGCTGGATCATCGGGAAGTAGGTCGACAGCGGCAGCGTGCGCAGCCTGGCCTTCACGCCCAGCCGCGCCCACATCGCGCTCACGGCCTGGCAGATCTCCTCGTCGTTGATGTAGCGGTTGTTCGGGCAGGCGAAGTCGACCTCGAAGCCGCCCGGATAGCCGGCCTCGGCCATCAGCTTCTTGGCGGCATTCAGGTCGTAGGGGTAGCGGGCATCGACCTTCTTGCTCCAGCCGGCGACCTGCGGCGGGACGATGGTGCCGGTGGGCTCGGCCAGGCCGCGCATGATGTTCTTCTGGATCGCCGCGATGTCGATGGCCTGGTACAGCGCCAGCCGCACGCGACGGTCCTTGAGCGGGTTCTTGCCCTTCACGCTGGAGCCGGGCAGCTCGTCGCGGAACTGGTCCATGCCGAGGAAGAGGCTGCGGTTCTCGACGCCGTCGACGATCTTCAGTTGCGGGTTGGCGCGCAGCCGCGTCAGGTCGGAGGGCGACGGGTCGAGCACCATGTCGACCTCGCCGGACAGCAGGGCCGCGACGCGCGTGGCCTCGGCCTTGATCGGCGTGTAGACGATCTCGGTCACGTTGCCCGGCTTGAGGCCGGCGGCCTTGCCCCACCACGCGGGGTTCTCGACCAGCTCGAGCTTCACGTCCTGCTCCCAGCGCTTGAGCATGAACGGCCCGGTGCCCATCGCATGGCGGTGCGCGTAGTTCTCCTCGGCGGTCTTGATGTCCTTCGGCGAGGTCGACTTGTTCTTCTCGGCCCAGGCCTTGCTCATCATGCGCAGCTCGGTCAGCTGGCGCAGCAGCACCGGGTTCGGCGCCTTGGTCAGGATGTCGATCGTCATGTCGTCGACCTTGACGACCTTGTCGATGCCCTGGGTGTAGACGCCGAAGTTCGAGGTCTTCTCCATCGCCCGCGTCAGCGAGAACACCGCGTCGTCGGCCGTGAAGGCGCTGCCGTCCTGGAACTTCACGCCGGGCCGCAGCGTGACGCGCAGCTGGGTCGGGCTCAGCAGCCTGGAGCCGGTCGCCAGCACCGGCACCAGCTCGAACTTGTCGGTGTAGTAATAGAGGGTCTCGTAGACCGAGGCGTGCACGCCGTTGGCGAGCGCGTTGTTCTGCGAGTGGATGTCCCAGGTCGGGATGTCGCTGGCGCTGGCCCAGCGGAAGGTCGCCGCCGGGGCGGGGGCCGTGATCGTCAAGGCTGCGAAGGCAGCCAGCAGCAGGGTGGCGCGGTGGCGCGTGCTAGGCATGGTCGGGATCGCCGAGTTTGCAAGGGCAGGATGATCTGCAATTCGCGGGCCCGGCGTCAAACGGGTCTACCCGGGCGCCGGGTCATCGCCGGGGACCCGGGGCTTCGACGCGGGGGCAGGGCCCAGGCAGACGGCTCCGTAGGACGCCGCGGCGGTCTTGCCGGTGTTGTCGGCATCCGTCATCAGCGCCACGCCGATCAATGGACCCGGGGCTTCGCCGAAGGCCCGCCGGTAGTCGGCCACGATGTCGCGCCGGTAGGCCTGCCAGCCCGCCAGGCGCTGCGGGCCGGACTCGACGACGATCTTGCGCACGCGCGAGCTGCGGTTGCCGGGCACCACCGACTCGAGCGGTGCCTGGGCGTCCCAGACGTACATCAGCGTCGCATAGGGCGGTCGCTCGCCCGACAGCGTGTGGGCCAGGTCGAAGAGCAGCTGGTCGCGGGCGTCCAGCCGATCGTGATCGCCGTCGAAGGCCAGCACGATGCGCGCCGGCGCGTCCTCGAACTCGCGCTGTCGCACGTCGGCCCGCTCGATCAGTGCCGGCACCTGCCACGAGAAGCGCAGCTCGCCGAGCTGGGCCGGCTCGACGCGCAGGCGATGGCGCAGCAGGCTCGCCGACGCTTCGGCCCGGGCGCGGACGAAGGGGCGTTCGCGATCGCCGGCGACGTCGTAGCGCGTACTCCGCTTGCCCGGCAAACGCTGCGGCTGCCAGCGCTCGATGCAGAAGTCGCCGGCCGGGACGACGCCGGCCGGCGTCTCCAGCTCGGCCGCCCCGGCGTCACGGCACAGGCCGACAACGCCAGCGCGAGCGCGAGCGCGATGGTCGGCGCGGGCATGAAAAAGGCACCCCGAAGGGTGCCAGCAGCATTCAAAGCAAGGAGTTGTCTGTTGATCAGAAGTTGTGGGCGAGGCCGACCAACGTGATGTCGCGCTTGACCGCAAAGTTCTCTTTGCCGTCGCCGCTCCGTTGCGTGATCGCAGAGTAAAGCATCGTCCGCTTCGACAGCTGATAGCGCGCCGAAACGCCGTACTTCGACGCGTCCTGACTACCTCCGGCCACGAGATCGTACTTGGCGCTCGTGTACTGCGCGCGCAAAGAAAGGGCGCCGAACGGAACCATCACCGCTACGTTGTAGGCGTCGTGATCTCGAATGGGTGAAGCAGCTCCCAAATTCGCACCGAAATCCGACGTTGTTTGGTAGGCGGCGTAAAGAGTTGCGAACCCGAAGTTGTAGTTCGCCCCGATGTGAATCAGGTCGTTGAACGCGCTGGTTCGAGTTCCGAACGAATCGTAGGCCTCGTACGAAAGCGCAACGGCCAGAGGCCCCTGGCGGAAGCTGGCCATGAGGCCCTGGTAACGCGCCGTCGCCCCTTCGCCGGCACCAATCATCGCGGCCAACTGGAAGCCACTCAGG
>Ga0268299_1002083_pt1 | contig 26827 bp, 20 predicted proteins | sample NOBtaG_FD_193484 | JGI IMG/M metagenome (GOLD analysis project Ga0268299, IMG submission 193484) | Activated sludge microbial communities from bioreactor in Nijmegen, Gelderland, Netherland - NOB reactor | ecosystem: Engineered > Bioreactor > Aerobic > Activated sludge | place: Netherlands...
GTCCCGCAGCCGGCCGCTAAAGAACGAGTCTAGCGGCTCCCGAACCAGCCGATCGCTCAGATTGACTTCGACTTGCAGCTCTCCTTCCGTGACCACGAGGCGGCCTTTTTCACTCGCGCCTTGCGCCAGCGGATCGAAGACCAGCGCGGCTACCACGTCGTTGTGCGCCCGAAGTTGACGGAGCAATTGCTGCGTCCGCTCTCCGGCGCCGGCGAAATCGCTCACGATGCAGATGAGATGATCGTGGTGTGCCATGTTCAGGGCGCCTTCGAGGGCGCGGTCTAGCTGTGGGTATTCGGGACGAACGGAACTGTCGGAAGTCAGCGACCGGTTCATGTCCGCCATGGCTCGGCAGAACGCTTGTACCCGGCTCCGGCTGCGATGCGGGCGGATGCGACGGATCTCCCGGTCATTGAAGACCACTGCGCCGACCCTGTCGCCGGCCCGGAGCACCATCCAGGCCCCTAGGGCGGCCAGCTCAGCCGCAATAACGGACTTCAACGCCCGCCGGGAGCCGAAGAACATCGGCATGCGCTGGTCCACCACGAACAGAGCGGGCCGATCACGCTCTTCGGTGTACGTCCGGACGTGGGGTTTGCCCAACCTGAGCGTAATCTTCCAATCCAAATTGCGTACGTCGTCGCCAGGCAGATATCCGCGGATTTCCTCAAAGTTCAATCCTCGTCCCCGCATCCGCGACGCGTGCCGCCCCGCAAGAACGCTTCGGCTCTTTTGCCAGGGCAGAAACGTCAAACCGGCAGCTTTCCGCTCCAACGCCATGAGACCGTCCACGGATACGTACACGCCGGGAATCGAAGATTGGACCATTTATCGGACATCCAATAGTTTTGAGTTGTGAGTGTTGAGTTTTTCGTTACAGAACATTCTGCTCCCCTTCTGCTTCTCCCTAACTCAAAACTAAAAACTCACAACTCAGTTTACGCCGGCACCGCCACGGCTTCGATGAGCTTGTCGATGACCTGGTCGGGAGTGATGCGGTCGGCATTCGCGTCATAGGTCAGCATCGTGCGGTGACGCAGGACGCCATGCACCATGGCACGAACGTCGTCGGGCGTGACATGATCGCGGCCTTCGAGCCAGGCATTCGTGCGGGCTGTTCGGTCCAGATTGATGCCGCCGCGCGGGCTCGAGCCGACCTGAATCCATTTCGCGAGCTGATCACCGAATTTCTCCGGCTTGCGGGTGGCGTTGATCAGATCAACGATATATCGCCCGATGGCGTCGGCAACGTGAATCGCGTTGATCTCTTTCCTGGCGGCAAAGATCATGTCGGCTTGAACCTTGTTTTCTTCCTTCGCCTGTTTTCCGGCGGCATCGGACGGCACAGCAGCCCCGGTCGCCGCCGCGTCTTCGCTCCGGACCAGCGCCAGCACATCCCGCTCACTGTCAGGATCCGGATATTCGATTAGGATCTTCATCATGAACCGGTCCAGCTGAGCCTCGGGCAGGGGATAGGTGCCTTCCTGTTCGATGGGATTCTGCGTGGCCAGAACCATGAAGAGATCCGGCATCGTGTGGGTCGTGCCGGCGACGGTGATTTGCCGTTCCTCCATCGCTTCGAGCAATGCGGCTTGGACTTTCGCCGGAGCCCGATTGATCTCGTCGGCCAAAACGATGTTGCCGAAGATGGGCCCCTGCTGAAATTTGAAGAGGTTCTTTCCACCCTCCTGATACAAGACTTCCGCCCCGGTAATATCCGATGGCAAGAGATCGGGCGTGAATTGGATGCGGCTCATCGTTGCATCCAGATTCTTGGCGAGGCTCTTCACGGCCCTGGTCTTGGCGAGTCCCGGCAGTCCTTCGAGCAACAGGTGGCCATTAGCCAGCAAGCCGACGAGGATCTGGCGGATCACATCGCGCTGACCGACAATCGAAGTTTCCATTTTTCGTTGGAGATCGGTGATCGCTTCCTGCGGAGTCATGGCTAGTCGTCCTCGTCGAGTTGTGATTCATATATCGCTACTAAAACTTAAAGCCAATATCGAGCTTGAATGTCGTAAACCCTGGAATTCCTGTATGAGGTAAATCTATCCACTGTTGCCGAACTCCGCCTCGAACCAAGAAATATCTATTAACATCCCATCGCAAACCGCCCCCGATCCCATAAGTCATGTAGGTACCGGATTTCGTCGGTTGCGTCGTGCCGCAGATATAGCCGAACCACGGATCCCAGTAACACCCCGAAACCGGAGGGCCATCGGCGATATCCGTGTTGATGTACGTGCCGGCCAGACTCCCCTCCACATACGGAGTCACCGGAGTGGCGAGCACGTTATACGTGAGCACGCCGCCGAATGTGTTCATCTGCAGGCTGCCACTGATGTTACGAGCGGGTCCCGAATTGCCCGGAGCCGGTTGCACGGACGCCTGATAGTCCGGCTGGGTCCAGGAAAAATAGCCGGCAAGGTTCCAATGCTCATTGAAGTTATAGCCAATCTGCAGTCCGAATCCCCAGGTATCATTGACCTTCGCCGTTGTGCCCCCCTCGAAGCCAAGATTCTTGGCCAACGTGTATTGTGGGGAGAGCAGGATCTCCCACTTCCCTTTACGAACAGCTTCTTCGTGGATGAAGTCACCGGCATGCACAGACGAATTCAACACCATCATGCTCAGGCAAAGGATAGTCGATATCCGAGCGATGCGTGATAGTCTTCTCATAGATCCCTCCACGCTTGCCTGGGTCTCTATCTCTTCCCTTCACTTAGTCGATCGAATACGGTTGCGCCCGTAAGGCCGCCACTGTCGCGGTCGCCGAAATACCCGCGTCGGTCAACACATAGGACGTGTACCCCTTCTTCAAGAGATCAGACGTCCCTCCGCTCCCTGCGGCTCCCACGTCGCCTGCCTTGGCTGCCGCCTCAGCTGATGCGCCCGCGTACCACTTGCCATCCGCAATATCGTGCAGCTTGTCGATGTCCTGGAAAATCATCACGATCTTTTCCACCCGTCCGCCCCAGCCCATGCCGAACTGTATCTCGGGAATTCTCAAATACGAGCGCTTGTCCGTGGCCTTCTCCAGCACCACACCAGCGCCCGTCGCCCATCCGATTGTCGGAATCTTCACCACGTCCTGTTCCGCCACCAAGTAGCCGACTGATTCTTCCAGTTCTTTCTTGGCCTTCGGCTCTTCCTTTGTAAGCCGCGCCAGGGTCTCCTGTTCGAGCTTGTCGAAGTAGGCGTGCTTTCTCTCTTTGCCTCCCAGCAACCCGCCGGCGCAGGCCCCAAGTACCCCAATCACGGCAATGATCAGTCCCGCTTTGGAGAGTGCCAGTCCTCTTGACGTGTGCATGTCGCGTTCCTTTCTTCGCACAAGTGAGACGGACCCGTGAGCTGATCGCAGTTCTTGTCATTCCGAAACACACCTCATTTTCCGGCGGTCGTGGCTTCGAGCTTTTCTAAAGACCACATCAGGAAACGTACCTAAATCTCCGGGACGCTGCGCACCGTCTGATTCGGCATTCAGCTTAGCAGTGTGTTGACAAACTGTGCGATGACCTCGGAAATGGAGTCGTGTCTGAGGTCACGGACGCCATCAGTATGCCCTGCAGGCTGTTCAGAAAGGCCGTCCAGCAAGGCCGCAGCGAGGTCCGCGACGCGAAGAATAATGAGCGTCACGTCTGCGGACGGGCGCGAGTTGGTGAGCGCCCAGCATCTTCAAGGCGAATCGTATCCCATTCTCACCCGCCCGCCCCGAGCTGCCAAGGCAGCTCTGACCCGGGCCGTACGTTGAGCCTCTGAGCGATGCGACCTGCCTGCGCGAAGCGCTTCGGCGAAGGCAGGGAACGCCGCTGGCGGACTTTGTCAACAGCCTGTTAGGTTTGGGCGTACCATGCGTGCTCTATCTTAGGGAACTGTCAAAATTGACAGGGGGCCGGTCCTGCGTGATCAGGCCTGTCCGCGTGGCGTCATGCCGCCCCGGTTCTCGATGGCCGGATCGCGCCCCCCTGGACGATGGCCTCGTGAACCACCAGGACACAACAGAGGATCGGGTCTTCGCGCGTCAATGGTGCTGCTTACAAACAGATCGCCCAATTTCTGTCAGCGCCACTCCACGGTGCCGAATCGAGTTTCTCCAAAGAATACGTACATCATGCTGACCATGCCCACGGTTTGATCTTTGAACTCAATGCTGGGATAACTAGCATTGCGATGCGAACTCGAATAGCGCACGGCCAGTCCGTGACGGTCGTAGACCCGCACCGTCAGCGACGAGTCTCCACGGAAGATGTTCTCCCACCCCTGCTCCGTCGCCAGAACATCGCTCACATAGTATTCACGGCCTGTGAGGTCGAGCATTACCCGGTCGCCGAACATGACCCGAAGAGAGAGCAGCGCGTGGGGAGTCAATCCATAATGGTAATCGCGTTCTCCCGTGCGTTCGATATTGCCTGCAGCGCCGTAACCAGCACCCGCCAAGGCCGTCCCTTGGAGCGACACCGATTGCGACAGCCATGACTGCCAGGTCGTGCCGAGCGACAAGGCCGTGTTCGAGACACGGAAGACTTGCGGGGAAATGTAGTCGTAGTTTCCGTACAGCCCCCAAATGCCTCGGGTGGAATCCCCGGCCGAATAGTTCGTCCCCAGCAGAAGACCGCGGGTGTTGATGCTTTCAATCGCATTGGCTGTGACGGCCGTGACATGGAAATCGAAATAATCGAACGGGCGCTTGTAGGTGTAGCCCTGCTTGCCAGGAAGCCCGTAGCTGAACGTGAAGTCGGCCACGGCTCCGGTTTCTTCGACGGAAGAGGAGACGTTCCGGCTGCTCGAAGAGACCGTACCTCCCGCTTGCAGCCGCATGAAAGTGGCCGGCTTGTGGCTCGGATAGATCGCATCGAACTTGTCCCCGAATACCAGGCGATTGAATCCAGTCGGCGGTGAAATGAGCGCCGCGCCGAGTTCGCGCCAAAACCCAGGTTTTCCTTCGCTGTCCTCGAGCAGCAGGCTGGCCATGCGAAAGAAAGGCTCACCGAGGAACGTCCCGCCGATGGGGGTCGCGATCATGTCGTTGATGGACGGATTCGTCGTCTCGCCGGCGATTTCCCAGACGAAACTTCCCCCCACGCTGTACAGAAACGATTCCCAAAAATTGAGCCCCGCCGATCGGGCCAACCCATAGTAGATGCTGCCACCGTAAGGGTGCAGAAACTGATTGACTTGAAACTGATCGTTGTCGACAACCCAGTGTGGATCCTCGATATGGTCCCAGATCGTGCCCCAATCCGTTTGATAATCGGACTTCGGCTCGACGAAATTTCTATCGAAGAGGTTCAGGAAGAATTCATACGTCAGGATTTCGGCGACAGGAAGGACGTAACTTCGGCCGGAGCCGGTCTCCCAGACAAGCTTGTCATTCCACCAATCACGCGTCGCTCGAATGACCCTGTCGGCGGGTTGATGCGGCACATCTGCGGTCGAAGACTCAAAGGGAGAGGGCGGCCCCTGGACCGGAGCGGCATCGGGCGCCGGTTCGACCGCAAGAACGGCGGCCGCCAAACACACGGAGAACATCAGGACTGCCGAAACGGCGATCCCGTACTTCCGTCTGAGTTCCCTGTCGCCACACCACTTCATATCGGCAAGGAATACCTGTTGTCCTCAAACTCATACTAGTCGATCCTCTTTTCTGAAACGACCCTGAATTACCATGGGCGTGTTTTGTAACCAATGCGAACAAGACATTCACGGTAGCAAGTCCAATACGCACGTCATTACTCCAGTTCGTCGGAGCCCGGATCATTTCAACTCTATCGTGACCTTCTCGATCCTGCCAGTGAACGCAAACGGCGGCTTGTATGTAAAATCGACAGCCGAGCCGACATCCATGCCGATATCCAATCCCTCTCCGAGCGAGATCTGCAACGGGATGGTGTGTTCGAAACGCGTCTCGGCGATCTTGGTTCCGTTGGCAGACAAGCTCACCGTTGCCGGTTTTCCCCGCTCCCCTTCCTTGCCTTCATACTGAAAGTCGACGACCAGCTTGACCTTGCCTTTGGGAAGCGGATCCTTCCCGCTGACAGTCGGGCGTTCGAGTCCAAGATAGTTGTACACGAACGCGGGCTTCCCGTTGTGAACATAGAGACCATACCCGCCGACCAATCCGCCGTGCGTGACGACCATGCCCTCGGCTCCTGCTTCCGGCACCTCGATGTCGGCCGTCAGCGTCCATGACTTATTCAAGATGCGCGGAGCGGCATCATTCGAGAGACCGACTTGTCCCGGATAATAGGTGAACGTCTTGCGGTTGCCGGCGAGATCCGGCCGCCCCATGAGTTCGGCGTTGAGCCGTTCGACGCCACGCCAGTCAAGCGGCAAGACCTTATACTTGGCCGCCTCGACCCACCAAAGGTCTTGCAGCTCACGAAGTTTCTGGGGATTGGCGGCGGCAAGGTCATCGGCTTGAGAGAAATCCCGGTCGATGTCGTACAACTCCCACTTTTGCTTGTCGGGATCGAAGCCGGTGCGGTTCGGTTGCCAGGGTGCGAACGACGTGGCCGATGCCATCCAGCCGTTGTGATAGATTCCGCGGTTGACCGCCAACTCGAAATACTGTGTGGTCCTGCGGCCTTTGGCCTTTGCGTCATCGAAGGTATAGGCGAAACTGATGCCTTCAATGGGCTTCTGCTCGACCCCATTGAGGACCATAGGCGGAGTGATGCCGATCGCTTCGTAGAGCGTCGGCACGATGTCGATGGTATGGATGAACTGTTCGCGCAAACCGCCACGGTCCTTGATCTTCGCGGGCCAAGAAACGATCATAGGATTGCGTGTGCCGCCGAAATGACTCGCCACTTGCTTGGTCCATTGAAACGGCGTGTCCATCGCATGGGCCCAGGCCGAGGGGAAATGGTTGAAGTGTTTCGGGCCGCCGAGCTCATCGATGACTTTCAAATTGTCCTGCCACTTTTCCGGGAAGCCGTTGAAGAACAGATTCTCGTTGACCGACCCTTCGATGCCTCCTTCGGCGCTGGATCCGTTGTCGCCGGCAATGTAGATAACAATCGTGTTCTCCGCGCCGGGCAGTTGCTTCACGGCTTCGACAATGCGGCCCATATGATGGTCGACGTGGGCTCCATAGGCTGCAAATACCTCCATCATGCGGGCATACACCCGCTTTTGATCCCCATTGAGCGAGTCCCAGGCCGGCAAGCCCTGCGAACGGACTGTGAGCTTCGCGCTCACTGGAACGATACCGAGTTGCTTCTGCCTCGCGATCGTGTCTTCACGATACTTGTCCCACCCCATATCGAACTTGCCTTTGAACTTCTCGATCCAGTCCTTCGGGGCCTGATGAGGCGAGTGCGTCGCACCCGGCGCGACATACAGAAAAAACGGGCGGTCCGGTGAGATCGCCCTGACCTTGCGAACCCATGCGATGGCATGATCGGCAATATCGGGCGTAAGGTGATAGTCGGGATCCGTCGAAGCGGGAACAAGGTTTCGATTCTCGTAGAGGACAGGATTCCAGTGATTCGTGTCTCCTGCGTTGAACCCGTAGAAATAATCGAACCCGAGACCGTTGGCCCAGCGGTCGAACGGACCGGCAGCGCTGGTCTCCCACGTCGGAGTATTGTGGTTCTTCCCGATCCAGGCGGTCATGTACCCGTTCTGTCTGAGGACTTCGCCGACGGTGCCGGCGCTCCGAGGAAGCACGGTGGTATACCCGTCATATCCGGTGGCCATTTCAGTGATCCCGGCGAACGAAACCGAATGGTGGTTGCGTCCAGTGATGAGCGCCGCCCGCGTCGGACTGCAGAGCGCCGTGGTATGGAAGCGGTTATACCGCAGTCCCTCGGCTGCAAGCCTGTCCATCGTCGGCGAAGGAACACCTCCGCCGAACGTGCTGAACTGTCCGAACCCGGCATCGTCGAGCAGGATTAGTACGACGTTCGGCGCGCCTTTCGGCGCCTGCACCGGCTGCGGGAACTGCGCCGGATCGGAATCCACAAAGGTTCGCCCCACGTTTCCGGGGAAATGAAAGTCCGGACGGGGAAGCACCGCCGGAGTTCCAGCCGTGGACCGAGGAGTGGCCGTATCTTCCGCCATGACCGTCGCCGGACTTCCCGAGGCTGCCGCCAACATAAGCAGTGAAGCCACGAACCACTCCGTTGTCATACCCAGTTTCCCACGGTACTTCATGATCCCTTGTCCCTCCTCTCCAGATACGTTCACACTGGCGTGCCGAGTCTGGAGTCAATCCGATCCCCGACTTTCTTGAGCCGAACACTTAGTACGATGAGGAGCACGCCGAACACCATCGAGTAGCTCCCGATGATCCAGGCGACCGCGAGCGCACCCGCACCGGGGCTCGCGATCATGAGCGCGCCGAACAGCACGGACAAGGCGCCGGACGCTCCCAGCATCCATTCGTTGTCGATCTCCTTGCGCAGCCTGATCGCGGCGGCAATCTGGGCGATACCGATCAGCAACGCCCATACCGCGATGAACATCAGCAACGCCAGAGCGGTCATTTCCGGCCACAGAAAGGTCGCAATGCCCGCCGCGACGCCGAGCAAACCGATGAGCACGAGCGGCCAGACCGGCTTGCCCCCTTCCCGCCCTCGATAGGCAGCAACCAGCGCGCAGATTCCGTCGATCAATGCATAGGCGCCGAAGAACAAGGCCAAGACAACCAAGGTGACGCCCGGCCAGGCGAAAGCCAGAACACCAAAGACCACCGCCGCCACTCCCCGCAACGCAATCCAGCCCCAATTTCTGCTGAGTTGGTCCAACAGTCGGATGTGATTCATGACATCCTTCCTTTCTGGTTAGCCGAGCATGATCGCGGATCGAGTCGGAAGAGCCCACAGGATGTTCAAAAAGGCCACTGTTTTTACCCGCCCAACCCCGGCGCGCCAAGACGCGCCATTCCACAGGCAAGGCCGCAGCGAGGTCCGCGACGCGAAGAATAATGAGCGTCAAGTCTGCGGACGGGCGCGAGTTGGTGAGCGCCCAGTGTCTTCAAGGCGAATCGTCACCGTTCTCACCCGCCCACCCACCGACTGTAGGAACAGTCGTTTTCCCGGGCCGTACGCTGAGCCTCTGAGTCATGACGGTTCGTGACGAAACCGCCAAGACGCCATGCGAGACGGGCACGCGGAGCCGCGAGGAAGGAAGGCATACTTGAAACAGTATGTCGACCGACCGAGCGGCGAGCCTGCCCGCTTGGCTGCGGGAACCTGCAGCCAAGCTTGTCGCAGCGGCGTATCGGCGGTTGCAGTAGAAGCGGTCATGAATAATGTGGGCTAGGCCAATCTACTTCGCGAAGGAGCTCTTGAGGAGCGACACAAGCAACATGAGCACCCCGCCGCCGGCCCCACCACCGAGCACCTCGCCGATGATTGAGCCAAGGTCAGTGCCCCCGCCTTGAGTCAGCGCAGGCACGAGCGCCTGTACGATCGATCCGCCAATTCCACCTCCCAGAAGACCCGCCAGTGAATCACCCAGCGTGCCGAGACTCTTCTCGGGCATCGCCTTTCCCGCCGCGTTACCGCCAACGGCACCGCTGATGAGACTCACAATGAGGCTGGTTGCATCCATGGGACACCTCCTCGGTTGGGGTGGTGCGGCTATTTCACGGGCTGCGCCTCCGGAAAGACCCAGCCGCCGCTCAGGATCTCCGGTTGGGGGCGATAGAGCCGAACGAGGTAGTTCCAGCCACGCATGACCGGCAGACAATTGGCGACCTTGCCGTTGCACCCGCCAAATTGAATTGCGACCGAACCGTCGATCCGTTTCTTCGCCGTAATGCTGTTCAGCGAATACGCGTCGTATTTGTTTGCTTCGAGATAGCCCTTCTCGTTGTACACCGTAATCGACCAGAATCCGTCCACAGGTACTTCCCTGACGGCCAGTTTGTACACCGTGCTGCCGTCATTCCTGGTCGGAGTTACATTCAAGTAGGTGGCCTCAGTGTCAGGGTTTCCGCCCCAGGCGATCGCCGACCCGATGAGATGACGGAGCGGAGTCACCTGTTCCTTTGTGCCGAACATATGTTTCGAATCCGGCAGGGTCGAACCCAGGACAATCAGCGCGTCGCGGATCTTCTTCTGACTCACCGGATCCCAACGAGGCACCTCGAACTTGCCAGCACCAGTCTGTTCGACCTTGATCGCGTCCTGAAGGGCATGGACCTCTTCCAGGTCTTTGGGATCGGTCGGATCCACGAGCGTACGAACCGCCACCAGCACGTAACGCGTGTCGATTTCCTCTCGCGTCAGGGCATAGCTACCCGGTTTGTATGCCACGAGGGGAGTGAGATGATCCTCCGTGATCACCTGCATGGACATAAATCTGGTTGCGGCATCCGGCAGTGTGATCGCGACCGGCCCCGCATCGAGGTCGAAGACGGCGGCCGAATACAACGTATCCCGGTTCATGCGGATCACCGGCTGCTTGTTGATCGGCGTGACCTGGCGATTGTGCGCGAACCGGCCGAAACCCTTATCTTTGACCACGTTGCCGAAATAGAGATCCGACTCGGCACGAACAAAATTGTCCGTGGTCACCGGCAAGGGCTTGCCTGCAGGAGCCGGCAAACCAGGCTTCGCAGGCGGGAGGGATTTCGCGTGAACGCCGACCGACACCATCATCACCATCGTCATAACTCCAACAATCGCCGCCATCTTCATGGATGCATTCCCTTCTTGTTCATGTGCTTATCCCAGGTATTGCTAACTACACGTACATCGGGCGACCGTCGCCAAGCGTGACCCACCCGCGGACGATCCTATAGACAAACCATAGTCCGACCACTCCCATCGGCAGCCACGCGATAAGGATGCCGAGCCCCATAGTCGCGATAATAAACGCCACACAGAGCGAAACCCAGAGCAGTCCGAACCAGAACGTCCGGATCTGCCATCGAAAATGGGATTCGAGCCACGTCCCGCGCGCCTCGCTTCGCTTGAGATAGTTCAGGATGACGGCGATGATCGACGGCCAGCCGGTGAGAAACGCCCCGACCAGCGTCGCCGTGCCGATGATGGCGGTGAGCAGGCTGAAGGCGTGCAGGGCATAGACGACCTTGGTCCAGGTGACGAGAGAATCCATCGCTCGCTCCATTCTGCTTCCACACTTCTGCTTCCACACTGCAATCGACCCGGTCACGACGCAGTCTCCGACCGAGTCCGCGGCAAATCTCACTTGCGCTCGGAGTTTCTCACCGGAGCATTTCCGCTCCTACTTGCCTCCCTGCGAGGTCATCAACTTTTGCAGCACGTCGTCCAAGTTGAAGCTCGCCGGCTTCTGTCTAATCGGGAACTCTTTGAAACTCTCCAGCCACTTCGCCACCACGGCCTGGGACGGCACGATCAAGAACATCCGATCGGCCATCCATCGGCCATATTCGAACGACTCGGGACCCCGTTCAAACGGGTCGGCACGGAGGTTATAGATGTTCGGAGCCCGTAGATTGGTGAATTCCCGCTTCCAGACGTCGAGCCCCGTGTTGTGCTGCTCCTTGAATGCGATCTTCCAATTCTGGACACGCACCGCGACCAGGTCGCCGTCGTCGCTCCAATACAGAAACTCTTTCCGCGGAGCCTCTTTGGCCTCACCCTTGAAAAAGGGCATGAGGTTATGTCCGTCGAGGTGGACCTTGAACGATTTCTTCCCGGACTGACAACTTTTCTTGCACCGTTCCACCACGTCAGGATCGCCGCCTGCGGCGGCAAAAGTCGGAAGCAGATCTTCATGCGCAAACATCTCGTTGTAGATCGTATTCGGCTTGATCACCCCCGGCCACCGGATCACCATTGGGACGCGGAACCCTCCCTCCCAATTCGTGGCCTTTTCGCCTTTGAACGGCGTCGTGCCGCCGTCCGGCCAACTCATGACTTCGGCGCCGTTGTCGGTCGTATACACGACGATGGTGTTGTCCGCGATCTTGAGGTCGTCGAGCTTCTTCAGCAGACGGCCGACGTGACCATCGTGTTCGACCATGCCGTCCGGATAGAGACCGAGGCCCGTTTTCCCCTCGCTTTCCTTCTTCAAGTGCGTGAACACGTGCATGCGGGTGCTGTTGAAATAGGCAAAGAAGGGTTTGCCGGCCTTGTGTTGTCGCTCGATGAAATCCAACGCGGCATTGAGGAATTCCTCATCCGCCGTCTCCATCCGTTTCCTCGTCAACGGCCCGGTGTCTTCGATCTTTCCGTCGGCGAAGGCATGGAGGACGCCGCGCGGCCCAAAACGCTTTCGGAACTCCGGATTCTTCGGATAGTCCGGATTCTCCGGCTCCTCCTCTGCGTTGAGATGGTAGAGATTGCCGAAGAACTCGTCGAACCCATGGTTCGTCGGCAAGAACTCGTCCTTGTCGCCCAAGTGGTTCTTGCCGAACTGCCCGGTCGCATAGCCGAGCGGCTTGAGGATTTCCGCCACGCTTGGATCCTCCGCACGCAATCCGATATCCGCCCCCGGCAATCCAACCTTCGTAAGGCCGGTCCGGATCGGAGACTGTCCGGTGATGAAAGCGGCGCGGCCGGCCGTGCAGCTCTGCTGGCCGTACCAGTCGGTGAACATGGCACCTTCATGGGCGATCCGGTCGATGTTGGGCGTCCGGTATCCCATGACCCCGCGGTGATAGATGCTCGGATTGAACCAGCCGATGTCGTCACCCATGATGACGAGGATATTGGGCCTGCTCTGAGCACTGTCGAAGGGCTTCTTCTCCGCCGCCTGTGCGGGGTCAAGCGCAATCCCTGAGATGGCGACCACAACCGTCAAGAAATTTACGCACCACCATTTCCGTTTCATAATTCTCTCCATACACCGATTAGTTACTCGGAGGAGAAAGACTCTCGAGCTGCTCCAGTCGCTTCAGTGCTTGCATCGCCTTGAGCGTTTGATAGTTGATGCCCGCCGCATTGAGGCTGCTGCCGGCCTGGTAGGGATACTTGTCGAAATCCGTGAAAAATTCTTTGATCTTCTGCTGGACGGGAACGAACAACCAGATGTTATCTGCATACCAGCGGATATACGATCCGGACTCAAACGGCATGTGTTCGTAGGGATCTGCTCGAAGATTGACGATGATCGGCCAGCCGGTCACTTTGCGGGTTCCGGTGGCGATATTGCCATCGATCATTGCAAAGTTGACCTTCCAGTCGTTCCACCGCACCGCATTCAAATCACCGCCCTGGCCGAAGTAAAAATATTCCTCACGCGGCGACTTCTTGGCTTCGCCTTTCAAAAACGGCAGAAAATCATAGCCATCAAGGTGCACCTTGAAATCCTTGCCATGCAGCTTCGTCCCATTCGCCAACTTTTCCTTGACGCCTGACGCTCCCGCCGCTGAGGCAAATGTCGGCATCCAATCGTTGTGCGCAATCACGTCGTTATATATGGTGCCCGGCTTGATCACCCCGGGCCATTTCACGATCAAAGGAACGCGATGACCGCCTTCGAATGTTGTGCCTTTTTCGCCGTGAAACGGCGTGATGCCTCCATCCGGCCACGTGACGGTTTCCGCACCGTTGTCGGTGGAATACATCACGATCGTATTGTCGGCCATCCCCAGGTCTTCCAACTTCTTCAGAAGCGCGCCCACCATCTTGTCGTGTTCGACCATGCCGTCGGGGTAGAGGCCGACGCCGGTCACACCGTTGCTCTCTTTCTTCAGATGCGTCCAGACATGCATGCGGGTCGTGTTGAACCACACAAAGAACGGTTTGTTCGCTTTCTTGGCGCGCTCCAGATAGTCCACGGCGGCGGCGAAAAACTCCTCGTCCACCGTTTCCATCCGCCTGCGGGTGAGTGGACCTGTGTCTTCAATTTTGCCGTCAGCCGTCACTTTCAACACGCCGCGGGGCCCGTATTTCTTTCTGAATTCCGGATCCTTGGGATAGTAATACCCCTCCGGTTCTTCTTCGGCATTGAGGTGATAGAGATTGCCGAAAAATTCGTCGAACCCATGCGCGGTTGGCAAATGGTTGTCTCGGTCGCCAAAATGGTTCTTGCCGAACTGGGCCGTCATGTAACCCTGCTCCTTCATGACGTCCGCGATGGTCGGGGTCCAGTCTGGAATACCGTGCGGCGAACCCGGCATGCCGATCGTGAGCAGACCGGTACGAAATGGATGCTGACCGAGCATGAACGCAGCTCGTCCCGCTGTACATGATTGCTCGCCGTATGCGTCGGTAAACATCGCCCCTTCTCGTGCGAGACGATCGATATTCGGCGTCCGATAACCCATGATGCCGTGGTTATAGGCACTAACGTTATGAACTCCGATATCATCGCCCCAGATCACGAGGATATTGGGCCTGCCCTGAGCACCGTCGAAGGGCTTCTTGTCCGACGCGTAGACTTCCCGCTCTACCGCTCCGACGCACAGGAGCATTGATAGACCGATCAACCATCGCATCCGCATCATGATTCCCCCTTTTTGATGTCCTGCACGGTTTTTGGCGAACGAGCCGTCCTTCAACCCACGTCATATCACCGACGAAATGAATCCGCCGGCCGGGATTGCCAGGAGCGGACAGGGCGTTCGCCGGAGAATCCGTTCGCTGTGACTCCCTCGTAACGCATCGAGAAATCCGTTTCGTCCGTCAGTGGTCATGACGATCAAGTCGGCCTTGACCTCAGTTGCCGTGTCGACGATTACGTCGATTACGTCGCCCTGCTTCGTCAGGACGTTCGACGTCCACCCCGGCAATTCGGGGAGATTCACCGCCGGCATGCTGGTTTTGTCGCCGACATGCAGGAGATTGAATACCCCGCTGGGTATATTCATCCGGCGCGCCAGGCGAATGGCGGCTTGTATCGCCGGCTGCGGAGGCGGAACCGCCGCCACGGGGATCAGAATGCTGCTCAACGAGATGGATCCGTCGGCCGGGGAGACGAATCCTTTGAGACCCTTCGGAATAAACAAAGTCATCAGCCGGGTCTTGCGTGCGATCGGCTCGGCGACCGACTTGCTCAGCCACTGAAACTGCTCCTTGCTCTGATCGGTGGCCAACACGATCAAGTCGGCATTGTGGCTCTTCAAATAGGCGGTCACCGATTCCACCGGATCATCATGCCGCGCCTGGATCTTCTTGACGCCGATGCCGAGCTTGGCGACGTCGGAGGTCGCACTGTTCTTTGGCAACAGCCCCCACCGCTCCAATGTCGCCCTCACGCCGGGAAATTCCGTCCAGTCGGAGGTTTCCTTCGTCGACACGTGAAGGATGGTGAGATCGGCTTGGGCGACGAGCGCCGCCTTCAGGGCATGCGCAAAGGCCGTTTCGCTGGCGGGAGAAAAATCGGATGGGTGAAACACCTGTTGAAGAATCGCAACGTCATTGGAATCCGCTGCTGCCATGCTGCCTCCTGGTTTCAAAACCGCCGATGAACCGACATCCGACGGTGGTCCGTTTCGTCGTTCCGTCCCCCCTGTGATCAGGCTCTGAAAGCAGTGCCCCCTTCCCTGCCCAGAGGAAAGGGGGCACCGGTGTACCCGCCGCTGAGTTCGGTCTAGTACACCAGCGGAATCTGCTGCGCCATTTCAAACTTGATCAGTGAGCGGATCTTGGTCTCGATCTGAATGTACCGGGCGACCTTGTTCGCCGGGAGGATTTTTTCCAGCTTGTCGGCATAGGTGCGCTTCAACTTGGTCTCCTGTTCCTCAATCGTCAGCGCTTCGTTGAGCAGCTTCTTGGAGGTATCGTTCGAGATCGAGCCCTTGTTGAAGGCCTCGGCATATTCATTAATGGTCTTGCCGAGTTGCTGGTTCACCCCTTCCAAATCCTTCTGGTAGGACTCGTACACCGGCCAGAACTGCTTGGCCTCCGCGTCCGTCAGATCCATATTGCTCGCGACCAGAAGCTTCTTGTCCGCTTTGAGCTTCTGCTTCAGGATCTCCATGTTCGTATCCGTTTGCCCTTCCGCTGCAAACACCGGAACAGCCATCAACATGGCTCCCGCCAACACGACCGACATCACCTTGTACATGAGCGAATCCTTTCTGAAATGGGGGTTGAGAAACGATGGGCCGAAACGGCGGCACGTCGTATCCGTACGTCTTCGGGCCGGCATCACGTTAAACGAGGCACTTACTTAGCACACTCTTAGCACTTTGACCAAGTACCCGGAACTGTCAAAATTGACAGGGGTATCCCTGCAAATACAGTTTCGTCCCCATTGTGACCATTCGACCGTACTTCGTGAGAGCCGCCCGCGAACCAGGCGAAGTCTCTTTACAGTGAGCGGGCGGATAAGCTACCAGCGGGATTTCACTAAAATAAGTCGTGGCAGGCCTGAATCCGCATGGGACGATGCCGTTGAGCTGTAAACTTTTCGTCAAATTGTTCTTTAGAGATTGACTCAAGCCGTAGGCGCTCTTTAAGGTGCACGCAGTTTTGATAGTTGAGAATTCCGTCATTCCCGCGAAGCTTCTCCCCGCATGTTTTAAGCGGGGAGCGGGAATCCAGGCCCCTCTCCAACACATCTGGCAAACTCGAAATTCGAAATCAGAAATCCGAAACCATAGAGATGGGAAGCGCCAAATACCAACTCAAATCACAAAAACCTCCCACAGGTCCTGGGGCCGACGCCTGCGTCAGAACTGGCTCATCATGCTCGATGTTCAAGACAGTTGCTGTTCCCTTGTTTCGATTCTCTGTTTCGAATTTGTGACTTTGGCTTTTGGAATTTGGAACTGGGGGCTTGGGTTTCGAATTTCGTGCTTCGAATTTGGTGCTTGGCTTTTGGGTTTTGGAATTTGTGGCTCCCTGGTCCCCCATGTCCTATGACGCTTCCCGGCATCCCATGACCAGGTTCTTCATTCTTCCTGCGAAACCGGTGATCGTGCCTTTGGCCTGGTCCCAGGGGGAGGTGTCGACACTAAATACGGGAGCCTTTGGCGTACCACTGACACGCACCGCGAAGGGCAAGGCCGCAAAGCCATCCGGCAAGAGCAGAATAGCTGACATGCAGGGGATCTTGATATTCTGTCTGAACGAGGGTCCGATTTTCACAAAGATGAGTCCGTTCAGGGCCCCATCCGATCCCATTTTCCCGCTTCCTTCCAGGGACGAGACACTCCCCATCGCAACGAGACGGTCCATGGTGGTCTCGCCTGCTTCCTGGCGCATGTCTCCGCGGATTTCGGAGAATCCCATCCGGTTAAACTCTTCGACATGAGTTTCCCTTGCCAAAAAACTGGCAAGTGGCATTCGACTGAACTGCCCTCCCGTAATGGTGAAGTTGAGCGACCCCTTCATTTGCTCCTCCGGCACAGTCCCGCCCTGCACTCCGCTTCCCGAGGTTTGAAATGAACCGAGTCCGCTCATGCGCGCCACCTCGCCCGGCTCAACCGCTTTCAACAAGGTCTCGATGTTGAGCCCCTCGCCCCTGCCAGTCCATTCGAAACGGCCTGTTCCTCCTCCTTGCCACTCCTGGCCGGTCAATGCCATCGTTGCTTCCACCTTGCCGTCGGCCAAACCGGTCGGTTCGACCGCGAAGTCGATCCGGTCTTTCGTTCCGCGCATGGTCAGCCGGCCGGGGCCGATCTTGAGTCCTCCGTAGGAGATGCTGCCGATCGAGAGCACGCCGTCGAGGTGTTTGAAGAGGACGTTCGCAGGGGCACCTTTGCCGTCAGATGGTCTTCGGGTCGGTTTCGGACCGGATTGTCCTTCGGCTTGAAGAGAAGCCTGTGCCGTGGAAGCCGGTTTCGAAAGGAGCGCGGCGTACCATGCCGCATCCAAGGAAGTGATCTTCCCCTCGAATTCAGCCTGAGACAGGCTCCCCACATTCACCCGGCCGTTGGCCGATGCATGATCGGCCGTGCCGTTGGGCCGGTCCGCTGTCAGGGTCAGTTTTGACACGCTCAATACCTGATTGTGCCAGAGCACGTCTTGCCCCAATCGAACGGTGGATTCGGCAGGGCCTCCATCCTTCCGAGACACGGTCGCCGGTCCGATGGTTTCCTGCCCGCTCACCGCCACTTGCCCGCTCCTCGTATTCATGGCGAGTTTCACGTCGGCGCTGAGCGGAAGCGGACCGGGATGGCGACCGGGGAGCGCTCCGTACAGGTCGATGACCGGTCCGCAGTCCACATTCTTGGCGACGAGGCGGGCCGTCGCCTCGGATTCGGATGCGTTGATCGGCCAGCGGCCCCACACCGTCATCGTGCCCGCATCCTTCGCCGCATGCTTCAGCGTCAATGCCAGCGGATTCAGGTCCACGACCGTCCTGGGTCCGTTCACGTCCACCGTACCCCGCACGTCGACGTCATAGGTTATGACATGCGTGTGAAGTGCTTTGAATCGAAGGTTGCGGGATCGAATTCCAATTCGCAACGAGACAGGAGACGCGGCACCTTGGCTTGACGCCCGCACGTCGGCCGTGACGGCACCGCCCGCCACTGACTTGAGTTGCCGCTTATCGAGCAGTCCAATCCGCAAGAGAAACTCCGTGATATCTCCTGCAGTGAACCGCGTGCTGAGATCCATCGTCCCATCAGCCAAGTCGGCCGTGCCGTTGACGCGCGCGTCCGCCACGGCTGTCGCCCCGTTGAACGCGCGCAGGTTCCAGGCCGTCAATTCGACAACGGTAGAGTCTTTCACGGTGGCCTCGAACCGATTGCGCAAGGTGAGAGGTTTGCCGATCTTCACGAGAGGCGAATCAAGAGTCATGCGTTCAAGATTCAGGTCACCGACGACGGCCAGGGGCTCCGCTTCCCCCCACCAGTGGATCGTCAGCCGTGAATCGACGCGTCCGCTCGTCACCAGATCCAGGAACGGGAGCTTCAGAAATTCGAGCCGGGGCCTCAGTTGTTCGATATCCAGCCGATGGAGCTCGATTCCCAGCGTAGCCAACGGGCTGTCCGTCCGTACGGAGGCAGGCTTGCGCCCGGTCTTGCTCAAGGCCACATGAATCGGATGGTCCAGAACGACCGTGAGCATCGGACGGGACTGTTCAGACGCCTGCAGCACGGCCTTCTCGATCTGGAGCACACGAGCCGTTCTATCGACATGCCCCGCTTGCCTGGCCACCACTTCGAGCGGAAGAGTCGGGCGAGGTTTGTTGGGGAGGCGGAATCTGATCCGACGCCCGCGAAGATCGACTTCCCACTTAAGCAGCTCTCTTGTAATTGTGGCGTTTGCGGTGCCGTTGAAATGACCATGGTCGAAACTGGCCTTTGTCCACCGGGCCAGCATCGGATTGAACGCCGCCGAATGCAGATCGTTCAATACGAGCGATCCCCGCAGGTCGAGATCGGCTGCCGGATCGGTCAGACGAATCCTCCCGGATAGTTCCAATGTCCCCGTCGATCGTTCCCCCAACACCGAAGCCGTCGTCACGAACGAGGAAATCCTCAAATCGGCAAGATCAATCAAGGTGCCGCTGGCGACATGCTCAAATGTCACCGGAGGTCCCACTTCCCTTCCTTCGGAACTGTCCATGATGAGATCCGACATTCTCAACCGGAGAGCGAGATCCACCGCTTTCCCGCCGGTCCGTCCGGCCGCCGTGATGACCCCTCTCACCTGTCCCGCTTGCAACCCCTCCAATCCTTTTAGATGGAATGCCGTGAACCACCGGCGCATGTCGGCCACGCTCACATCGTTGACCCTAAGGGCCCAATCCGCCTCGGTGGAATTCGGCGATTCCACATCTTCTCGTTCGGCATAGCCGCCGCCGAGTCTGAACGTCAGGGTCCGCTTGAGTTCTCCCGCCAGCCAGATCTTCTGCTGGTCCGCGACGTGCACATCAAAAATCTCCACCGCCAGATCGCTGGTATCGCTGTCGAACGTCCCGGTCTGGGCAAGATCAATATCCAAGGGAGGCGTGGCAGTGTGGTCGAACACCACTTGGAGTTTTTCACCGGCGAACACCGAGCGAACGGCATAGCGTGTTCCCACGGCGTGAACATCCACGTAGCCGGCGACATGAGCGGCACGGAGGCGAAAAGCCTGTTCGTCATCCACCAGGAAATTCAGCGCCTGCTCTGTCACCTCCAGAATCTTCAGGCCGAGATCCGTTTCCACTCCTTGCGCCGACGGAGTCCTCCGCAGTTTCACGGATGCATCGACGAGACGATCGGCTCCCAGCCTCATCGTGACCAGCGAGTCGGCCTCTAGAGTCGCGGCAAGGAGGTCATAGCCGCCTCTCACCCGCTGATCCACCGAGAGGGTCCCCGCCGGCATCCCACTCGCGCTCAGCGGCGAATCCCGGACGATGAGTTCGTTGGCCGTATCCCATTCAATTCGCCGGCCGCTCGAGTCTTGCCCGACCGAACCGGTCACGACCATTCTTCCAGCCCACCGATGTTCCCCCGTCGTCTGCTGTAGTGCCACCTCTCCTTGCGCAGCGATGATTCCGCTTCGGCCGGGGCCTACGTCCTCAATCGATACCTGGACGTCCGTGACGGCAACCTCCTTGGAATCCGTCACGACGAACAGGGACCCGTCGACATGGAGCCGCCGAACGGCCCAGCGGAGCGGCGCGCTACCAGAAGAAGGGGCGGCATCGACCGTTGTTTCACCTTCCTGCGGCGGGAGGACGATCCTGATATCTCCGTGATCGATCGTGGCCTCGTCGACAAAGAACCGCCGTTGACGGAGGCTCTCCATGGCGGCAAAGCTGAGATGCAGTCGATCGACGCTCACGGACACACCCGTGTCAGGTTGGCGATACGACAGCCCTGTGGCCTCGACCGAGGCCGGCAAGGTGAGCGATCCGTTCTCCACCTGGAGGTCCCCGGGGAACATGCTGTTGATGAATGGAACAATCACGTGGGTGAAGGCATGAGGTGTCTGAAGGTATCCGACGAAGGCGATCAGGCACAGACTGACCCAGAAGAGCACATACCCGATGGTGCGGAGGCTCTGATAGCGGCGAGTCGAACGGGCCCCTGTCATGGCAGTGGGCACTCTACGGCAGAGGATGTCGGAGGCGCAAGAATAGTTGGGGCTGGATGCGCCACAGCGGGTCCTGTCGCGGCGACAGCCCCACCGTGCTCGCTCCACCCATCCCCCTGTGGGGAACCCCTTCCGCTGCGCGCTTCGGTGTAGAGACCGCGTCTTGGCGCGGTCGGGACGGGCGGGTGAGATGTGCGCCCGATCGCCGCACCACCCGCTGCGGCGCACACACAGGTCGATGGAGTCATTTTCGGATTGGGGCTAATAGTGGTAGGAGATTCCGCCGACGATGTGGTTGATGCTGTACGTACCTTGAAAGCCTGTCAGCGGCCCGGTGCCGGAGACGAAGTCAAAGGTCGCGCGGTTGTACTTGTACTCGGTGAAGATGCCGATCCGCTCGGTCACATAGTAGCGCAGCCCGCCCAGAAGGTTGAGGCCGGGCACAAAGTTATCGTGAGCGGTAAAATTGCTGTTGGAGAGATAGGTCCAATTGATGCCAAGCCCGATGCCGGCGTACGGCTGCACGCGGCAGAATTCCCGTTCGTATCTCATCTCGATTCGACGGGTCACTTGCTCCGTATGATCGACCGTCGTCTTGCATGAGAACTGTCCCCGGACAATCGCGTTCACGGCGAGCGTCGTGACGCGCATGTAACTGCCCGGCGCGGCACCCTGCTGTTGAATGTTCGGCGTGGTATTGAAGGCTTCGAGTTCCACGCCGAACCAACTCAATTCATCGGAAAAGAATCCTCCGGCCTTGGCGCCATAGACCCCGGAGTCGGCAAGGCTGCGATTGCCGAAGCTCACCCCCGCAAGATTTCCGATTCCTTCGGTGTCGAATTTTCCCCCGAACGTGTAACCGCCGAACCCGGCGATATACCCTTCAGTCGGCTTCACCCGAACGCGCTCAGAGTATTTTTCGGGCTCCGGCGCTACGGCCTGCTCGGCCTGTCTCGTTCGGTCGGCGCCAGAATCCATCGCCGCAGGCGACTGTGCCCAAACGGCAACCGGAAGCAGGACCTGAGAGACCCACCAGACTACCGCCAGCGTTCCCCACCATGCCGAATCTTTCCCCTGCAACCGGCACACGATCATATTCATCTCCTCGGACAGTTTCCGCTCGTTCCGCGTCATCCTCATGGCTTCGTCGTCGGCTCGATAGTCCCCTTGCGAAGCCTATATTGAGGTGGATAGTCCTTGAATGCTTCTGCGATTCCCCGGTCGGCAAGGTCCAGATTTCCGGCAGCGGTATCTTCGAGGTGCGCACCGATGGTCGCGCGCCATTTCAGTTCCTGTTTTACCGGATCGACCAAATCCACAATCAGCGTACCCTCGTCATAGGGATAGGTGGTCCCCCCGCCGCCATACCTCGCTCCCCACCCGTATCCGGTGCGCCAGGCCTTCTTGAGCTTTTCCCGAACCGCCACCGAGTAATAGACCATGAGATCCGGGGCCTGTCCCGTTCCGACGCGTCTCATCTCTTTGCCGGTCAACTCACGCGACAGCGCGGCTTCGATGCGGTCCCGCACGGCACCATTGTTGTTGGGGTCGATTTCCTCGACGACCGGCCGTACCGCAAAGGCAAACGTCCGAAACCGAGAAAACTCGGCGGTGGGATCGTGCTCGGTCTTCACGTCAAGGGACGCACAGGCGCCGAGACCGAACAGCAGCAGCAGGGCCAGAGGACCTGGCAGGATCAGTTTTCTGGTGATCATTCGATCTTCGTGAACTCTCCGTGATACCGGTCTCCGGTCTGCCTATTGGCCGCTTCGATGAACAGAAGCGGTTTGCCTTTCTTATCGTGGAGGGTCCCCGAGACGGTTCGGAGATCGGATCCCCCCTCCAGGCGGCCGTCCCGCACCTCGATGTTGCCGGTGCCAAGCACCATGTCGGAGGCTGTCTGACCGACGAAGAGATAGGTGCCGTTCTCTCTGATCATCAACTTGACTTCTCCCGCCGGCAGAATCTGACGCTCCTTCATCACGACGCCCTGCCACTCGCCGACGACGGTGTTGAGATTCTGTATCGGCACCAGCGGCCATTTCGATTCGTACCGAGTCGATCTGCTGGAACATGCGACCGCTGCAACGCATAAGAGGACGCCGGCCAACAGCCTGTACACTCTCGTCGAATGACTCCGCTGGTTCATGGGAATCCTCCGTCGTGTATCTTCCGGCGTACTTACGCCGTGAGTCTCGACCGTTCCCGTTGCAGGAGGACCATTCCACGGACGAGAAGAAGCCCCAGCGCGGCATGGCCAAGACCTGCGGCCTTGAGCAGGCTCCCCCCCAGCCCCAGACCTTCGGCTACCCAGACAATGAGTACGGCGGCAACCAGGTTGTACGAAGTGACGCAGTAGACAAGACCCAGTCCCGCTGGACTCACGAGGTGATCGCGAACCATGAGGCAGGCAAGTCCCAGCGCAAATATTGCTATGCCGAAGAAACGTGCAAATATGATGGCACCCCTGTCAACCGAGCCGCCCAAGAGAACCTCGGTGACCGTTTCCGGATCGATCAATACCAGTGCTCCGCCTAACACCTCGACGCTGCCAAATATGATCAGTAACACGCGTAGCGACACGGACAGCTAGCCCACCTTGTAACCTTTTCCTTCCAAACAGACGCCGTACGCGCGGTTGAATTTCTGCTGGTCGGCCTGATGGGAGGCCGCCTGCGCCTGTACTTCATGTTCATATTCCATCTCCGCGCGATGTCGTCGCATCGCGCCAGCACCGCCCCCAACTGCGGCCCCGACTGCTGCACCCTTGCCGGCATTTCCCCCGATTGCCCCGCCGATGGCGCCTAATGCCGCTCCGCGCGCCGCGCCGTGCACGGCCTGCCCGCTCTGCGGCGGGGGAGGCGCGGCATCCGCCGTCTGCTGGTTGGGATCGATGCCGGTTTGTTCCTTCGCCCATTTGTAGCACGTGAACTGATCGAATTCCTGCTGGTCTTTGGTCTGCCCCTTTTCGGGGTAGATGAACATTTGGGCATTGGCATCCACTGAGATTCCGATCAGCCCGCTCAGTAGCGCGGTTCCGATCATCCACACGACAGGTTTCATGAAGCCCTCCGAACCGTACATAATGGCATGGCTATGGTAGTGTTACTGCTTGTCCGGGATTCGATACGTCAATGACGGCCATATTGCGATACCTTCGCCCTCCTGTTCCGCGGTTTGAAACCCGGTAACCGTCACTGCCTGGCGAACCAGTATGCGTGAAATCATTTCACCCTCTCCAGTAATGCCGTCGAACTTTCCGGTGCCTCCTACAATCGAAAAGGGCCCGCGGCAGCCTTCGAGATCGCCTTTACAGGTAAATCTCGCATAGACGCGATTGCCATCTTCATCTGTGAGAACGCATCGGCCCTGCCCTGTCTTCGTCATCGATTTCAGATCGCCTTCGGCGGTGGCGGGACAGACGATGGATGCGGTGTGCAAAGCGCCCTTGCCGTCATTGACAAAGAACGTCCCGCTATAGACGCCCACCAAGTAGACTTGGTCCTGGCCAACCGGAAAGGCAAACGACCGCCCTTTCCATGTCGCCGCCGCATTGACCGTCCCTTCTTCCGCATCGGCAGCCACACAGACGCCTATGGCTGACACAAGAACGGCAAGCACCGCAACCATCATCGTTTTCATGCTGGCGCTCCTCTGTATTTGCACCGAACGTGTTCCGGCATCTTGACATCCGTGATCTCACCGATGATCGGTGCCGGCCATCGCCGAATTGAGAAGCCGGTTTGCAAACCGGTCCGCTGTCAGTCCGCCAGCGTCTTCCGCTTGGCGGCCTCATGCTCGGCCTGTTTCACCCCGTCCATGCCTGCGGTTTTCTGCTCTTGCAATTCAATAGTGACGCTATGGATTTTGCCCGTAAACACGTTGTCGCGCTCCTTGTAATCTTCCGTGACCGGCGTCCCTTCATCCACACCGACGTCGGCCCCCTCATCAGCCGAATACACGCAACATTGCGTGTGCTCGATTCGACCGTCGGCGACTTTTTCGCCGTTGACCGACATCACGCCCATCCCCCCTTTTCCTGGTCCTCCGCCGTCGTAGGCGAATTCATACCGGATCGTCACCTTCCCCGCCGCAAGCGGCTGTGACGACGAGATGGTAAACCGCTGAAGTCCCACAAAATTATAGGTGTAGATCGGCTTGCCGTCCTTCATATAAAGACTCCAGCCGCCGAATCTTCCGGCCTGGGCGAGGATCACGCCATTGGCGCCCCCCTCTGGAATCTCGACTGCAGCTGTAATAGTGTGGGATCGGTTCTTCGTGTTGATGAAGACGTTCTCCGACATCCCGGTCATGCCTTCATACACCGTCAGCGTCGTACGGCCGGCCATTAAATCCGGTCGTCCCGCCGTCGCCGCATTGATGCGCTCCAACAGACGATCATCGATGGGAAGCACGTGGTACTTGACCGCCTCTCTCATGAAGAGCGCCTGTAGCTCTTTGAGTTTTGCCGGATTCTTGCCGGCCAAGTCATTCGTGAGGCTGAAATCGGCGCGCGTATCGTAGAGTTCCCACTTGTCATCCGCGAGGCTTTGCCTTGGTTCATATTCCCATGGAGCACGATGGACAGTTCCGGCTAACCACCCGTCGGCATAGATGCCACGGTTGCCCATTATCTCAAAGTACTGCACCTGGTGGCGGCTTTTTGCCGCCGCATCCCCGAACGTATAGACCATGCTGACGCCTTCGATGGGTGATTGTTTGGTCCCGTTGACGATCTTGGGCTCAGGCAGCTTGGCGGCTTCCAGCACGGTCGGTGCGATGTCGATCACATGGTGGAATTGGCTCCGTACCTCGCCTTTGGCTTTGATCATTTTAGGCCAGTGAATCACCATCCCATTGCGGGTGCCGCCGAAGTTAGACGCGACTTGCTTGGTCCACGTGAAGGGCGTGTCACCAGCGACAGCCCATCCGGCTGCCATATGATTGTAGGACATCGGCCCGCCTAGCTCGTCATAATGTTGCAGGATGCTCTCGACGCTTTCCGGTACGTGATTGAAGTAGGTGTACTCGTTGAAGAGGCCGTTCATTCCTCCCTCGGCGCTCGTGCCGTTGTCGCCCGCAATATAGAAGATCAAGGTGTTGTCTGCCTGACCGGTTTCGTCTATGGCTTGGATCAGGCGGCCGATCTCGCTATCCGTGTATTCGGCGAAGCCGGCGAAGACTTCCATCTGGCGCGAGAAGAGTTTCTTCTCATCGGCCGTCAGCGTGTCCCAATCCTTGATGGCTTCCGGTTTGGGTGCGAGCTTGGTGCCCTGAGGGACCACCCCAAGCTTGATTTGACGTGCGAGGGTGTCTTGCCGGAATTGATCCCAGCCTCCGTCGAACTTGCCGTTGTATTTTGCAATCCACTCTTTCGGCACGTGATGCGGGGCGTGCGTGGCGCCTGGGGCGAAATACAGAAAGAACGGTTTATCGGGTGTGAGCGACTTCTGGTACTGCATCCAGCGAATGGCCTGGTTCGTCATGTCCGTCATCAGGTGATACTTCGGATCGTGGGGCAGCTCGACGCGAGCAAATCCGTCATAGAGAGCGGGCGCCCACTGATTGGCTTCGCCGCCGATGAACCCGTAGAACTTGTCGAACCCGGAGCGGATCGGCCAGCGGTCAGTTGGACCGGACGGACTGACCTCCCACGCGGCCGTTTCATGATTCTTGCCGAAGAATCCGGTGCTGTAGCCGTTCAACCGCAGCATCTCGGCAAGCGGCGCCACACTATTGGGGCGTTGCCCTGTGTTGCCCGGAAATGCCGTGGCAGCCTCGGTGATAGCGCCCATGTTGTTCGTATGATGATTGCGACCCGTCAGCAGAGAGATCCGGGTGGGCGAGCACAAGGCCGTGGTGTGAAAGTGGTTATACCGCAGGCCATTGTCGGCGAGGTGGTCCAGGGTCGGCATGTGGATTGGACCGCCGAATGCGCTGGACATGCCGAAGCCGAAGTCGTC
>Ga0268299_1002084_pt1 | contig 26818 bp, 17 predicted proteins | sample NOBtaG_FD_193484 | JGI IMG/M metagenome (GOLD analysis project Ga0268299, IMG submission 193484) | Activated sludge microbial communities from bioreactor in Nijmegen, Gelderland, Netherland - NOB reactor | ecosystem: Engineered > Bioreactor > Aerobic > Activated sludge | place: Netherlands...
GACTTCCGCGGCTGGGAGGCCCTGAAGGGGAACGGCCTTCCTGGCGGGACGCGCCTGCTCGACCTGACCCGGGAGCGTAACCGCGACCTGGAGCCGGACCCGATGCCGGGCGACCCGAAGGAGGCCGGCCTCGCCACGCGGGCGGCCCTGGCCCTGTTCCGGGCGGCCGGCACGGCGGACCTGCTCCTCGTGCGCGTCGATCCGGAGTCGCCGTACCAGGTCGACTACGTCGCCCGGCTGACTGCCGGCGAACCGGAGGTATCGCTGAGCCTCGCGGCACGGCTGCGCGACCTGGCCGACGACCGCCGCCAGCTCGAAGGCCGGGCCGAGCGGCTGCGCGAGGAACGCGAGCGTGTCCTGACCGACTTCCGCCCCGAGGGGGAGAAGCTGCGCGAGGAATACCAGAAACGCCAGGCCGAGTACGACAAGGACCGGCGCGACTTCGACGGCCGGCAGGGGCGCTACCTGGCCCACGAGGCACTGACGAACCAGGCCCGCAAGATGCGCACCGTCTACAACACGCTCAGCTGGGACGACGGCCATGCCCTCTTCGACAGCGGGGCCCTGTCGCGCTACCTCGACGACCTGCCGTATCCGGGGCTGTGGCTCCAGTCGCGCGGCGGCGACTTGCGCCGGCTCTGGTTCGGCCTGTTCCGCGACGCGGACCACAGCGGGGCGATCGACCTGCTGCCGCCGGGCGAGGCGCTGCCCGCCGGGCGCTGGAGCCCGGACGCCGGGTTCCTCGCCTGGAAGCCGGCCGCCGGGGAGCGCGTCGTCGATCTGCCGGCCGGGGCGAAGCTGCGCGTCGCCGTCCAGTGGAAGGAGGCCCACGACGCGGACCTGGCCCGGCTCGGGACCGACTTCTACCTCGAGCCGCTCGCAAAGTTCAACGTCCAGGTGCTCCGGCAGCTCGACCCGAAGGGCGAGACGCGGCCGGCCGACGACCTCGCCCTGGTCGGGCGGAGTTCTGGCCCGGTGCAGCGCCTGCTGAACACGCCGCGTTTCGCCGTCTACGAGGTGTCCGTCGATGTGACGGTCGAGACGCCGGGCCGCTACCTGGTGCGGGTCGAGGGGGCCGCGCCGGAATCGACCCGGCCGAAGAACTTGCCGACGATCCCTGCCGCCCGCGAGGTGGGCGAGTTGTACCCGCGCGTCGTCGTCCGGACGCTGGCCGGCCCGGGCGAGGCTTTGTTCGAGCGGCCGGTCGGCCGGCCGTCGCTGCCGATGCCGGCCGACGCCCAGCGGGCGGTGCCGGTCGGCGCGCGTGATTGACATAGCCCCGGGCTTGCCCGGGGTCTTCGCAAAGATAACCCGGCGGCTATGTGGCGAATGACTCGGCCCTTGACACTGTTTCCACGCGGCAGCTACACTCATGCTAATGGGAAGCACCCCGACCGGGCCGGCTTCCCCCGCTGGGCCCGGGGCCCCGGGAGAGGCAACGTGAAGGCGATCATCAGCGATATCCACAGCAACTACGAGGCCCTCGTCGCGGTGCTGGAGGATATCGACAAGCAGGGCGTCACCGAGATCTACTGCCTCGGCGACGTGGTCGGCTACGGGCCGAACCCGCGCGAGTGCGTCGACCTCGTCCAGCGCTGTAAGATGGTCCTCCTCGGCAACCACGACCAGGGGGCGATGTTCGACCCGGAGGGCTTCAACCAGCCCGCCGAACGCGCCATCTTCTGGACGCGCTCCCAACTCGAGACGTCCAGCGAGCCGCGCACCGTCCGCGAGGCGCGCTGGGAGTTCCTCGCCGAGCGGCCGCGCACCCACCGCGAGAACGGCCTGCTCTTCGTCCACGGCTCGGCCCGCAACCCGCTCAACGAGTACGTCTTCCCCGAGGACATCTACAACCTCCGCAAGATGGAGCGTATCTTCTCGCTCGTCGAGAAGACCTGCTTCCAGGGCCACACGCACGTCCCCGGCGTCTTCATCGAGCAACTGCCGGAGGACGTGTACCAGTTCAAGGGCCCCGAGGAGGTCGAGTACGTCTACCAGCTCGACGGCCGCAAGACGCTGTGCAACGTCGGCTCGGTCGGCCAGCCGCGCGACGGCGACTGGCGCGCCTGCTACATCCTCCTCGACGGCGACGTGATCCGCTTCCGCCGCGTCGAGTACGACGTGGACACGACCGTCCAGAAAATCTATGCCATCCCAGAGCTAGAGAACTTCCTGGGCGAGCGCCTGCGCGACGGGCGCTGACCGGGAACCTTGCCCGAGCACCCCAGGATCATGCAGCAGCGCAACACGAAATTCCTCGTCTTCATGCTGGCGTCGTTCGGCTTCATGATGCTGTGGCAGGTCTGGCACAGCAGCATGTTCCCGCCGGCCACGCCCGAGCCGGACCCGGACGCCGCCGTCGAACCGGACAAGACGCCGACCGACGGCCCCGCCGCCTTGTTCGGCCGCGAGGTCGTCCAGCGCGCCGGCGAGATCGTCCGCCTCGAACGCCTGCGCGAACGCGAGAAGGAACGGGCCCTGGAAGACCAGGCGACGCCGACCGACCAACTCGTCCGCCTCGGCAGCGACGACCCGGCGTCGAAGTTCCACATCGGCGTCCAGTTCGACCCGCGCGGGGCCGGCGTCCGCCGCGTCCTGTTGAACAAGTTCCAGCGCGAGGACGAGGACGGCCGACCCGGCGAGGGCGAGCTGGAGTTGGTGCCGCCCGAGGCGACGCGGCGCATCCCGGCCAACGTCCTGTACCATTTCGGCGACCTGATCTCCGACCGGCCGGTCGACGAGCTGGGCCGGGTCGTCTGGAACGTGAAGCGCCTCGACGACAAGAAGCTCGACGACGGCCGGGCCGTCCAGGCGATCGAATTCACGGCCGAGGCGGCCGGGGTCGAGATCGTCAAGCGATTCACCTTGACCGAGGGCGAGTATCACCTCGGCCTCGAGGTCGATCTGACGCGCAAGCCGGGGGCCGGGAAGCGGTTCCGCTACCAGCTCACCGGGGCGAACGGCCTGCCGATCGAGGGGAAGTGGTTCACGAGCTTCTTCCGCACGGCGCTCATCGCCCAGGAGCAGAACGGGGCGATCAACCGCGACTACCAGGACGTCCGGCAGATCGGCCTGTGGGGCGGCGGGAACGCGGTCGAGCGGGCCCCAAACAACTTCTTCCGCTACGCCGGCGTCGTCGTGCAGTACTTCGCCTCGGTCGTCGTCGTCGACCCGCGCGACGGCCAGGCCCCGTTCATCTCGCGCGCCCGGCCGACGCTCGAACGCGGCGTGATGCGCGGCACGATCAAGAGCTACGCCCCGGACCTGTCGAGCCTGGTGATGCGCCACGGCAACCAGGACGTGACGTTCCAGATCCACGACCCGGACGTGCGCCTCAACCTCCAGACGCAGAACCGGCCGGTCGAGGTCCGCGCCGCGATCACGTACCACACCGACCGCTACGGCAAGGAGATCGCCGAGGAGGTCGTCCCGGAGTTCTACACCCAGCCGCTCTGGGTCGACGACATCAACGTCCGCCTGACGTCGGAGACGCTCGACCTCGAGGTCGAGAAGACGGTCACGCACCGCTACCTGCTCTACAACGGCCCGGTCAAGGTGAGCCTCCTGTCGCAGATGACCGGCGACAAGGCCGTCCCGCCGGAGGTCGTGGCGCGCTACCTGAACACGTTCCACCTCAACACGCTGACCGACTACCAGTCGCCCGGGCCGATCGGGGCGTTCTCCAGCGCGATCTACTGGACGCCGCTCGTCATCAACACGACGAACCTGATGCACTGGGTGCTCGACCACCTGTACCACTGGGTGCCGAACTACGGCCTGTGCATCATCCTGCTGACGGTGATCGTGCGGACCCTGATGTTCCCGCTGAGCCTGAAGCAGGCGAAGACGATGCAAAAGATGCAGGCCCTCGCCCCTGAGCTGAAGGCGATGAACGAGCGGTACAAGGACGACCGCCAGGCGATGGCCGCCGCCCAGATGGAGCTGTACCGCAAGCACGGCGTCAACCCGTTCGGGACGTGCTGGGTGCTGCTGTTGCAGCTGCCGATCTTCATGGGGCTGTGGTACGCCCTTCAGGAGAGCATCTTCTTCCGGCTGGCCCCGTTCTGGCCGACGTGGATCGAGAACCTCGCCGCCCCGGACATGCTCTGGCACTGGGGCCGCAACATCCCGATCATCAGCCGGGACTACGACTACGGCGGCTGGTTCTACCTCGGCCCGTTCCTGAACATCCTGCCGATCATCGCCATCGCGTTGATGCTCGTGCAGCAGAAGATGATGTCGCCGCCGCCGACGAACGAGCAGGAGGAGGCGAACCAGCGCGTCATGACGATCATGATGTGCGTCATGGGCCTGCTGTTCTACAAGGTGGCGGCCGGCCTGTGCGTCTACTTCATCGTCAGCAGCGTCTGGGGCGTCGCGGAGCGGCAGTTCCTTCCCAAGCCGGTCAAGCCGGGCGAACGGCCGGCCGAGCCGGCGACGGTGGCGGTCGCCTACGCCGGGGCGACGACCGGACGCTCCGGCTCGACCGCCGTCACGCCGGCGACGTCCGCCCCGGCGACCGAGCCGGAGCGCGGCCGGTCGAAGAAAGGCAAGAAGGGCCGCCGGGCCGCCGAGCAGAAGGCCGCCGTCACTCCGGAGCCGGAGCCGGAGCCGGAGCCAACGACGATGCTCGGCAAGATGGCCGGCTGGTGGCGCAAACGCCGCAAGGCCATGTCCGACTGGTGGGCCGAGATCCTCCGCCAGGCGGAGAAGAAGTAATGCCGCGCTTGCCGGAGCGCCCATGCGACCAATCCCGTTGCTCCTCGTCGCGCTCGCCGCGGTGCCGGCGGCGCTCCTGGCCCACACCGAGCCGCCGGCCTACGTCGCCGAGTTCGAGAAGGGCCTCGACGGCCAGCCGTTCGTCCAGGTGAGCGAAGCGGCGCACCAGGGCAAGGCGGAACGCCTCGTCACCGTCCGCTTCCGGGTCCGCCGCACCGACGGCAAGCCGGTCGAGCCGGGCGACCGGGTCGTCCTGCAAGAGGACGGCGTCACCGTCGCCGAGATCGCGCTGGACCGCCTGCCGGAGACGCCGCTGGCGGCGGCCCTGTGCCTGGACGTCTCCGGCAGCATGGCCGGCGGCGGCAAGCTCGACCAGGCGAAGGCCGCCGCGCTGGCGTTCCTCGGCCGGCTGCCGGCGACGGCCCACCTCGGCCTGCTCCTGTTCGACCACGAGGTGAGCGAGGACGCGACGCGCTTCGTCCCGGTCGGCGGCGACCCGGCGACGCGCGAGCGCATCCGGGCGCTGATCCAGGCGGCGAAACCGGAGGGCGGCACGGCGTACCTCGACGCGACGGCCCGGGCGATCGGCCTGGTCGGCCCCGGGGCGAAGATCGCCCGCAAGGCGGTCGTCGTGATGACCGACGGCTCCGACCTGGCGAGCACGGCGACCCTGGACGGCGTCATCGCCCTGGCGCGGGCGGCGCGGGTGCCGGTCTACACGGTCGGCCTCGGCCAGCCGGGGACGGCCGAGGTCGTCCACACGGCGCTGGTGCTCGACCGCTCCGGCAGCATGAAGGGCAAGGCGAGCGACGCCGACGCGAAGACGAAGCTGGAGGCGCTGCACGAGGCGGCGAGCCGGTTCATCGACCTGACGCGGTCGAACGCCCAGACGACGCTGATCCCGTTCGGCACGACGGTGCCGACGCCGCGGCCGCCGAGCAGCGACCGGGCGGCGCTCAAGCGGCGGATCGCCGCCATCACCGCCGACGGTGGCACGCGGCTCTACGACGCCATCCTCGACGGCATCGACACCGTCGCGGCGACGGCCGGCCCGGGCAAGCGCGTCTGCGTCGTGCTGACCGACGGCAAGGACGAGTCGCCCGGCAGCCGGGTCGGCCCGGCCGAGATCATCCGCCGGGCGAAGGAGGAGAAGGTCGTCGTCTACACGCTCGGCCTCGGCCGCGAGAGCGAGATCAACAAGGCGGTGCTGGAGCAGATCGCGACGGCGACCGGCGGCCGGTTCTACCACGCGACGAGCCAGCAGCGGCTGTTCGACCTGTTCGAGCGGCTGTCAATCGACCTGCACGACGACGGCATCGACGAGGCGGGCTTGCAGAAGCTCGCGGCGGCGACGGGCGGGCGGTACTACCACGTCAAGGACGCCGGCGACCTGGGCTTCCTCTTTCCGCGGATCGCTCAAGAACTGCAAGAGACGTACACCGAGACGTTCGCGAGCCGGCGGCAGCTGCACGACGGCACGGCCCGCGGCATCACGCTGACGGTGGTGCGCGGCACGGCCGAGGCGGTGAGCAACGTCGCCGAGACGGCGTACGCCGTGCGCGGCCTGGTCGTCGTGCCGGAGGTCGGGCCGCTGGTGTACCTGCCGCTGCTGGCGGTGCTGCTGGTCCTGCTCGCGCTGCCGGCGTGGTTCCGGCGGCGGACCTCGACGCCGGGATGACTGACATGGCCATATCACTCCACGACACGATCGTCGCCCTGGCGACGCCGCCGGGGCCGGGCGGCCGGGCGATCCTGCGCCTGACCGGCCGCGGGGCGTTCGACCTGCCGCGCGCGGTCGGCATCGACCTGCCGCCGGCTCCGGCGACGCGCATCGTCCAAGCATTCGCGTCGCCGCTGCCGGGCGAGGCGTACCTGTGGCCGGCCCCGCGTACGTACACCGGCCAGGCCCTCGCCGAGCTGCACGTCGTCGGCTGCGTCCCGCTCGTCGAGCGGCTGCTGGCCGACCTCGTCGCCGCCGGGGCCCGGCCGGCCGAGGCCGGGGAGTTCACCCTGCGGGCGTTCCTGGCCGGCAAGGTCGATCTAACCCGGGCCGAGGCGGTCCTCGGCGTCATCGAGGCCGGCAGCCGGCAGCAGCTGCGGCAGGCCCTGGCCCAGCTCGCCGGCAACCTGGCCCGGCCACTCGCCGCCCTGCGCGAGGACCTGCTCAACCTCCTCGCCGACGTCGAGGCCGCCCTCGACTTCGCCGACGAGGACCTGGCCTTCCAGACGCCGGAGCAGATGCTGCACCGCCTGGCCGCCGCCCTCGCCCAGGTGACGCTCGTGCAGCGACAGCTGGCGCAGCGGGCGGTCCACGACCGGCGCTTCCGCGTCGTGCTGGCCGGCCGGCCGAACGCGGGCAAGAGCGCCCTGTTCAACGCCCTGACCGGCGGCAGCGCCCTCGTCAGCGCCGCGGCCGGCACGACGCGCGACTACCTCGAACGGCGCGTCGATCTCGGCCGGGTGAGCCTGGAGCTGGTGGACACCGCCGGCTGGCAGGCCGGCGCGGACGAGATCACCGAGCAGGCCCAGCGCCTGGCCCGCGAACAGGCCGAGAAGGCCGACCTGATCCTCCTCTGCCTGCCCGCCGAGGAGGCGCTGCGCGACGACGAGGGCGAGTTGCTCGCCCGTCGGTCCCATCCGCCGGTGCTGGCGGTGACGACGAAGGCCGACCTCGCCCCGGCTTCGCCCGAGCGCCCGGCCGTCTCGGCGACGACCGGCGAGGGCATCGCCGAGCTGCGGCGGCTCCTGGTCGAGCGGGCCGGCCGCGGCGAGGAGGCCCCGCTCGCCCCGAGCTTGAGCCGGTGCCGCGGCCACGTCGATCGCTGCCTGGACCACCTGCGACGGGCGCACGCCCTCGTCGTCGAGCAGGATCCGCCGGAGCTGCTCGCCCTGGAGCTGCGCGAGGCCCTGGAGCAGCTCGGCCGGCTGACCGGGGCCGTCTACACCGACGACCTGCTCGACCGGATCTTCTCTCGCTTTTGCGTCGGGAAATGAGCCAGGATCGACAACCTGGGCAAGGGGCCGGTCATCTACCGCCGGTTCACCAACGGACGACCGGCAGCTCGTTCGCCGCCAGGAACGCCTCCGCCTCGGCCCGGGTGAAGACGCTCGTCGTCGTGCCGATCGCCCGGACGCAGCTCGCCCCCAGGGCGCTGGCGTAGCGCAGGCAGCCGGCGGCGTCCAGGCCGCGCAGCAGCCCCGTGACGTACCCCGCCGCGAAGGCGTCGCCGCCGCCGCTGCCGTCCACGAACGGCACGGCGAACGTCGCCGCCTGGAGCCGTTCGCGGGAGTTGACCAGGACCGCCCCGCCGTCGCCGCGCGTGACGATCGCCGTCCCGACGCCGAGCGCGTGGAACCGCTCGGCCTGGCGGCGCGGGTCCGTCTCGCCGAGTATGAGGGCCGCCTCGTGGTCGTTCGGCAGGAAGACGTCGACGTGCGGCAGGAGCCGCACCAGGCGCGGCAGGTAGTCGCCCGGGCCGGGCGTCACCACGTCGAGGACGACCTTCGCCCCGGCCTCCCGCGCGGCGGCGAAGACGGGGATCAGCTCGTCCTGGACCATGCGGTCCATGACGAAGAACCCACCGAGGTAGAGCACCTTGCACCGGCGGACGAGGTCGAGCGGCAGGTCGGCCGCCTGAAAGAAAGCGTTCGCTCCGATCGTGTGGATGAAGCGGCGATCCTGGCCGGCGACGTTGACGATCAGCGTCTGGCTCGTCGGCTGGCCGGCCGTCTCCTGGATCGCCGCGACGTCGACGCCGGCCTCGCGGAGCATGTCGCGGACGATGCCACCAAAGACGTCGTCGCCGACGCGGGCCAGGACGCGGACTGCGACATCCTGCCGAGCGAGATCGACCGCGACGTTCGCCGCGCAGCCGCCGATGGTGAGCAAGAGGCGGTCGGCCAGGACCAGCTCGCCGGCGGCGGGCAGGTGGTCGATCGGCGAGCTGACGTGGTCGGCGACGACGATGCCGGCACACAGGACGTCGGGCGTCGGGGTCATGGCGGTGGCCCTCCCAGAGACGGCGGCGTGTACCCCTCCAGGCGGTCCAGGTCGCCGGCGGTCAGCGCCAGGACCCCGAGGCCGAGGTGCCGCGGCAGGACCGGCTCGAGGTGGCTCTCGCCGCCGCTGACGAGCAGGACGCCGTCGCCGCGGCCGACCTCGCGGCCGAGCGCGGCGAGGAACTCCGGCGTCCGGGTCGGCTCGGCCGGCTCGACGACGGCGAGCAGGTCGAGCAGGTCCGCCCCCAGTTCCGGCCCGGTCGTCCCGGCCAGGACGGCCGGCTCCGCGCCGAGGACGGCCAGGACGAGCCGGACGCCGCGATGGCGGCACCACTCCCAGCAGACCGTCGCCGCGAACGTCACCGCCTGCTCGAACGCTGCCCGCGAGCAGGCCGCCGTCGCGTCGAAGACGACGGTCATGTTCTCCGGCGGGATGTCCTCGTACTCGCGCACCATCAGCTCGCCGCGACGGGCGGACGTCCGCCAGTGGATCAGGCGCGTGCTGTCCCCGGTGCGGAACGGCCGCAGGCCGTAGATCTCCTGCTGGGCGGTGCGTTCCGGCCGCGGCCGGGTCCGGCTCGGCTGGCGGTGCCGCCGACGGGCCAGCTGGCGCGTCAGTTTGCCGCGCTCGACCTCGCCCAGGGCCGGCCAGACGAGCACCTCCTCGGCCGGGGCAAGTTCCCGCCGCCGTTCGACCAGGCCGAACGGATACCGCCCGACCGCGACGACCGGGCCGAGGCGGTGCCGGCCGCGCCGCCGCGGCGTCCACGCCGGCCGGATCGTTACGCTCTCCGTCCCGACCAGGCGCGGCACCAGCGCCACGACGGCCGGCGTCGGCCCCTCGTCGAGGACGAGGACGCCGAGCCGCTTCGCCCGGGTCGTCCCGGTCAGGCGAGCCTCCAGCGCGACGGCCGCCCCGGCGACGAGCGGCCGGGGCAGGCGGCGGAACAGCACCAGGCCGGACGTGTGCGGCAGGACGGAGGCGAGGTTGAACAGGATCGCGGCGAACAGCAGGCAGGCGAGCAGCGTCAGCAGGTTGATGCCCTTGAACAGGCCGATCAGCAGCAGCAGGCCGGCGACCTGGAGGACGAGCCAGCCGGGGTGGGTCGGCCGAATCGGCCAGCGCCCGGTCATGTCGGCACCCTCCGCTGGTCGAGCAGCTCGCGCACCAGGTCCTCCGCGCTGCCGCCGCGCGACGACCGGGCCGTCCGCGTCAGCAGCCGGTGGGCCAGCACCGGCACGGCGAGCTGCTTGACGTCGTCCGGGACGGCGTAGCTGCGCCCCTGGACCAGGGCGTACGACTGGGCCGCCCGGTAGAACGCCAGCGTCGCCCGGGTGCTCGCCCCCAGGGCGATTTCGGCGTGGCCCCGCGTCGCGTGGATCAGGTCGAGCAGGTAATCGACGAGCGCCTCGTCGACGCGCACCCGCCGAACGGCGCGCTGGAGCCGCTGCACCTCCTCGACGCCGATCACCGCCTGGAGGGAATCGACCGGCTCGCCCTGGCGGTGGCCGCCGAGGATGCGCTTCTCCGTCGCCCGGTCCGGGTAGCCCATGTGGACCCGGATCAGGAACCGGTCGAGCTGGCTCTCCGGCAGCGGGAACGTCCCCTCGAACTCGTACGGGTTCTGGGTCGCCAGGACGAAGAACGGCGCGGGCAGCGGCCGGGTCCGGCCGTCGATCGACACGTGGCGGTCGCTCATCGCCTCCAGCAGGGCCGACTGCGTGCGCGGCGTCGCCCGGTTGATCTCGTCGGCGACGACGATCGGGGCGAAGAGCGGCCCCGGCTGGAAGACGAACTCGCCGGTGCCCTGGTTGTAGATGCTCGTGCCCAGGACGTCGCTGGGGAGCAGGTCCGGCGTGAACTGGATGCGGTTGAACGGACACGCCAGGCTGCGGGCCAGGGCCCGCGCCAGGAGCGTCTTGCCGACGCCGGGGACGTCCTCGATCAGGAGGTGCCCCTCGGCGAGCAGGCCGACGAGGGCCAGCTCGACGATGCGCTCCTTGCCGAAGAGGGCCCGGCCGACGTTGTCGCGCAGCCGGCCGACGAGGGCGACGAGCGGCGGCAGGTCGCTCTCGGCGAGGGCGGGTTCCGGCGTCGGCGTCATGGCGGTCTCGTTAGCGGTAGCGCTGCTGGATCCCCGGCACGAGGTAGTCGGCGAAGGCCCGGTCCAGGTCGTAGCGCGGCGCGAAGCCCCAGTCGGCCCGGGCGGCCGAGTCGTCGACGCTCGCCGGCCAGCTATCGACGATGCCCTGGCGGCGGAGATCGACCTGCGTCGTGATCGGGCTGTCGCCGAAATGCTTGTGGACGAGGGCGCGGAACTCGTCGGCCGACGGGCTGAACGCCTGGATGTTGTAGACGTAGCGCGTCAGCTTCGCCCGCGGCGTAGCGGCGAGTTGGAGCAGGGCCTCGACGCTGTCCGGCATGGTCATGAACGGGATGCGCGCGTCCGGCCGGACGAAGCAGGCGTACGGCTTGCCCTGGGCCGCGGCGTGGATCATCTCCGGGGCGAAGTCCGACGTGCCGCCGGACGGCACCGTGTCGGCCGAGATCAGGCCCGGGAAGCGGATGCAGCGGAAATCGACCTTGCCGTGGGCCGGCTCCGACGACAGCTGTTTGTAGTGGCCGGCGTAGTACGCGCCGAGGTGCTCGCAGTAGAGCTTGTTGCAGCCGTACATCGTCGTCGGGTGGTTGTAGTCGTCCTCGCGGACGGCCCCGGCCTCGTTCTTGACCGCGAGCGACGGCATCCCGTACGCCGCGATCGACGACGGGTAGAGGAACAGGACCGGCTTGCCGTGCGACTCGCCCTGGCGCTGGGCGAACTCGAGCAGGTTGAGCGTCCCCTCGACGTTGACGCGGTGGGCGGTGACCGGGACGAACTCGCTCCGGGTCGAGAGCAGGGCGGCGAGGTGGAAGACGCGGTCGATCTCGTACTCGGCCGCGACGCGGTCGAGGAGTTGCGGGTCGAGGATCGACCCGTTGACGTGCCGCTGGACGAGGCGGTTCAGGTCGGCCGGCAGCGGGTTGAGGTCGAGCGTGACGATCGGCGTGTCGCCGGCCTCGCGCAGGCGGGTGATGAGGCCGTGGCCGATTTCGCCGCTGGCCCCGGTGATGAGAACGACCGGCTTGCGTAGCACGACAGACCTCGAAAGACCCGGTACGGAACTAGCAAAGAGATAACGTAGCCGCCCGGGCGCGGCCAGGCAACGGGCGGAATGCCCCCTTGCCGCCTGGGGGGAGGCCCGCTACGATACCGTTTTGCGAACCACCGCCACGAGCGAGCCGGAGAAGGGGTCCATGCCGCATACCCGGAGTGCGAAGAAGAACGCCCGCAGGGCCGAGAAGCGCCGGCTGCACAACCGCGCCGTCATCAAGTCGATCAAGACGCAGGTCAAGAAGTTCACCGCGACGCTGGACGCCGACCAGACCGCCGACGCGACCCAGGCCGAATTCAACCAGGCGGCGAAGAAGCTCGACAAGGCCGGGGCGAAGCGGATCATCCACCCGAACAAGGCCGCCCGCCTCAAGTCGCAGCTCGCCAAGAAGCTCAACGCCAAGAAGAAGGCCCCGGCGACGCCCGCCAGCGGGAGCTGATCCCATTTCGAGGGCCCCGGCGAGCGGCGCGGCGTCAGCCCGCCGGTTCTTTTGTCCGTCGCTGGCGCTCCGGGCTGGTCAGCGGGCTGACGCCGCGCCGCTCGCGCGAACGGTCACCCCGCCGCCCGGTACGCCTGCTCCAGCGGGAACGCCAGCGTCACCGGCCCTTCCGCCTCCTCGGCCGGCGTCTCGCCGGCCTCGTGTTTCCACACCCAGACCGTCAGCGCCGGCACCAGCAGCGGCCGGACGATGAACGTGTCGAGCAGCACGCCGACCATCAGCGCGAAGCCGATCTGCGCCAGCGTCGTCAGTCCGGACAGCATCAGCGTCGCCGACGTGCCGGCCATGATCAGGCCGCACGACGAGATGGTGCCGCCGGTCCGGGCCAGGGCCCGCCGCATCGCCTTCCCCGCGTCATGCTTCTTCCGCTCGGCCAGCGCCCGGCTGATGAGCAGGATGTTGTAGTCTTCGCCGACGGCGACCAGGGTCGTGAACAGGAAGAACGGCACCCGCCAGTCCACCTCGAATAGCGGCCGGCCGTGGACCCACGTCGCGAACACCGTCGTGACGCCGAGCGTCGTGTAGTAGCTCAGCAGCACCGTCGCCAGCAGCAGCGACGCCAGCCAGACGCGTCGCACCAGCACCAGCAGGATGACGAAGATGCCTGCCAGGACGAGGGCGTTGATGCGCAGCCGGTCGCCTTCCGTCGTCCGGGCGAGGTCGCTCGCCCCGGCGGTGATGCCGTAGGCCACCGCCGTCGCCGCCATGCCGTCGTCCAGGTCGGGCAGGCGCTCGCCGAGCCAGGTACGCATCACCTCCAGCGTCTGGATGCTGCGCGGGTCGAACGGGTCGGTGTGCAGGACGACGTCCATCCGGGTGACGTGCCGGTCCCCTTCGATCCGGCTGGTGTAATGCTGCCGGGCGGCGGCGCGGACCGGCTGGTCGAGCAGGGCGGCCATCTGGGCGACGCCGTGTTCGAGCAGCGACGCCCCCTCCGCTGCGACGGGCGGGGCGGCGAGCGGCTCGCCGAGCGGCTGGGTCAGGCTGCGCACCTCGGCGACGTTGTCCATGTGCGCCAGGGTCTGCGAAAGGACACGGAGCAGACTGCGGCCATCGACGCTGTCCCACTCCCGGGGCGACTCGAGCAGGATCGTCACCGGGCCGACCTCGCCGGCCGTGAAGTGCCGCTGCAACGCGGCGAGGCCCTGGACGCTCGTCGCCTTCGGGGACAGCTCGGCCGTCGCCCGGTAGCTCGGCTTGACCTGGAAGCCGAGCAGGGCCGGCGGGACGAGCAGGCACAGGGCGACGCCGGCGACCAGGAGCGGCCGGCGGACGACGAACGCCGCCAGGCCGTCCCACACGCCGCGCTGTCGGGGGCGCGGCTGCGTCGCCGGGTCGGCCGCCGGCCAGAACGCCGCCTTGCCGAGGATCTGGAGCAACGCCGGCGTCAGGGTCAGCGACGCGGCCAGGGCGACGATCAGGCTCAGGCCGATCGCCGGTCCGCCGGTGCGCACCTTGGCGAACTCCGCCGTCGCCATCATGCCCAGGCCGCAGACCACCGTCGCGGCGCTGGCCGTCAGCGCCCCGCCGACGCCGCCGACGCTCCGGGCCAGGGCCTTGCGGCGCGACACGCCCCGGGCCAGTTCCTCGCGATACCGGCTGATCAGGAACAGGCAGTAGTCCGTCCCGGCCCCGTAGAGCATGACCACGGCGAAGACGGCGGTGATGCTGATGAGGTAGAACCCGGGGATGAGCGTACACAGGGCGAGGCCGCTCAGTACGACCCAGACCGAGACGGCGATGCTGACCAGCGGCACGAACGCCAGGGCCGGGGCGCGGTAGACGAGGAACAGGATCGCGACGACGAGGAGCACCGTCGCCAGGGTCGTCGCGTCGAGGCTGCTGCTCGTCGCCTTGACGAGGTCGTGGCCGATGCCGGCCGGCCCGGTGACGAACAGGTCGAGTCCCGGCAGCCCGGACGAGTCCAGTTCCTGACGGGCGACCTGCTCGACGCGCTCGACGGTGGCGACGGTCTGGAAGGCGAGGTACGGCGTGCCGAGCGACACCTGGACGAGGGCGCACCGGCCGTCGGCGCTGACGAGCCGGCTGCCGAGGAACGGGTCGCCCGGCGTGACGACGCCCTTGAGCTGGAGCTTCGGCTCGGCCTGGGCCAGGTCGCGGACGCGGGAAGCGAGGCGCTCGACGAGGGCCTGGTCGGCCGGGGCGAGGGCTTCGCCGGGCCGTTCGACGACGAGGACGACCTTGCTAGCGAAGACGTCCTGCGGGAAGGCCTCGGCGAGGAGGTGGTAGCCGCGCACGCTGTCGCAGCGCGGCGGCAGGAAGCGGATGTCGTCGTCGAGGGCGCACTGCGTCCACGACGGGGCGACGAGGGCGAGGGCGAGGCCGACAACGAGCCAGGTGAAGCAGACCAGCCACGGCCGACGCGTGACGAACCGGCCGAGCGAACGGAACATCCTGCCGCCTCCGTGCGGGATCGAGGAGCGCAACCCGACAAAGAGATATCGACCGGCGTAACCGGGGCGCTAGAGGAAATCGGGGCAGGGAGCCCCGCCCGGACCTCGAATTGCCCCCGCCCGGCCCGGCGGGATATACTCTCCGCCGGACACCGTTCCTTCGGAGGGCCGAGCGATGGGAGCCCGCCCCGGATCGACGACCACGCCCGAGGTCGATCTTTTGTTGCCGGTCTACCGCGACGTGAAGCGCACCCTCGACAGCGGCGACGTCGTCCTGTTCGGCGGCCAGGGGCCCGTCTGCACCCGGATCAAGTCGTGGACCGGCAGCCGCTGGTCGCACGTCGCCCTCGTCTACCGCACCCACGGCGTCAAGCAGCCGCTCCTGATCGAATCGACGGCCGTCTCGCTCATCCCGGACCAGGTCACCGGCAAGGTCCAGGCCGGCGTCGTCCTCGTCGAGCTGGAGGCCTGGCTGCGGACGTACGCCACCGGCGAGATCGCCGTCCGCAAGCTCGCCGTCGAGCGGACGCCGAAGCTGCGCAACCGGCTGCGCGTCTTCTTCGAGAAGGTGCACGGCCGGCCGTACGAGACGAGCGTCTGGCAGCAGTTCAAGGCGGTCTACGACGGCCCGCTCGGCGGCAGCGGCGGCGAGGATCTGTCGAGCCTGTTCTGCAGCGAGTTCGCCGCGGCGTGCTACCAGCGCATGGGCCTGCTGCCGTACGCGCCGCCGTCGAACGAATACGTGCCGGCCGACTTCTCGACCGACGGCAAGAAGCCGCTGCCGCTGGTCGGCGGGGCGACGCTCGGGCCGGAGATCCTCCTCCGCGAGAAAGCTGCCCTCGCCGGCTGACCGCCTTGACCGGCGCGGCGGCCCGGCTAGGATCACTCCAACACCCGGGCGGGTGTCACCGTGAACCGGCCGAGGGCTCCCATGTACTCGCACCCCCTGACGCGCTCTTGCCTCGTGATCCTCGCGGCGGTCGCCGCGCCATCCCTGGCCCGGGCCGAGATCGCAATCATCTCGCCGGCCGACGCGCAGATGTTGATCCACCACCCCGACCCGGCCCGACGGCCGCTCGTCTTCGACACGCGCGGCGACTACAAGGCGTACTTCCGCGGCCACCTGCCGACGGCCCACCACCTCAACTTCGACACGCTCCGCGGCACCGACAACGGCGTCCCGGTCCAGTACCTGCCGGACGACCTGACCCGGGCCCTCCTCCTGCGCGCCGGGGTGGACAAGGGCCGGACGCACCTCATCTACGCCACCGGGGACAAGCTCCCCAACGACGAGATCCTCAGCGCGAGCATGGTGGCCTACGTCCTGGAGAAGTTCGGCGTCGAGGACGTCCGCATCGTCGATGGCGGCCTGCCCGGCTGGAAGGCCGCCCAGCTGCCGGTCGTCCAGGAGTACTTCGGCAACCCGCGCGGCACCCTGCCGGAGAAGGGCAAGCCGGAGGTCGCCCTGACCATCGACGACGTGCTGAAGCGCAAGACGGGCAGCGTCCTGGTGGACGCCCGGCCAAAGAACGAGTACCTCGGCGACGACGACGTCTGGCTGCGCAAGGGCCACATCCCCGGGGCGGTCAGCTTCCACTGGGCCCGGCTGATGGAGGCCGGCAACACGCACAAGTTCCTGCCGTTCGAGAAGGTCAAGGCCGACCTGGAGGCGGCCGGCCTGACGCCGGACAAGGAGATCCTCGTCTACTGCGGCACGTCGCGCGAGGGGAGCCTGCTGCGCTTCTACCTCAAGCACGTCGCCAGGTATCCGAACGTCCGCCTCTACGAGGGGTCGTGGAAGGAGTACGCCGCCCGGAAGGACCTCCCCGCCGAGACGAAGGGCCAGGAGAGGTGATCCTCGCCGTCCTTGTCCTCGCCGTCGGCTGGGTCGCGTTCACCAACGGGGCGAACGCCAACTTCAAGGGCGTCGCCTCGCTCTACGGCAGCGGGACGACGAGCCTGTGCGGGGCGGCCCTGTGGGGCACGGCGACGACGCTGGCCGGCTCGCTGGCGGCGGTGTTCCTGGCCGGCGGCCTGCTCGTCGTCTTCGGTGGCAAGGGCCTCGTGCCGGATAGCCTGGCGGCGTCGCCGACGTTCCTGTGCGCCGTGGCCCTCGGCGGCGCGGCGACGAGCTTCCTGGCGACGCGGCTCGGCTTCCCGGTCTCGACGACGCACGCCCTGGTCGGGGCCCTGATCGGGGCCGGCCTGGCGGGTCACGGCGAGGTCCACCTCGCGGCTCTCGGCACGGCGTTCGTCTACCCGCTCCTCTTCAGCCCGGTCGTGGCGGCGGTCGTCGGCGGCGTGGTGTATCTCGCCCTGCGGCGGGTGCGCCTCGCCCCGGACGAGCGGAACCCGGCCCTCGACGCGGCCCACTACCTGAGCGCCGGCGCGGCGAGCTTCGCCCGGGGCCTAAACGACACGCCGAAGATCGCCGCGCCGCTGATGGTGCTGCCGGGGTGGGAGGTCCACTGGGTGTTCCTGCTGGTCGGTGCCGCCATCGCCCTCGGCGGGTTGATCGACATCCGCAACGTCGCCGAGACGCTCGGCAAGAAGGTGACGGCGATGAGCCCCGGCCAGGGCTTCGCGGCGTGCCTGGTCACGGCGGCGTTGGTCTCGACGGCGAGCCTGCACGCGATGCCGGTGAGTACGACGCACGTCAGCGTCGGGTCGCTGACCGGGATGGGGGCGGTGACGGGCAACGCCCACTGGCGGAAGATCGGCGAGGTCGCCCTGGCGTGGGTGTGTACCGTCCCGTGCGGCGCGGTGCTCGCGGCCCTCGCCTACGCGGTCCTCGCCGGGATAGCGTGATCGCTTCAGTCGAGGTAAGCCCGCCGGGCGGCTTGGTTGTAGGTGTGTTCAGGGTCGATCGGCAGCACGGCGTCCAGGCCGAGGACGAGCGGCAGCGTCGGCAGCGGCTCGCCCACGGCGAGCGGCCGATACCAGCCGTCGAGGAACCGGCCGCCCTCCGGCGTAGGGCCGCCTACGTTCCAGCTCACGGCGTGCGGCGGCAGGCCGGCCGGCAGGCGCGATTGCGTCTCGCTCGCCATCGCCTCGACGAACGAGAACGTCGTCGGCCGGCGGTGGACGTCGAGGGGCATCAGGTGGACGCCGGACCAGATGTAGGCGAGGTAGCGGTTGCGGTAGAACTCGCGCGACGACGGCCGGTCCTTGTTGCGCGGCGAGACGAGGTCGAGCGCCGCGACGAGCCGGCCCTGGAAGTGGACGTGGACCGCCGCCGGCGGCTCCGGGTTGAGCAGCGCGACGGTGCTGAAGTCGGTCGCCGGAACCCCCGCCGCGCCGTGGCCGTTGCCGCCCGGTTCTCCCCAGGTCCGGACCGACACGTCGGCGCGCCCCAACTCGGCCGCCAGGTTGAGGCCCGGCACCGAGCCGAGGTAGGCCCGGTAGCCCGACGGCAGGCGCTCCTGGAGCCAGAAGAGCAGCTCGTTGATCCAGAGCTGGTGGAAGCCGTCCCAGCCGCGATCGTCGGTCCAGTCGTGCAGCGGCATGCCTCGGCTCCGGACCGCCCTACAGGTGCGGGGATGCACCCCGGTTGACCCCGTCAGATGAAGACCCGTTGCCCGAACCGCTCCCGCAGGGCCTCTTCGACGGCCGGGCCGACCGCGTTGCGGATGAGGACCAGCTCCTGGATCCGGCCGAGGTACGGCGAGGCGGCGAGCGCCGCGGCACCGACGTCCCCCAGGCGGGTCCGGTTCAGGGTCAGCCGGACGAGCCGCCCCAGCAGGGGGGACGCCGCCAGCGCCGCGGCCCCCGCGTCGCCGACCTGGGTGCGGCCCAGGTCGAGTTCGATGAGGGCGGGCAGGTCGGCGTTCGCCAGGGCGACGGCGGTCGCGTCGGTGACGGGGTTCTTCTTCAAGCACAGTTCTTCGAGATCCGTCAGCCACGGCGACGCCAGCAGGAACCCGACGCCGGCGTCGGTGACGTCGTTGTCTCGCAGGTTCAGCCGGGTGACATGGCCCAGCCAGGCGGCCCCGGCGAGCCCTTCCACGCCGGCGTCGCCGATGCGATCGCCCCACAGGTCCAGCACCCGGAGCCGGTCGAGGCCGGCCGCCCTGCCCAGGGCGCACGCCCCGGCCGGGCCGATCTTGTTCCGCCACAGTTGGAGGTCCGCCAGGTGCGTCAGGTGGGGCGACGCCGCCAGGCACGCCGCCCCACCCTCGGTGACGTCGTTCTCCGCGAGGCCCAGGACCCGCACCCGGGCGAGGTGCGGCGAGGCCGCCAGGGCCCGGACCCCCTCGTCGCGGAGGCCGTTCTCGTCGAGGTTCAGTTCGACGACCCGGCCGAGGACGGGCGACGCGGCGAGGGCCGTCGCCCCGGCGGGGCCGACCGAGCCGCCGGGGAGGTGGAGGCGGGTCAGCCCGGTCAGCGAGACGGCCTCCGCCAGGGCGCGGGCCCCGCCGGGCCCGATCGGGTTCTCGCCGAGGTCCAGTTCGCGGAGGCGGCCCAGGTGCGGCGAGGCGGCCAGGGCCAGCGTCCCGGCCGGCCCGATCCGGTTCGATTCGAGCCCGAGCCGCCGCACGTCCGCCAGGTTGGCCGACCCCGCCAGCCGTTCGACCCCGGCGTCGCCGAGCCGGGCGAAACCCAGGCCCAGGGCGGTCAGCCGGCGGGGGTGGGGCGACCGGGCGAGGGCCCCGGCCCCGTCCGGGCCGATCGGGTTTCCCCACAGGTCGAGGGAGGCCAGCCGCGCGAGGTGCGGCGAGGCGGCGATCGCCTCGACCCCGGCCGGCCCCAACCGGCAGCTCCCCGCGTCGAGGACCGTCAGGTTGGCCAGGGCGGACGCCGCCATCAGGGCGACGACCCCGTCATCGCCGATCGGGTTCTCCCGGATCGTGAAGGCGGTCAGCGTCCCGACGTGCGGCGATTCCGCGAGCGCCCGGGCCGCGTCGGCGTCGAGCCGGTTGTCGCCCAGGTCGAGCTCGGCGAGTCGTCCGAGCAGCGGCGACGCGGCCAGGAGGCGCGCCCCGTCGTTGCCGACCCGGTTCCGCGACAGGATGAGCGTTCGCAGCCGGCCCAGGTGGGGAGAAGCCAGCAGGACCGCCACGCCGTCCGGCCCGATGTCGCACCTGTCGAGTTCGAGTTCGGCAAGGTGCCGCAAGTGGGGCGAGGCGGCCACCCGGGCGATCAGCGCCCCGCTCTCGTAGAGGGCGAGCCGTTCGAGCGGCACACGGGCCGCCAGCTCGGCCGCCCCGTCCAGCCACGGTCCGGCCTCGGCGGTGATCCCGGCGAGGAAGCCGCGCCGGAACTCGCACGGCTCGAGGACCGGGACGGGAAGGTCGGCCTCCCACCGGCGGCGGTGCTTCCGGAGCAGGGCCGCTTTCTGGTCCCGCAGTGTCTCGTAGTCGAGGTGGTCCGCTTCGAGGGCGGCGAGGCGGCACTGGACGCGGATGAACGCCGCCCGGTCCGGGTCGCCGTGGTTGTCGAGCCAGTCGGCGTAGATCAGGCGCGGCGCGTCGTCGTCCGGGTGGGCGAGGACGTCCGCGAGGAAGGCGTCATCGTGGGTCACGACGCCGACGTCTCCCGTTCGATGCGGCCCGGCTCGGCCACCTCGCCGTTCGCGTCGGCGATCGTCTCCCGGCTCGCCTCGTCCGGCACGACCGGCTTGCGTCGGGTGTACCACGCCCCGATGTCGTCGAGGAACGTGTAGACGACCGGCACCGCCACGAGCGTCAGCAGCAGCGACAGCGTCTGGCCGCCCATCGCCAGGACGGCGATCGAGCGTCGCTCTTCCGCCCCGGGGCCGGTGCCGATCAGCAGCGGTATCATGCCGGCGACGAACGCGACCGTCGTCATCAGGATCGGCCGGAGCCGGTCGCGGTTGCCTTGTAGGATCGCCTCGTGGCGCGGCAGGCCCTTCGCGCGGAGCTGGTTCGTGTGATCGACCTGGAGGATGGCCGCCTTCTTGATGACGCCGAACAGGACGAGGATGCCGACCGCCGAGTAGAGGTTGAGCGACTCGCCGCCGAGCCAGAGCGAGAACAGGCCGAACGGCACCGCCAGCGGCAGCGAGAACAGGATCGTCAGCGGGTGGATCAGGTGCTCGAACTGCGCCGCCAGGATGATGTACATGAACAGGAACGACAGGACGAACGTCCACGCGAAGTCGTTGAACGTCCGTTCGAGTTCGCGGCCCCGGCCGAAGACGCGCGTGCTGTACTCCGGCGGCATGCCGAGGCCGGCCGCCTTCTCGCGCACGACCTCCAGCCGGTCGGCCAGGGCGTAGCCGGCCGAGACGTTTGCCCGCACCGCTGCCATGCGCTGGCGATCGACCCGGTCGATGCGCGACGGCGTGTTCTCCACCCGGAAGCGCACCAGGTTGTCCAGCCGCGTCGGCGACACCTCGCCGGCCAGGGTCGCCCGGACGTACAGCTGGCCGATCGCCTGCGCGCTGGCCCGGTCGATGCCGACCAGGCGCAGCTCGACGTCGAAGACGTCGTCGAGGCGCGTGTCGCGGTAGCGCGACACGCGGTCGTCGCCGCCGACGGCGACGCGCAGCGTCTCGGCGATCTCGCTCACATCGACGCCGAGGGCCGCCGCCCGCTCGCGGTCGATCTGGACGACCAGCTCCGGCCGGTCCAGCCGAAGCGTCGTGTCGATATCGACGATGCCGGGCGAGTCGAGCAGCTCGCGGCGCAACTGTTCGGAGAACCGGGCCAACTCGGTCAGCTCCGGGCCGCTGATGACGAAGTCGATATCGACCGGGGCCCCCTGGCGTAGCGACGTCTGGTTGCGGACCGAGATGCGCAGGTCGCGGAACTTGCGCAGCCGGGCGCGGATCTCGTTCATCTTGTCGCGCTGGCTGTAGTTGCCGCGCCACGCCGCGGCCGGGTCGCCGGCCCACGTCGCGCTCCAGAGCCGACCCAGAGAGAACGTCCGCACGTCGAAGTCGTCCAGGCGGACGTACAGGCTGCCGCTGTTGATCCGGCCCATGCCCGACGAGCCGACCGTCGCCAGGACGTGGACGACCCCCGGCACCGTCCGCACCTCGCCCTCGACCGCGCCGACGACGTCGTCCATCGCCGCCATCGAGATGCCCTCCGGGGCGTTGATGTTCACCTCGAACTCGCCCTCGTCGACGTTCGTCGGGATGTAGTCCTGCTTGACCAACTTGTAGAGCGGGTAGTTGGCGGCGATCGTCACAAGGCACAGGGCCAGGACCAGCCAGCGCCACTTGAGCGACCAGCGCAGGCACCCGTCGTAGCCGACCTCGACCCAGTGGTAGAAGCCCTTCCGCGACGCGGCGACCTCGCCGCCCTCGACGTGGCCGGCCTTCACCTCGGAGCGCAGCAGCCGCGAACACATCATCGGCGTCAGTGAGAAGCTCACCAGCATCGACACGAGGATCGCCACCGTCGCCGTCATGCCGAACTCGTACAGCAGCCGGCCGGTCACGCTCGACAGGAACGACACCGGCAGGAAGACGACGACGAGGGAGAGGGTTGTCGCCAGGACGGCGAGGCCGATCTCGCGGGTGCCCTCGATGCTCGCCTGGACCGGGTCCATGCCCTTCTCTTCGATGCTGCGGTAGACGTTCTCCAGGACGACGATCGCGTCGTCGATGACGACGCCGACCATGAGGACGAGGGCGAGCATCGTCACGTTGTTGAGCGTGAAGCCGAGGAAGCGCATGAACGCGAACGCGGCGATGATCGACGTCGGGATGGCGACCGCGGCGATGAACGTCGAGCGCCACGAGCGCATGAACGCCAGGACGACGACGCTCGCCAGGACGCTGCCCAGGATGAGGTGCGACTGCACCTCGTGCAGCGACGCCTCGATGTAGCGCGACTGGTCCTGGATCACCTCCAATTGCACGTCGGGCGGCAAGAGCGCCCGGGCCCGGTCGAGGCGGGCCTTGACGGCGGCGATCACCTCGACGGTGTTCGCCCCGGACTGGCGCTGCACCTGGACGACGACGGCCGGCTTGCCGTCGAGGCGGGCGAGGCTGCGGACCTCCTTCTGGCCGTCGACGACGTCGCCGAGGTCGCGCAGGCGGACCGGCGCGCCCTGGTGGCTGGTGACGACCAGGTCGAGGAAGTCGCGCGGGTTGGCGAACCGGCCCGGCGTGCGCAACCCCAGCTCGCGCTGGCCGACATCGACGCGGCCGCCGGGGATGGAGGCGTTCTGGCGTTCGAGGGCCTCGCGCACCTCGAGGATCGACAGGCCGTAGGCGGCGAGGCGGCGGGCTTCGATGTTGACGAGGACGGCCCGGTCGGTCGTCCCGACGACGAGGGCCTGGCCGACGCCGGGGGCGGACTCGAGGACGTTCTTGACGTAGCGGTCGGCGAGGAGGTACAGCTCGCGCGGCTGGCGCGGCCCGGCGACGGCCAGGGTCAGGATCGGCGACGAGTCGGTGTCCTGCTTGCGGACGACCGGCGGGTCGACGCCGCGCGGCAGGCGGTTCATCACGCCGCCGATCGCGTCGCGGACGTCCTGCGTCCCGGCGTCGATCGGCCGGTCGAGGTTGAACGTGATGAGCAGGAGCGACTGGCCGTCGCTGGAGATGGAGCGCAGCTCGTCGATGCCGGCGACGGTGGCGACGGCGTCCTCGAGGATCTGGGTGATCTCCGTCTCGACCTCGTCGCCGGTCGCGCCGGGGTAGGACGTGCGCACGAAGACGCTCGGCAGGTCGAGCTTCGGGAAGCGGTCGATGCCGAGCTGGAGGTACGCGGCGCTGCCGGCGACGACGAGGGCCATCGTCAGCATGAGGGCGAAGACCGGGCGCTTGATGCAAATCTCAGCCAGCCACTGCACGCGTCTCCCCCGTTCGCCGGCCACGGGCGTCTCGTGTTGAGGGTAGCCTGCCGACCGGCGGACCGCAAGGGTGTCTTCCTTTCGAGTGCGGCGATTCATCGCCGCTTTGGAATTTTATTTGTTCTGGCGTCGCGAGAAGAAAATAAAATCCCAAAGCGGCGATGAATCGCCGCACTCCAAAACGGTCGTCCGTCTTGACGGCCTCCCGCCGCCCCGTTACTGTCCCGGTTAGTGGGTACTAGCTTCGGCGTGCCGCGACCCTGTCCCTTCGATCGGAGTCAACCGTGGCCGGGCCGCTCCCCTTCGCCTACCTCGACCTGACGAGCCCCGGCGGCGTCGCCCTGGCGATCCTGGCCCTCCTGCTCCTCTACGTCCTCGCCTGGTGGGGCGTCTTTGCCCTGCGCGACGGCTACGGCCGGTTGCGCATGGGGGCCGGCTGGATCGGCTGGTGGCTGTACCGCTTCCGCCTCTTCGACGGCAAACACCTGCCGGCGCGCGGCCCGGCCCTGCTCGTCTGCAATCCCGTTACCTACGTCGATTGGCTCTACCTGATCGTCCTGCTGCCGCGCCGCGTGACGTTCCTTCTGCCGGCCCCGGCCTACGGCCAGGGGACGTGGGCTCGCGCCTACCTCCGCTGGGCCGGCGTCCTCGCCGTCGATGACGACAGCGACGACGCGGCGATCGAGCGCCTGTTCGCGGCGGCCCGGCAGCGCCTCGCCGAGGGCGGCGTCGTCTGCGTCTTCACCCAGACCTGGCGGACGAAGGACGGCCAGGAATACCCCGTCTCGCGCGTCCTGGCGGCCCTCGACTCGGGGAACGCCCCGATCGTGCCGCTGTGCTTCGAGCAGGAGTGGGGCAGCGCCTGGCGCGAGGGCGACGACCGCTGGCACTGGAAGTCGCCCGCCTTCCTCGGCGAGACGGTCGATCTTTCCGTCGGCGAGCCGCTCCCGGCCGGGACGCCCCCGGGCGAGGTCGTCGCGGCGGTCAACCTCCTCGCGGCGAAGTGCGACGTCGCCCGCAACAAGGACCGGCCGACGCCGCACCGCCGCTTCATCCGCCTGGCGTCGCGCCAGCCGAACCGGCCGTGCCTGTACGACGGCATGGGCGTCACGCCGGAGCTGAACTACGGCAAGGCCGGCGCGGCGGCGATCGTCTTCAGCAAGCTGCTCAAGCCGCTGCTGGGCGGCGCGAAGCTGGTCGGCCTGTGGCTGCCGCCCAGCCCGGGGGCGATCCTGTCCAACATCGCGCTCGCCCTGCTCGGCAAGGCGTCGGTCAACCTCAACTACACCGCCGGCACGGCGGCGATCCATTCCGCGATCCGCCAGACCGGCCTGCGGCACGTCCTCACGTCGCGCCGCTTCGTCGAGAAGATGAAGCTCGAACTGCCGCCCGGCGTCGAGCCGATCTACCTGGAGGACGTCCGGGCCCAGGTCACCAAGTCGATGCAGGTCTGGAACTACCTGCTCATTCGGCTGCTGCCCGGCTGGGTGCTCGAGCACTGGGTGCTCGGCCTGGGCGGCCACACGAACGACGACCTGGCGACGGTCATCTTCTCGTCGGGCAGCACCGGCGAGCCGAAGGGCGTCATGCTGACGTTCGGCAACATCGCCGCGAACATCGAGTCGGCGGTGCACAGCATCCACCTCGACCGGCGCGACCGGCTCCTGGCGGTGCTGCCGACGTTCCACAGCTTCGGCTACACGATCACGCTCTGGGCCCCGCTCAACGTCGGGGCCTCGACGGTCTACTACCCCGACCCGCGGGCGGCCGGCGACATCGGCGCGCTGTGCAAGAAGCACCGCAGCACCGTCTTCCTCTCGACGGCGACGTTCCTGCGCTTCTGCCTCCGCAAGTGCGAGCCGGACGCTTTCCGCAGCCTGCGGGTGCTGATCTGCGGCGCGGAGAAGCTGCCGGTGCCGCTCCAGGAGGAGTTCCTCGCCAAGTTCGGCGTCCCGGCGATGGAGGGCTACGGCTGCACCGAGCTGTCGCCGGCCGCGGCGACGAACATGCCGGAGCAGGGCCACGGCGGCCTGAAACTCATCGGCAACCGGCCCGGCACGATCGGCCCGCCGCTACAGGGCTGCGCGGCGCGGATCGTCGATCCGGAGACGATGCAGACGCTGCCGATCGGCGCGGACGGCCTGCTGCTCATGTACGGCGCGAACGTCATGAAGGGCTACCTCGGCCGGGACGACCTCACGAAGAAGGTCAAGATCGACGGCTGGTACGTCACCGGCGACATGGGCCGGATCGACGCCGACGGCTACGTCACGCTGACCGGCCGGCAGTCGCGCTTCGCCAAGGTCGGCGGCGAGATGGTGCCGCTGGAGTTGATCGAGGCCGAGCTGCAAGGGGTCGCGAACACCGACCCGACCGACGGCCGGGTCTGCGTCGTGACGTGCGTCCCGGACCCGACCCGCGGCGAGCGGGTCGTCGTGTTATACAAGGAGAGCGTTGGCCTCGACGTGCCGGCGTGGCTGAAGCGCCTGGCCGGGCGCGGCCTGCCGGCGCTGTGGGTGCCGGCGGAGCGCGACTTCTACCCGATCGTGGAGATCCCGGTCTCCGGCAAGGAAGGCATGAGCAAGCCGGACCTGGTCAAGATCAAGGAGTTGGCCCAGGAACTGGCGCGGCGGTAGTTCTTCCCCTCGCCCCGGGCGAGCCCAAGGGCTAGGTGAAGAGGTCCAGCGTCACCTCCGCGATCGACCCGAGCACGGTCGTCGGCCGGTACGGGTAGCGATCGACCTCCTCGCGCCGCGTCACGCCGCTCAGCACCAGGACCGTCCGCAGGCCCGCCTCCATCCCGGCGATCACGTCGGTGTCCATCCGGTCGCCGATCATGACCGTCTCGTCGGAGTGGGCCCCGAGCGTCGTCAGCGCCTGCCGCATCATGAGCGGGTTCGGCTTGCCGACGTAGTACGGCCGGACGCCGGTCGCCCGCTCGATCAGGGCGGCCATCGCGCCGCACGCCGGCACGAGGCCCGCCTCGGACGGCCCGGTCGGGTCCGGGTTCGTGCAGATGAAGCGCGCCCCGCCATCGATGAGCCGGATCGCCGTCGTCACCTGGGCGAGGTTGTAGGCGTGCGTCTCGCCGAGGACGACGTACTCCGGCCGGGCCGACGTCAACGTGTAGCCGGCCTGGTGCAAGGCGCTCGTCAGTCCGCTCTCACCGATGACGAACGCCGTGCCGCTGGGGCGCTGCTGGGCCAGGAACTGCGCCGTCGCCAGGGCGGACGTGAACAGGTGCGACTCCGGGACGTGCAGCCCC
>Ga0268299_1002085_pt1 | contig 26799 bp, 17 predicted proteins | sample NOBtaG_FD_193484 | JGI IMG/M metagenome (GOLD analysis project Ga0268299, IMG submission 193484) | Activated sludge microbial communities from bioreactor in Nijmegen, Gelderland, Netherland - NOB reactor | ecosystem: Engineered > Bioreactor > Aerobic > Activated sludge | place: Netherlands...
AGCCCGTTTACCCATCGTAAAAAATCTTCCGATAGCATCATCCGCTCAATGGCTTCGGGGCTCATGCCGGCCGCATAACACCCACCAACAATTCCACCCATTGATGTACCTACAACATAGTCAATGGGAATTTCATTTTCCTCCAAAGCTTTTAGTACCCCCACATGCGCAATTCCTTTTGCACCCCCTCCGCTCAGCACCAGCCCAACCTTCTGAGCGGTGGCTTGTGCGAACACCAAAATAAATAATACAAACAGAAATACTCTCACCTGACCTCAATTGAACCTTTAGACGAAGAATTTCAACACAAGGTTTGAAACCTTCTGTACTAAAACAACAGAACCTTGCTAAAAGAAACGAACCGCATGTGCAAAAAGTCTGAGTTCGGTCTAAAATGCTTTTGCCATCGCTTCCTGAACCGGTGAAGGAATGGCGTCAAGCTGCGATTTCATTTGCTCCTTAGTTTGCTGGTAGGCCTCAGCAAATTCGGTTTTAATCGGTTGTGAGGGAGGAAGCTCCACCCGTAATGCATCTACTTGTCTGCCATTTTTCCAGAACCGATAACACAAATGCGGTCCGGTTGCAAGGCCTGTACTTCCAACGTAGCCAATGCGCTGTCCCTGGCGCACACGCATTCCGGCATGAATGCCCGGTTCGATGCGCGACATGTGTAAATACTGCGTGGTGTACGTGCCGTTGTGGCGAATTTTCACATAATTTCCATTGTTGGATTTATACTGCGCTTCCTCCACAATACCATCGCCAACCGAACGAATGGGAGTTCCGGTGGCTGCGGCAAAATCGGTACCCAGGTGAGGTTTAAAAATTTTCTGAACAGGGTGAAATCTCCTGCCCGTGTAGCGCGAACTGATGCGGGTAAATTCAATCGGATATTTCAGGAGTGCCTTGCGCAAACTTTTCCCATGATCGTCAAAATAGTCTCTGCCATCTCCCTGATCAAAGGGTATCGCATAATAGGGACTTGAAAAATGCTCAAAATAAATTCCTTTGATTTCTCCTATGCCGATGGGTTTTCCTTCCACCTGAATTTCTTCATACACCAGTTTGAACACATCGCCTTTTTGAAGCCGCTGAAAATCGACCTGCCAGGCAAAAACATCCACAAACTTATTGGTCAGTTCATGCGAAATTCCCATCTCATTTATTGTTTGTGATAACGAAGAAAGAATGATGCCGGCTATACGCTTTTCCTCAATGATCACTTCCCGCCTGCACACATCTACATGAAGGGTATCATCGAATGTAAACACGACATAATCGATTGGGTTAGGCTCATAAATGATGGCTTTGGCTGTTTTAAGTGAATCTGTTTGGCAGATTACTGTGTATTTTTTATTGGCAGCTACTTTCCGAACATCAAACAATTTTCGTGGAACCGATGAGACCTGGTTAACAAATTTAACAGGAACATTGTAGGAGGTAAGAATGTCGGACAAAAACTGATTTTTCTTTACCTTATCTTCAACCACAACCAATCCATCGACATCAATACCAAAAACTGTTTTAGGATCTCTTACTTCAATACTTACCGGAGTATAACTGTAGGCATTGCTGATCTGCTGCTCATACCGAACAGGCTGCTGTTCGTTAAAAACTAACGAGCCTGCTGCAATTGCGCAGAAAGATAAAAAGCCAACCCAACGTTTTTGCATGATCAGAATCATTTACTGTTGCGTTAAAAAATAGTGGCCTCATAAAAAATATACAACTAAAAAACTGCCACACGCTCTTCAAATATAGGCAATTCCCCTTAATTAGAAGACACCCCTAGTTTTTGTAAAGCTCTTTGAACTTCATTTTTCCCTGCTCCAGAAATTTTACAAAATCTTCAACGCTCCGATTATAGCCATACGGCCATGCCAGTACGCGCTCATCGGTACCTAATAAAACATAAAAAGGCTGCGCGTTATTATCGAGGTTAGTGATTTGCAAATCGGCATTTTGCTTGCCAATGGTTTTTTTCAGCTTGCCATCATACCTGGATGTGAACCATTCAGATTCCGGTAATTCTGTTTTGTCATCGACATACAAGGCCACCACCACAAAATCATTTTTCAGTCGTTCCAGTACCGCAGGATCACTCCACACTACGGCTTCCATCTCGCGGCAATTCGTGCATCCGTGACCGGTGAAGTCGATAAACAAAGGTTTATTTTGCTCGCGGGCGCACGCTAAGGCCTGCTCATAATCAAAATATCCTTTTAATCCATGTGGTAAATGCAGGAAATCGGCATACTTGGGTTGCTCACAAATTTCATTCGAGCGCGTATTTCGTGTTAGGGAAACGAGATCAAAATCATTAGTATGCTGCGGTGGCAGGTAGCCGGCCAATGCTTTTAGGGGTGCGCCCCATAAACCCGGTATCAGGTAAATCACAAACGTGAATACCACCACGGCCAAAAGCAAACGTGTTACCGGTATTTTCTCCAAAACACTATCGTGAGGCAATCGAATTTTGCCCAGCAAATAAAATCCAAGCAATGAAAAAATAACCACCCACAAGGCAATGTTTACATCCCGATCCAACAGGCCCCAATGATAGGCCTGGTCGGCTATGCTGAAAAATTTCAGTGCAAGCGCCAGCTCCAAAAATCCTAAGGTAACTTTTACCGAATTAAGCCACCCTCCAGACTTAGGCATGCTCTTGATCATCTCCGGGAAGAAAGCAAAAAATGCGAAGGGCAATGCAAACGCGAACGAGTACGAGAACATCATCAAAATCGGTTTCAGAATTTGACCTCCTGCCGAAAGCGCCAACACACTGCCAACAATGGGCACTGTACAACTGAACGAGATGAGCACTAATGTAAAAGCCATAAAAAACACTCCTAACAATCCGCCCTTCTCTGCCTGTTGATCAACTTTATTTACCAATTGATGTGGTGCCGTAATTTCAAACAAACCGAAAAAGGAAAGTGCAAAAACCAAAAAGACCACAAAGATGAAGAGGTTCAGTGCCCAATTGGTAGCGAGTGCATTCAATCCTTCCGGCCCCAGGATGATGGCAAACAAGGTGCCCGCGGAAGAGTACAGCACGATGATGGACACCCCGAAAATGATTGCTTTTTTTATTCCCTCTCTTTTCGATTGTGTGTCTTTCAGAAAAAATGTAACCGTCATGGGAATCATCGGAAATACGCACGGGGTGATCAGCGAGGTTAGCCCTGCCACAAAGGCCAGGATCAACAACGACCAAAACGATTCATTTCCAAAGGTCGATTCGCCCTCCAGAATAGTTTTGTCAAGCACAGGGCCCGTGATCTCTCCACTCTCTTTTTTCTGAACCGGTGTTCCTGTTTTCGCGGTGTCTTTTTCAACGGGCACAACGGCAGGTTGTTCAATTGCTTTTTTCTCCTCCTTTATCTCAATTTTTTTATCTACCCCGGTCACGCTGATTCCTTCAAATAGAAACTCGCCATCAAAAGGAATACATTTTCCATCTACTTCGGTACACACTTGCCCCTCATAGGTTCCGCTCAGTTTCAGATTGGTGGAGAGAATTTTTATTCTTTGCCGGAATTCTGCCTTCTCTTTAAAATACTTTACTTCACAGCCAAATGCCTCATCCATCTTTTTCTTTGGATCGATTGCTTTTACTGATCCAACCAATTTAAAGCCCGGATCGGGGTTGATTGTAATCGTTGTCAGCAGTGGGCCGCAGTCAGGATCAAAATCATTTGAATACATGTACCAGTCGCTGTCAATCGTTGCGTTGAAAATGAGATCAATTTCATCTCCTACTCTGACTGATGTTGCAGAAGCTTGCCAACTCCATTTGGCTGGTTTGAGTATCTGCGCAAATGATAAAAGGGGAAGGATTAACAGAAGCGAGATTGTAAAAGCTTTGATCCGGTTCATTCCTGAAAAATTCAATGAAACAACAACGTTGAGCGCATAAAAATAGTTGAATTATCGGAAGAATAATGCGGTGGTCTGTGTGGGAACATGTGGGCACAGACCATCCTAATAAAATATGAAAGCAGCCTGTGAGGACACTGGCCGCAAATTGCAGGTGATCTCAGGTTTCGCCCACGCTCAACCTGATAATGGTTTATGCTTTTGAATAGTGCTTGTAAAAGGACGTTATGGTTTCGATGCCCAGCATAAAATTCTTGATTCCATAATGTTCGTTGGGTGAGTGAATGGCATCTGAATCCAATCCAAAACCCATGAGCACGGTGTCCAATCCCAACTCCTTTTTAAAAAGCGCCACAATGGGAATGCTTCCACCATCACGCGTTGGAATGGGTCGCTTGCCCCACACTTCCAGAAATGCATCACTTGCTGCCTGAAATGCTTTTGAATCGGTTGGTGTTACAGCCGCTTGTCCGCCATGCAGCGCGGTAACTTTTACCTTCACCGATTTTGGCGCTATTGCCTGGAAATGCTTCGTAAATAATTCGGTGATCTCGGTATTATCCTGGTTGGGAACCAGGCGCATGGATATTTTTGCGTATGCCTTTGAGGGCAACACTGTTTTCGCTCCCTCACCCGTATAGCCTCCCCATATTCCGTTCACATCCAACGTTGGACGAATGCCGGTGCGCTCCAGTGTGGTGTAGTCCTTTTCACCATGAACATCGTCAATGTTCAGTTCTTTTTTATACGACTCTATATTAAAGGGTGCTTCGTTCATCGCTTTTCGGTCAGCAGCGCTTAACTCAACAACCTTATTATAAAAGCCCGGAATGGTGATGTGGCCATTTTCATCGTGCATCGAGGCAATCATTTTGCTCAGGATGTTGATGGGGTTTGCAACAGCTCCTCCATACACACCGGAGTGAAGGTCACGATTTGGTCCGGTTACCTCCACTTCCATGTAACTCAGCCCTCTCAATCCAACAGTAATGGAAGGAGTGTCTAAGGAAATGATGGCTGTATCTGAAATTAAAATCACATCGGCTTTTAACTTCTCTTTGTTTGATGCCACAAATATTCCGAGGTGTTCCGATCCAACTTCTTCCTCACCTTCAATCATAAATTTAACGTTGCACGTCATGGCATTGTGTTTCATTAATGCTTCAAATGCTTTCACGTGCATATACACTTGCCCTTTATCATCGCACGAGCCGCGCGCATAAATCTTTCCATCTTTCACTACCGGTTCGAAGGGAGGAGAATGCCAGAGGTCCAGCGGATCGGGTGGCTGTACATCGTAATGGCCATATACCAAAACCGTAGGAAGTTTGGGGTCAATTATTTTTTCGGCATACACAATCGGGTGGCCCGGTGTTTCGCACAGTTCAACCTTATTAACACCTGCGGCCGCCAATTTATCTTTGATAAATTCAGCTGCTTTTCGAACATCACTTTTTTTGGTGCTGTCGGCACTTACCGAAGGGATGCGCAGCAATTCAAACAACTCATCCAAATAGCGTTGTTCGTTTGCGGAAATATATTCTTTGATCATACGTAAAAATTGAAAAACAAATTAATGTGACTCTCCAACGGAATCAAAGCTAATTCAACTTTAACTTCAAAATGATGGTTTCTTTCAATCCTCCAGGGTTACTGATCTTGCCGTTTGAGCCCCTAAGTTGCATTAATTGACTGTTGGCAATAAAATAAAAGGAATCATCAACCACTACCCCTGTTGTGGGAATATCAAAACGCGAGTCGTTTCCGGATAAATAACGAAGGGCCTCTGTTTGTGTCCATGTGTCATTTACAAACATTTGATGAATGGCTTCCGGAAACAAAACATTTTGAACTCCAATAAGCGTGTTTTTATACCGATACAATCCATCATAACCAAAGGTCATAAATCGATTGTTAGGGAGCTCTTGTATTTGTTGGGTATGAACATTGATGGTCACAATGCCTCTTGCACTACCGGTACTAACAAGAATTTTACTTTCATCTTCTGATGCTGTAATTCCATTGGGGTAAACCAGCGAACCCCTTGGAATCAATTCTTCAAGTATAGCTGAGTTTGTGCGAATCCGATAAACTGTTCCGGCTTCGGAATCGGTAACGTAAACTTCGCCATTACGCATGATGTACAGGTCATTGAACAAATGCCTTGTTCCGTCCTGAAGTTTGAATCGGTTGATTAGTTTCTTGCTCCTCAGATCATAAACATGCAGATTGGCCTGCCTGAAAACCGTATCGTGCTTCGGAGTATTATTACAGAGCCACAACTTGCCATTGCGTACGGTCATACCAAGTACCTGCTGCACGCTATCCTGTCCAGGTAAAATAAAATCCGCTACCTGTCCTTTTTTGGATATGCTAACAACTTTCTTCTTGTGTATACTGCTTAAATAAAATACCTGATCGTTTGGATCATATGTGATTCCCTCTGCAATGATATCCTTTTCTTTAATCAAAAATGCAAGAGTAGCTTCCTGTGAAAGAACTGTACTGAAAACAAGAAACAGAAGGGTAGTCAAGATCATTTTCATGATCATTGTCACGTAACGGAGTTTATAAAGTTTCTTAATTCCGCTACCGGTTTATTTTAAATGCCAACGCTACCATAAGGCTGGGGATGATAGCGTGGCGGGCAAACCAGGCATCTAACTCCTGATTTACCTCCTGGCTGAATAGATCCACTTCACGGTTTTCAGAGGTCACTTTCGTGACCGAATCGATGTTTTTGCTAATACCCGCTTCAACGTCTATTTCAAATTTTGGATTTACTAATGCGAATCTCCTCCCATACAAAATGCCAACCTGCGACAGGTTCGATTGAATGTTCACACTCTTCTCGACAAGCGTTGGCCTTCCGGGTTTAACTGCCAGTAAATTAATATCAGTATTGAATTGCGATTCATAAGCCGATGCCGGACTCTCTCCACTGCCCAGGTTTATTTGCTGATAAAATACACCCACATAACTCTTCCCGATATTATAATTCAGGCCCCCCTCTATCACCAGGCCATGTTTAAAAGATTTTTCAATCATCTGAACAATCTCCTCGTCATTACCGAAAGCTTTAAAAGTTTCCATCATCAGGGTGCTGTTTGGATCACGCAATACACCTGCCTGCAATGAGAGTGAAAAACGGTGGCTGAGTGAAGCGTCAAACCCAACGCCCATTTGAACGGGAACTTCCGCAAGCAATTTAATTCTTCCCAATGTAGAAGGAGCAACTCCTCTGCTGACCGATCCGTTTCCGGCCATCACCACCCGTGAACTGTCGTACAAGATTTTTGATGTGTCTTTCAAAAAATAAAATTCTCCCTTCAGTGAGGTTGATTCCCATGGTGTTTGCGTCTTCTCTGTTTTTTCTTCCACTTCAATTCGTACCCGCTTAAAAAATTGCTCAACGGTAATGTTGGGTGTGTGGATATGTTTTAACAATGCGCTGGTGTATAATCCATGATCGCCCTCCCCATCAGACGCAACGCTTCCGGGAGAAGTGGCGTACGCAATCAACGAACCAGATGGGGCATTCATAAAAGCCAGTCCTCCTCCATCAGTACTTCTTGTCCAGCTTCTTTCAAACGGATTGTTGCGGCAGGCATCTAAAATCATCAGGTTTACTTTCGCTTTTGCGCTTTCCATGAAGGCCAGCACGCGCTCAGCGGCCACGCAGTCATATTCAATTTGCTGTGCAATTTTTAAATCGGCATCTACAGGCACCAGGTAATTTCTACCCTTTAGTTGGATGCCATGGCCTGCATAATAAAACAGGCCTACATCGTAACCGTGCAGGCGCATGCCAAAATCATCGATGGCTCTTTTTAACTGCGAAAGAGAAAGATTCTCCTTTATAATGGTTTCGAAACCCAACAATTGGAGCGCCTGATCAATAGCGCGTGCATCCTGAATAGGATTTTTGAGCGCTGCGCCATCCACATAGGCGGCATTACCAACAATGAGCGCAAGCTTTTTCTCCTGAGAAACTCCCTGCAGTGCTCCCAACACGAGCAGGAAAAGGAATACCTTTTTCATAACGGTTCGGGTTAAACGGTTGTTGATCCGTTTCCGTTAGACGTAGCAAAGTTGGGCTGGTTTAATTCAATGTATATGGATATAATAGGCATCATGATGACTCTTTCACTAGAATTGATTATACCAAACGATCGGCAACGGTCTACCTTTCAATTTTAACCTGTCTCTGAAGTACACCTTCTTTGTTAGTAAAGTTCAAATAATAAATTCCCCTTGGAAGTTCATTAACAGGTATTGTGGTAGTACTATTTTTTGTCCTTATCGAAAAAACCTTCTCAAGTTTTGAATTAATGAGTTCAATCTGTACGGTCTCATACAATTCGCTATCAGGTGACTGGGGGGTTTCTTCGTACTCGACAGTAAGTTCGCTTGCAACAGGATTTGGATAAACATTAAGCTGACGACCTCCCCCTCCAGCGCAATCTGCATACGTGCCACTCCTGGTTTTCGTGGTCGTACAACCACCTTGGTGTATTTTGAGAGTCAATACAAAAGATTGTGACGGGCCTCCCGGTTCGCCACTAACATAACAGGTGTTGCCATACTCATTAAGCGAAAGATTAGGGTTGTTAATCGACCACGAATACGTTACCCCCGGAAGGCTCGGGGAAGAGTATTTATAAACCGCTTCTTCACCATGGCATTGCTTTTGAACGTACGTAATTGTTGGTTTGCCAACCCAAATTTGCTTTGATGTTTGTGTCGGTGTGCCGCATGGTGTGCTCACCGTAAAGGTTAAAGTACCCCAGCCGTTTGTGCTGCTGTTTGCCGCGGTGAGTGTGGCGCTGCTGCCTGTGCCTGAACTAACTGAAAAGAAATTGGTTGGGGTTGCTTGCCATGTTATAGTTGAGCCTGGCGGAGCATTATTTAGCATTACTGTATTCCCGCCTGTACAGATAAGGGAAGAACCAGAAATTGTAAATATATCATAAGCATACAGAGATGGATTACCTGCAAAAAGTTTGTTATTAAAATAGAAACTGACCCCCCCAGGAAGAAAATTGTTTCCTCCACCGAAGGGTGGAATACCCGAAAACAAATTCGTAATTGGATCATACACCCAAAATTCAGTGTTCTTAGTTGCACTTGCCCCTGCAGGGCTTGTAAGACCTAAGCCAATATAGACCTTTCCACATATCTCGGTAGCTGTTGCGAGGAGTAGTCCATTTCCTCCTTGCGGACTAGGAAAAAAGCCTTTTTGAAGCCAGTCATCACTAACTGGATCATACTGCCAAAAATCATTTCTTACACCAAATCCATCAAAGTAATTCCAACCGCCACCTACATAACCTTTACCATTAACGGAAAAACCCGTTGCATCCCATCTTCTGGCATACCATCCATAGGGGTCTGATTCTTCATCTACAACTGGGAAATCTGCTTTTCGTGTCCATAAATTTAGTTGGGGGTCATATTGCCAACAATCTCTTCTGGATCCACTTATTTCGTCAATTGGTTCTCCGTAACCACCAACTAAGTAACCCTTTCCATCTATTACGAAATTTGCAGACCCATAACGTGTACCCGGAAAATCAGCCTTTCTAACCCACCCATTATTTACGGGATTATATTCCCATAGATCACTTTGACCACCATAAAAGCTAGAATTGTTTGAACCAAGACCAATGTACGCCTTACCGTTTATTACAAATACAATTGGGACATATCGGTTTCCTCCGGGAAAACTTGTTTTAAAGACCCATGAATTATTACTAGGGTTATATTCATATAAGTCCTTATGATACCTCGTGTCCCCGCTTTGACCAAACCCCATATAAACTTTGTCATTAATTTTAAATGCAACTGAACCCTTTCGGTTAGGGTATGGATCTGGAAAATCAGTTGTATAACTCCATGTTTGTGAATAGCTTTGCTGTGAATGGAGAATGGAAAACAAAAAACAAAAAGGTAATGGGATTTTTTTTCCCAGGACTAAAGTTCGATTTCATGTTATTGGGGTTTGGTTTCTTAAGCATAAATATATTTTTCTTTGCTTTCTCCTTCAAACATATTCACCTCAAGTTGTTTCACAGAAACTTCAACTTACAATAGATGCTGGTATTAATCAGTCGTGCAAATCACAGGACAAGTCCTTGGTCGAAGCAAGAAATATTTTTCTAACGGGTTGGCAAGCTGGATTATCTACCCATCTGCCTTTAAAGGGTCATTTGAATGTCGATCTAGGAATTAACTATGTGCTTGATGGAGGAGAAAGAGAATTTCTAAATAAGTCTAACCCAAACGAAAAAATCTCAGTTCGTGAATCAATGCAATGGATAGAGGTTCCACTTGGTTTAAATATAGGTTTAGGTCAATCCAAATTGAATTTGGGAGCATCTCTATCCTATCGACATCTTTTAAAATCAACAGCGGGATTATCTGTATCCTCACTCTCAGATACATTGCATTTGACAGTTAATTTTACAGACTACAGGAAGCAAAATGTCTTCTTTGCCGGAATACATTTAGGCTATAAAATACTCAAAACTACCATCATCGAATTTCAATACAAAAGAAGTTTGGGCAACCTTAAAAACGGCTGGACTCCAACTCTGCAAATTCAGGATGAGCCGTTTGATTTGAATAGTCTTAATCTTCGATTAAGGTGTTTTATTTTACCTTGGAACAAATCCCAGTAAGTAATTCTTTTAATAGGCGAGCTTTAAACTTAAGGACTTTAAAACCCATCATCCTCCTCCTTTTTCTTCTCTTCTTTTTTCTTCGTAGAACCTTCGCTCAGGTTGTACGGAACGTCAATATCGTAATACTCTTTACGGAAGCGATTCACAAAAACCAGTGTTTCTTCTTCGCTGCCGGGAATAAACACCATCTCACCCACTTTCGCCTTTCCTGAATTTGTCTTTTTAGAAACCAGCATATTAAAATCATTATTAGAGGAGTACATCAGCAGGCGATTATCTTCAAATCCGAAATAATACCACGAGTCGGGAGAAGCTTTTACAAACACATTCAATACAGGGCTGCCGTCTTCCTGATTTTTCTTGATCTCCATGAACCCTTCAAATGCTCCGTTAATATCATTCTTGCCAATGTTCGACAGCCCGAGTGATCCTTCACTGTAAAACGCTTTCAGCTTTGGCGACCATTTTAAATTCACATTCGCGAAGGTGAGCGGCCTGGCGGTTTCGGAAAGTGTTCCTAATGAAACATACCCCTGCTGGCTTCGGGTTTCATAATCTTTCGCCACACGTTCGCCAACGATGTCGGCAATTTTGTAGAGCAGTTCGGTGCGATCGCCTAATCCTTCTTCGGCTCCCTCATTTTGAATAACCAGTTGAATATCGCGGGCCATCAGGGTAAAGGCATCGGCAGCGGCCGTTGTGCCTACCATCACCAGCGAGTTCATCTTAATTTCATTGGTCTCCATGTTCCCCTGCCCCAATGCGGTTGCAGTAACATTAAAATCTTTTGTTCCGCTGAAAATACTAACGGGTCCTTCAAAACGAACTTGTGAGGTTTCATCGTTGTAGGCAAATACTTTTCCGGAAAGTTTGTTCCCTGCCGACTTCTCGCGGTCTTCTATTTTATACTCTTTGGTAGCCGCATCGTAATATAAGGTGCCGCTTGGCAGGAAAAAGTCATCATCGCCTTCATTCTTATCGTTGAGGAATGAAATGTATAAATCGTTTTCAAGCGCACTGAAGTGAAGCCCGGCATCTACTTTTTTTCCTTCTTCGGTAACCGCATGATCAAAATCAATTAACACTTCTGTTTCATCTCCGGTTTGGTGGTAACGGATCCAGGTATTATAGTTTTTGATTTTTTTGATGTCCAGCTTCACATAGCCGGTTAACTGTAAGGCCGGCTTGGTAGCGAACATTGTTAAATCGCCTTTGTAAAACATGCCGGCACCTAATACCAGTTTTTCGGTTTCAACAACATTGCCCACGCCAACGGTTTGCATGGAGGCTGCTGACTTTCTTCGCTGCGATTTTTTTGACGACTCTGTTTCTACCACCGGTTCTAAATGGAAGTCGGTCATTTTAATAGCAAAGGTGTCGCTCAAAAAGTTTACGTATTGATAGGTTGCATAGCCTGAAAATTCCTTGCGAGATACAATGTCCACAACCCCTTCCGTTAGCCTGTGATATCCGTTGAGTGTATCCAGCACGATGGTCGTATTTTTCAGCGTTCCTATTTTTGCGTTTTCCAGAATCAACACCTCATTATTTTCAGGTGTAATTTTCGCATCGGCTACAATGATGTACGGAATACCGCTTACCCGCATCTCCTGGGTTTTCAAATCGTACACCGCTTTTTCAGCATTGAAGTTCAGCGAGTCCAGGTCTTTGCGGGTAGTATAGAAGTATGAATTTTCGATGGGCACATCCGGATTTTTAGTCATGGTGATTTTTTGTGTGGTTAAATCCCATCGCGCATTCGGAATGGATGTTCTGAACTGCGCAAACGGAAAATCAATGGCAGCTTCGCCTTCAATCTCAGGGCTGATATCGGCATAGTTTTGCGCCAGGTTAAATTTCACGCGCACATCGGTACCATCAATCAACGGTTTTGTCGGGTCGCCCGATTTAACACTGAACCGGGCGTGCCGCGCGCCAAAATCTTTTGCCGAAAAATTCATTTCGCGTGAGCGTAACTCTGTGCCACGTGTTTCCAGCTTTCCAATGCCCGATACTCCCTTCTTTGAAATGGTAATTGTGCCGGTAAGTTGTGCTGTAGAATCATAAAAATTAAAAGGAGTCGTTGTGTTGCGCAGCTTCATCTGATCCTGTTTGGGGAACCACTTCATCTGGTAATTGGGCAACGAGGCCTGCGGAAAAACAACCGAGCCAAATTGCTTTTCTCTGATAAATGCGCGCGATCCTTTCGCGATTACCGAATCAGGATAAAAAACAAAATCGTTAGAGTTAACAGTCGTTGCCAGAAAATCAATTTTCCCGGGGGCGCGCAGCCCACGGTTATCGAGCGTAATCACCCCATATAATTTTGCATCGCTCTTATACAGTTGATATCCATCACGTGGAGTGGCGTGCTCGAAGCCCAACGATTTATCGGGCATGGTGTGCAGTTTATCTTTGAAACTCGGGAACATGCCGCTGGAGACAAAGGTACCTTCGAAGTTCAGCGAGGCCGGATCGGCATCATTCAAACTATCGAGTTTAAACGGAGGCACCACAAAAAACACCGAGCGATCGTACACGCCTCCCAGCACTTCGGGCCTGTCGAAATATATCACGCCTCCGGCTGCCGCATCGAGGCGCGGGTAATTAGGAATTTTTAATTTCCCCGCTTTATTATTCGCGCGGTTGATGTACAGGGTTCCGGAAGTTTTAGCGGCCGTGCTCATGCCGCCTTCAGCCGCTGCAGCGGAATCGGCACCCACCATGGAGTTGTTAATTTTCCTTCGAACCATCTGGCCACGCGTGTTGCGTTCCATCGAATAAAAATTAATGGAATCGATGTGGTTCAGGCTAATGAAGAAGCTGTCGTACTTCAGCGTAAAATCCTTTCCGGTAATTTCAAAGTTTCCTGCAGTGATGGTTCCGTCAAATTTAATATCGCGGTTTTGCAAAATGGTAATCAGGGCACTGTCAGGCTTAATGACCACATTCAACGAATCACTCACATTAAATTCTTCTACACCCCGCACCACCATGTTTCGCTTGGCAAAGCTTAAGGTGGCATTTGAGTATAGCGGCTTCTTCAAATCTGTTAACGCATACGAACCGGTAACGGAATGAATTTTCAGGTTATCATAATCCTTCTTCCCCTTGTAGGCAAGATATAGGCTAATGGCTTTCTCTTTTACTTTTACCAAATCGCCTTGCGGCCAGTACTCCACCAATCCTTTTTGAGCCAGAAACTCAATGGCTCTTTGCACTTCCATAATGTTGTATCCGTAGCGTTGCGATAATTCACCGGTATGGGTCTCGCGGGTATTATTCTGAATACAATAAATCGCTACCATGGCCAACGGATGAAAACTAAAACCAACACCTTCCAGAGTTCTGAAGTCTTCAGGTTTATAATAGTCTACCGATTCCAAAATCATTGGTACCGTACTGCCCAGCGGAGTGGAAATATCGAGGCTGTCAGCTTTCAAGTCCCAGCGAATGGCACTGGCAGCAAAGTCCACGTTAAAAAATGATGACGAGTAAGGGGTATTCCGCATAGGGCCTTTCTCGCTTTGCAGCAATAGCTTTTCATTTTTAAAGTCATATTTCATTTGCACCGACCGGTGTGTGATGGAATCATTCTCCTGATAAATGTGGAAGTAAGTTTGACTGGCGAGCACAACGGAATCCCGGAAAACAAATTCTTTCGACCGAGCCTTAAATCGCGTTCCCGTGCTGTCACTTACCTCTATCGTGGCCAATGCCTGGTTTACCGATGTGCTTAGAATTTTGTCTCCCAGTAAAGTGAACCCTCCGGAATAATACATGTTGGGGCCGCCCAGTCCTTTTATTTCAAGGTTACTTTGGTATGAAGTAAATCGCGGATAGCTGGATGCCGTAGAGTCCTTTCTGGTTTGCGATTTAAACTCAAACTTTCCAGGAATAAAACCCGGAGTTTTACCGATATAATTGAGTTTCACCAGATCGGCTTTCAGTTCAGGTTTCTTAACATTAAAGTTGTACACAGTAAATGTGCAATACACCGAATCAGGACTCAGCAATGCCGATGACCAGTCGAAGCGCCCTTCTTCTCCTACAAAAAGGTAATCGGTTAATGAAAAGCTTCCCTTAGTATTTTTCAGAAACACGGAATCGTATTTGGTTACAAAATTTAAATCGGTGCGTGTGAATGTAATTACTGCGCCATCCAGCACCGGTTGTGGCGCGGGGGTTTCCCAATACGGAGGCGGTTCGTGATACACGGTATCAACCGGTTCTTCCGTCCAGGTATCGGTAACGGTTTCATTTAAGGAAGCCAGCGTATCGGGCGGAGGGGGAATAAATTCCAAATATTTAAATGTATACTCGGCATTGGCAGCATACAGCCTGTAGCCTTTATCGAAATAAAGGGTGTGATGCTCAAAAAATTCGCGTGAGTTTTTAAAAAAAATTACTGCTTTGCCGGGCGTGTAATTAGCAATTACCTTATCAACAACGGTGAGAAAATTATTGAACTGGGTTGGGTCAATGCCTTCTACGTTTACGGCATTCACGATTGCTCCGAAATATTGAACCAGCTGCGGGCGCAATTTGTAGCCCTTTCTTTTCATGAGGTAAGTTTGTTTTTGAATGCGCTGTTGAACATCCAGGGTCATGTTTCCCCAGGCAACGGTTAGTCCGCCACCAACCACCGAGGCATCTACACTGCGCGTATTTTCCATAACCATGCGCAGGCTGTCGGCAAAGCCGATGGAAACGGGCAAGGCAACTGAATCCCGCTTTTGTCCGAGGGCAAAGGACAAGGGGGCAAACAGTAACAGCAGGATATAGAAAACCGTTTTCACGCAGTCAAAAACCCTTGAAATTCGCAAATAATGGTGAAATATGCTAAAAGTGAGTTGTGTTAACTTAAACGCAGAATCAGTTATTATTGAGATGGGTGAAACAAAAAATTTGTTCTACTTTTTGCACAAAAGTAAGGCAGCCCAACTTTCGCGCTCATCAGAACGAACCTTTTCAAACGAATAACGCATCGCTTCGGCCATTAAATCGGGAATGTCTTTTTCGTAAAAACCACTCAGTAATAAAAGACCACCGGGTTTCAGGTGCGCAGCATACTGCGCCATTTCCACCAGCAAAATATTTTTGTTGATGTTGGCCAGGATGATATCGAAGGTATCGTCAAAGGTGAGGTCACTGATTTTTCCCTGCCGGATGTGGATGTTGCTGCAACCGTTTACTTCGGCATTTTCTTTTCCGTTGATCACACTCCACTCGTCAATGTCGAACGCTTCCACTTTCATAGCACCCAGTTTGGAAGCCATCACCGAAAGAATAGCGGTTCCGCAACCTGCATCCATCACGGTTTTATTTTTGTGATCCATGTCCATTTGGTTCTTCACCATCAGATACGTAGTTTGATGATGCCCCGTACCAAACGACATTTTGGGTGTGATGATAATTTCGTAGGGATATTTTTTCTCCGGCTGATGAAACCCCGCACGGATCATGCACTTGTCATCGACAATAATGGGTTCGTAATTTTTCTCCCACTCTTCGTTCCAGTTTTTCTTTTCAATTTTATCCTGGTAAAAAACCACCGGGGTAAACTGTCCGTACTTATCTTTTACCTCGTGAAGTTTCTGCTTGTCGTAATTATCTTGTTCGGCATACGCTTCAAAACCTTTTTCTGTTTCCATGAAAGTGTCAAAGCCGGTCTCGGCTATTTCGGCCATGAGTATTTCTGAATATTCAGAGTCGCAGATTACCTGTAAGCGAGTGTAGTACATTCATTCGTTGATTAGCTGATTTGTTGATTCGTTGATGCCCTTATCATCGAATCAACGAATTATCACATTGCCTTAATTATCTCCGTAAACTCTCTCGACTTCAACGAAGCCCCGCCAACAAGGCCGCCATCCACATCGGGATTGGAGAACAATTCTTTAGCGTTGGCGGCATTCACACTTCCTCCATATAATATAGATATACCATCAGCAGCCGCTGACCCGAATTTTCCTGCCAGGTGCTTGCGAATGACTGCGTGCATCTCTTGCGCTTGCTGTGCCGTGGCGGTTTTTCCTGTACCGATTGCCCAAACCGGTTCGTAAGCAATCACAACTTTTTTCAGCTCATCGGCCGATAAGTGAAAAAGACTTTCTTCCACTTGTTGTTTCACCAGTTGTTCGTGAGTTCCTTTCTCTCTAATCTCCAGCGGTTCGCCACAACAAAAAATTGGCGACAAGCCATGTTTCAAAGCCACGCCAACTTTCTTTGCCAGCAATTTTCCATCTTCTCCAAAATATTGTCTGCGCTCGCTGTGGCCGAGAATCACATACGGAATGTCCATCGACTTGAGCATGCTTGCAGAAACTTCACCGGTATAGGCTCCGGATTCGTGCTCGCTGCAATTTTGGGCTCCAACGGAAATTCGTGCATTATTTCCTAATTGATTTTTAATGGGCAACAAATACGGAAAGGGTGTACAAAAAATAATGTTAACATTTCCTTTCACTTCATCGGCCACCATGCTCATGATCTCTGAGGTGAGCACATTTGCTTCCTGAATGGTTTTGTTCATTTTCCAATTACCTGCTACAATTTTTTGGCGCATTTCCTTTTAGTTATTTCTTTTCAAAGATAGATGATTTTAAGTAGGCAGCAGGCAATAAGCAGTATGCAATTCTATATAGAAAAAAGAGTAATCAATTAATCACGTTGGCCTGCCTATTGCCAATTGCCTACTGGTACTGTCTACTTTTTAACAGGTTTATAGTGCGAGTCTTTAAAAAGTTTATCGGCATTGTTATTTTTCATAAGATCGGGGAGAGTCACTTCCGGGTGTGACTTCATGTAGCTTTTCACAATCTCCCATCCTACCCACTGGCCAATGCGCCCCGGGCACTTTTCTCCAACTTCCACCGTTTTTGGCCGGTCGCCTAAATATTTTTGCTTCATCACATGGCCGGTGGCATACAGTAATTTGTCTTCGATGAAGCGAGCCCATATCAAATCCTGGTTTTCGCGCGCGCCTTTTATTTCTTCGGGTGTGTACCAGATCAACACACTATCCGGTACGCAGGGGGTCATCTGTTTCGCAAAATAAAATGATTTGCCATACGCCATCATATCGGCCAGCGTGGTTTTGTCGGCCGGGTTTACTTGGTTAAACCGGCTGTCGATACCGTACAACAACATGCACGAGGGCACAATGTTTTCTTTTCCATATTGGCGCAGCAAATACTCGTACATGTTGGGCCGGTATTTTGCACCCGGGCCCAGGTAAAAATCCAGGCTTACGACAATTAATGAGTCGCTAACGAATAAATCATTTTCCAGTCCGCTGATGACTGTTTGAATTTTGGGAACCTGAAAATTGGGAAAATAGTATTTCAAATTCTTAAAGGCCTCTGTAAACTCATGCTTCAGTCCGGCTTCGTTACCAAACACGCGGTGTACTTCCTTTCTCAACGTATCGATATGCGGATTGGTAAACCGATCATACAATTGATTGATAAAGGCAGAATCGTTCGGGTAGCGCTCCCGAACAAAAAAGTGATCGCGCAAGGCGGTGTGGTTTCCAAAAAACTTTACCAGCGCTGCTTTGGAGGCAACCCCCACCAGGGAGTCGGTAAGGGATTCAAACTCCAGGTTCACCGTGATGCTGCCTGTTTCCGGAACGAACGCACATTCTTCTTTATCTTCTCCACATCCTCCCAGGAAAAATAAAATACCCACTAAACTCAGGGCGAAGATCCATTGCATCAGTTGCTTCATGAAGAGATTTATTTTGTTTCGAATATCAATTTGCCGGTGGGATTATCGCGCATGAGTCGTAAACTTTTCACCTTTTCTCCCACCGTAACATGAACCAGGTTTGATTGATCCTCATACAGCTCGGTAAGAACGGTATTGCCCACTTCAATAGCAGAAAAGCGTTTTACATTTAATATTTGGATGTACGCCACGATGGCCTCACCGTCCACCTCATGCCCCAGGTATTTCACCTGTTGTTGCTTGCCGTTAAGCGCCACTCTGAAACGCGGTTGAAGATAAGCGGATATCAATTGGTCAGTTGTGGTCGATCCGGTGCGTTCCAATAGATTCAGATCCGGTTCTTTTCTTTCATCACGAATGGCGCGCTCCAGGTCGTCCCAAAAAATACGGATTACCACTTCCAACTCCCGTTCTTTCTCATCAAATTCGATTTCGGTCACCGATACATGAACGGGATGAGCTATAACCAGCATCAACAAAATTCTCAGGGCAATCATCATTCAATATTCTAAAATTCAAAATTTAAAATCAAAAGCCCGGGTTTCAAGACCAATTTCAAAACGCATCGCATATCAGATTTTCATCTTTGAATATGGAATTTCGAATGAGTATACTTGCAACCTTAACATCTTGAGCATCAGCACATGAGCGAATTTGAATTGTATTTTCAATTGGGTAAAGATCACATCCTTGATTACCATAACGGTTACGATCACATTTTATTTGTTGTCGCCCTCTGTTCTGTTTATTTGCTGCGCGACTGGAAAAAGATTTTGATCCTCGTTACAGCCTTTACCATTGGTCACTCCGTAACCCTGGCATTGGCAACGCTTGGTATTATTTCTGTTAACCAGGATCTGATAGAATTTCTGATTCCGCTCACTATCTTCATTACAGCAGGTTCCAACATTTTCAGGAGAACCGAACTGTCTGACCGCACCACCTATATTAATTATGGATATGCCCTTTTTTTCGGACTCATTCACGGTCTTGGGTTCTCCAATTATTTAAGGAGTATTCTGGGTAAAGACCACAGCATTGTTACTCAACTTTTTGCCTTTAATCTTGGTTTAGAGTTCGGTCAGATAATTATTGTAGGTATTTTCCTCATCTTAGCCTTCATTTTGGTGGATTTATTCACCGTTAACCGCAGAGACTGGAAACTTGTACTTTCATCGGCTATTGCAGGCATTGCCCTGATAATGATGAAAGACAAGTGGCCCTGGTAAATTTTAACAGTCAATCATTTTATTTATGAGAGTACTTCTTTTCACATTCACCTTATGCGTTTCGCTTTCGGCCTTGTGTCAGCAAACAGAAAAATGGCAGGGAAAGTTTGAACAGCTTGACCAACTGCTGCCCACCCCCAACGAATACCGAAGCGGCTCGGGTTCTCCGGGACCACGATACTGGCAGCAAAAAGCTGATTACGTGATTACCGCAGAATTAAATGATGTCAACCAAAGCATCACCGGAAGTGAAACGATCACCTACCACAACAACTCGCCCGATGTGCTGCGTTACTTATGGTTGCAACTCGACCAAAACAACCAGGCAAAAGGAAACAACACACAAAAGACAGCCACCAACAGCATGGAAGATGGGGCTCCGGCAAAATCTGTTTCGGCCGATTTAGGCCTTTACGATTTCGATGGCGGATTTAAAATTAAATCGGTAACCGCTGCGAACGGCCAAGCCTTGCCACACACGATCAACTACACCATGATGCGCATCGATTTGCCTCAGCCATTAAATCCAGGGCAAAAAATTTCTTTTTCCATTTCGTGGTCATACAACATCAACGATGGCTTGATGGCCCGCGAGCGCACACAGTTTGAATATTTTCCTGAAGATGGCAATTACCTCTACGCTATTGCCCAGTGGTTTCCGCGCATGTGTGTGTATGACGATTACCAGGGGTGGCAAAACAAACAATTTTTAGGGCAGGGTGAGTTTGCCCTTCCTTTCGGTGATTACAGCGTTACTCTTACTGTGCCGGCTGATCACATTGTGGCGGCCACAGGCTCTCTTCAAAATCCACAAAACGTATTGAGCAAAGCTGAACTTGAACGCTTCGAGAAAGCAAAAACTTCTTTCGATGCCCCGGTCGTTATTGTTACACACGCGGAAGCGCTCCAAAAAGAAAAAACAAAATCACAAGAGAAAAAAACATGGGAGTTTAAAGCAGAAAATGTACGCGACTTTGCGTTTGCCTCATCACGAAAATTTATTTGGGATGCACAAGCTGTAAAGGTTGGTGATCAGAGACCCCTTGCAATGTCGTTCTATCCTCGTGAGGGAAATCCACTGTGGGAAAAAGAATCTACCAGGGCCATCAAAAATGCCCTGGAGGTTTACTCACGCATGACATTCGATTATCCGTATCCGGTTGCCATTTCGGTTCATGCTGCCAGTCAGGGAATGGAATACCCGATGATTTGTTTTAATCGCGGTCGTCCGGATAAAAACGGAAACTACACACCCGCCATCCGTCAAAGCATGGTAGGTGTTATCGTTCATGAAGTTGGTCATAATTTCTTCCCGATGATTGTGAACAACGATGAGCGCCAAACTACCTGGATGGATGAAGGCTTGAACAGCTTTATTCAACTGGTAACCGAACTGGAGCGCTACCCCGATATTCCATGGACAAGGGGCATTCCTGCTGAACTGGTTCCCTACATGAAAGGCGATAAAAGCTTTCAACGCCCGCTCATGACCAACTCCGAGCAAATCATCAGCTTTGGTGCCGAACAATACGCAAAAGCGGCCACCGCCTTGTTCATTTTACGCGAAACCGTTATGGGCCACGAGTTGTTTGATAAATCATTTAAAGAGTATGCCAACCGTTGGGCATTCAAACATCCGAAGCCTGCCGATTTTTTTCGCACCATGGAAGATGCCTCGGCTGTTGACCTCGATTGGTTTTGGAGAGGATGGTTCTACACCACCGATCACGTTGATCAATCCATTGATGAGGTGAAATGGTACAAGATGCGTACAGATGAAACGAAAATAGAAAAAAAGGTTACTGCTCAAAAGGGAGATTTAAGCAGCGAATCTGCAGGTAAGAAAAGTTTCAATGACTTCTCTGCCGGCCCTCAGCCTTTTAGTGTTATTGCTACGGATGAACGATTATACGGTGAGTTTAGAAGCCGTACCGATGATAAGGCAGTGATGAGTAAACTCCAGAACAAAAACATTTATGAGGTAAAGCTTTCAAACAAGGGCGGCCTGGTGATGCCTGTCATGATTGAGTGGACCTATAAAGATGGCAGCAAAGAAACGGAAACCATCCCGGCTGAAATCTGGCGGTTGAATGAAAAATCAGTAACGAAAGTTTTTGTGAAGGACAAAGAAGTTGTGAGCATCGTGCTTGATCCAATGAAAATGACAACCGACATCAGCCTGGAGGATAATGCTTTTCCAAAGACAAATGCGCCCTCAAAATTTGATACCTTTAAAAAGAAAAACTAATTAACGTATTCGCCATAACAAAATACGACTATGAAAAGAATCATTACCCTCTTACTGATATTTTGGTCTGCTTCAGCATGGGCACAAGACAAAAACTGGCAGGGGAAGTTCGAACAATTAGAAACCCTGCTTCCTACACCTAACAGCTACCGAACAGGTTCGGGTGCACCCGGTGCTGCTTATTGGCAACAACGTGCCGACTACGTGATTGACGTGGAAGTAAACGATGAAACGCAGGTGCTTACCGGAAAAGAAACCATCACCTATTTTAATAATTCGCCTGAGGCGCTTACCTATTTATGGCTGCAGTTAGATCAAAACATACTGGCCGACAACAGCATCACTTCACAAACACAAAACGGAGTCGTACGTGATTCACTTCCGGGGTTAGCCGTTTCAAGAGTGTTAGGTATTAAAACCGATAACTACAAAGGCGGCTACACAATTAAAAGTGTGAAAGATGGTGCCGGTAATAATCTTCCTTACGTCATCAACAATACGATGATGCGCATTGACTTACCAAAAGCTTTAACCACCGGTCAAAATTTTGTTTTTGCAATTGAGTGGAGCTATCACGAATACGATCGCCTGCACTACAGCGAGCGTGGCGGCTATGAATATTTTCCGGAAGATGGAAATTATGTTTACACCTTTGCACAGTGGTTCCCACGCATGTGTGTGTTTGACGATTATGAGGGTTGGCAGAATAAACAGTTTTTAGGCCGCGGAGAATTTACGTTAACCTTTGGAAACTATAAGGTGCGCATCACTGTTCCCTCCGACCATATTGTGGCCGCTACCGGCTGGCTTCAAAATCCAACAACCGTATTAAGCAAACCACAACAGGAAAGATTTGCCACCGCGCAAAAAACTTTCGATAAACAGGTTTTTGTGGTGACGGAGGAAGAGGCGCGTAAAAAGGAAAAAGAACGTTCGAAGAAAAAATCCACCTGGGAGTTCCATGCTGAAAATGTTCGCGACTTCGCCTTTGCACACTCCCGCAAATTTGTTTGGGATGCACAAGCTGTAAAAACAGGCGGCAAAACCACACTGGCACAATCGTTTTATCCGAAAGAAGGAAATCCGCTCTGGGAAAAAGAATCCACGAAAGCCATCAAAAACGCGTTGGAAGTCTACTCCTCAAGAACATTCGATTATCCTTACCCAACAGCCATTTCGGTTCACTCGGCCCAGCAAGGAATGGAGTACCCCATGATTTGTTTTAATGGCGAACGGCCCGACAAAAACGGAAAATATTCTGAACAAACACTCATTGGCCTGGTTAGCGTAGTGGTACACGAAGTGGGTCATAATTATTTCCCGATGATCGTCAATTCCGATGAGCGTCAATGGTCATGGATGGACGAAGGACTCAATACGTTTTTAGAAAAGGAAACCATTCAGGCACGCTACCAGGAACTTAACTATACATGGGGAACACCCAAAAGTGTTGTGCCTTTCATGAAGGGAGATAAAAGTCAGATGCGCCCCATTATGTCTTCATCGGATAACATCCGAAGAAATGAATTTGGTATGAACGCTTACGGAAAACCCTCTGCCGCTTTAACTGTACTTCGCGAAACGGTGATGGGGCCCGAACTTTTCGATAAAGCTTTTCAGGAATATGCACAACGCTGGATGTTCAAACATCCCAAGCCAGCCGATTTTTTCAGAACCATGGAGGATGCCTCCGGTGTTGACCTTGATTGGTTTTGGAGAGGTTGGTTTTATGGTACCGAGCATGTAGACGTTGACCTGGCTGAAGTAAAGTGGTTTACCCTTAAAACTTCCGCCACCACCATCGAAGGAAAAACAGCGAAGGCAAAAACGGGCGACTTAAACGCGACTGCTACCAGCAACGATTTTAGCAACGGCCCAAAACCCTTTACTATTTCCAATACCGATACCAGCCGGCCTTCCGAATTCAGAAGTGTATTCAATGACAATGCCACGCGCAAGCAACTTGAAGGAAAAAACATTTATGAAATCACCTTTAAAAATACTGGCGGCCTGGTGACGCCCCTGGTGATTGAATGGACCTACAAGGATGGATCAAAAGAAACGGAAATTATCCCGGCAGAAATATGGAGAATCAATGAGCAGGAGGTAACAAAGGTATTTGTTAAAGAGAAAGAGGTAACCAACATTGCGCTGGACCCAACACTGGGATCGGGCGATGTGAATCTTAACAACAATGTTTTTCCGAAAAGAACAACTGAATCAAAATTCGACCAATTCAAGAAAAAGAATTAAGATTTTAAATAACCTAGCCCGTCTGCCTTCCGTCATAGTCAGACGGGCTTTTCAATTTGTAAATCTCTCAGGCAAACCACTTTGAAACTTTTGCGAGATCAACATTTCCTCCGGAGAGGATAATGCCCACCTTCTTACCTTTAAAGGTTTCTCCCTCTTTTAACACAGCGGCCAGCGGTACTACCCCCGAAGGTTCCACAATAATTTTCATGCGCTCCCAAACCAAACGTAAGGCGGCAATAATTTCTTCGTCTGTAACGGTAATTACTTTTTGTATATGATCGCGAATGATCGGAAATGTTTTGTCACCCAAGGAAGTTAACAGCCCATCGGCTATGGTATTGGATTGCGAGGGTTCAATTTTTCCGCTTTGAAGTGAGCGGAAGGCGTCATCGGCACCCATCGGTTCACCGGCAATTACTTTTAATCGGGGGGCAAAGAATTTGGCCGCTAATGCGGTCCCGCTCAGCAATCCTCCTCCGCCAACGGGCACTAATAAAAAATCAAGCGCTGGCGCTTCTTCAAGCAATTCTTTTGTTGCGGTCGCCTGTCCTTCCATCACCTCGTAATTATTAAAGGGATGGATTTCTATTGCTCCGGTTTTTGCAATCACCTCGGCAAGTGTTGCTTCGCGCGATGGTAAATTAGGTTCGCACTCAAAAATTTGGCCGCCATAACCACGCACACCTTTCTTTTTAATTTCCGGTGCTGTACGGGGCATGACGATATAAGAAGGAATTCCTAAAATTTTTGCTGCCCGCGCAATAGCTTGCGCGTGATTCCCCGATGAATGTGTGGCAATCCCTTTCGAACGTTGTTCGGGTGTTAACTGCAAAACGGCATTCATCGCTCCGCGTGCTTTGAAAGCGCCCATCTTTTGAAAGTTCTCACACTTAAAAAAAATACTGCAGCCGGCTATTTCATCGATGGCCCGGCTGGTTAAAATCGGTGTGCGATGAATGTACGGTTTAATGCGATCGTGTGCCCGTTCAATAGTTTCCCTGGTTATCATTTGAAATATTTGAAGATTGGATATTCAATCGCCTTTGTTTTGATGCCCGCTTTTGTAGCATAGTCATCAAAAAAATTCCAGGTTACCAGACCATCGTCTGATTCCGGCTCCAGTAAATAAAATGCGAGGTTCCCCAAAGGTTGGGCAAGGTCTACGATGAAGTCTCCCTTTTTAAATTTCCGTTGACTCTCAACAAATTTACCTGACGCGGTTGCCATGGCATGACCTTGAAACTTTCGTGCTCCCTGCTCCAGTTTTTCCATCTGGTAAATCTCACCGGAAAATGTTTGTGCTTTTGTTAACGTGGTGACTTTAATTCCATGCCTTCTTAAATTTCCGGCAATGGAATCAAGCGAAGCCGGAATAACATAACCCCGGGGTAGCGTGCTTTCTTTTTCAGCTTCAAACTTCGCGTGGTAAGTAACACCATCTACCTGAATGATATTTCCTGTACGATAAAATGTTTTCTTGCCATCGGTATTGGTTGAGTTGACATAATCATAGGTAGGAAAATTATCAAGGGTTGTCATCGGAACCATTTTATAACGCACACCTTTTTTTATTTTCCCTGCACCCGTCAGTACAGTTTGAATCGTTTGTTCTTCTGCTTTTTTGTTAACCTCCCGGATTTCCTTCGCATGGGTGTTGGTATATTCTAATATTTCGGAAACAAAGGCTCGGGTCGAATAAATTCGCTGATAAAACCGTTCGTGCGCAAAAGCTTCGCTAAGAATAGCCATTCGGTTTCGCAACCCAAACTGATTCACCAGGTAGCGCGGATGGTGATTGTAGGTGTAAAAATTTTTGGGCGGCCATGCTTCCCTGATATCATAATCGCCATAAGGTCCGAGGTTCAAATCATATTTTTCCTTAGCCGATTTCGTAATTGATTTCAACATGGTGTTGAGTGTGTAGTCGTAAGTGGCGGGTTCACCGGCATAATGATAGCTGGGTGCCCATGTCAGGTTCCATGCATGCCAGGTTCCGTTGGTGGTGTGCAAATCGACAAACAGTTGCGGATCCCACGTGTTAATGATGTTTTGAAATAATCCGTTGGTTTCATTCGCTTCCATTTTCATTCCATCGCGATTGAGGTCGAGGCCCTGGCTGTTTTCGCGAATGCCTACCTCCAAGGGGCTGTCTTCCTGGGAAGGCCTTCTTCCTTTCTCCATCTTATCATTACTATCGGTATTGTAGATGGGTGCAAACAAAATGATTTGATTTTCGAGCAACTGGTTTTTTTTACCCAGTAAAATATCGCGCATCAACATCATTACCGCCTCTTTACCTTCCACTTCGCCTGCATGGATATTCCCCTGAATATAAATGACCAGCTTGCCACTTGCCTTGGCCTCCTCAGCGGTTTTAATTGCCGGATTGGCCAGAATAGCTACAGGAATATCCTTTCCTTCAAAGCTTTTTCCCATTGAAATGAGATGCATTTGGTTGCTCTTGCTTTTCAGGGCTTCAAGAAATGACATCACATCGGCATAAGTTGATGTTTTTACAAAGTTTGATTGCTCGGGAGTTAATATTAGGTCTGATGACCAGTTTTGCTGTGCCACCAATGGAAGGGAAATGAAAAGTAGAAAAAAGATTCTCATACGTTGTTATGTCTTATTTGAAATAAATCACTTTTATATCTTTTAGTGTGCCTCCAGCCAATTCGCACCCACACCTATCTCAACTTCCATCGGTACTTCCAGGTGAACGGCATACTGCATGAGTTTGGCTACGTTTTCGCACACTGCCTTTTCTTCCGCT
>Ga0268299_1002087_pt1 | contig 26785 bp, 21 predicted proteins | sample NOBtaG_FD_193484 | JGI IMG/M metagenome (GOLD analysis project Ga0268299, IMG submission 193484) | Activated sludge microbial communities from bioreactor in Nijmegen, Gelderland, Netherland - NOB reactor | ecosystem: Engineered > Bioreactor > Aerobic > Activated sludge | place: Netherlands...
TCGAGGGCCGAGAAGGCGTGGGCGGCCAGGACCACCGAGAACCCGTTGGCCCGGAGGTTGCCCAGCACGGCGTCGTGGTGGCGCAGGAGCGCCGGCCCCGGGTGGCGGCGCGACTCCACCAGGCCCAGCGCCCAGGGGTGGGCGGCCAGGGTCCGCCGGGCCGAGGCGGCCCGGTCGGCCATGGCCCGGCGCCACGGGGTGGTGGGTTCGGGCACCTCGATCCGGGTGTAGGCCCAGTCGGCCAGGTGGTCGAGCAGCACGTCCTTGGTGGCCACATGGTGGTAGAGCGACATCGCCTCCACCCCCACCTCCCGGCCGACGTTGCGCATCGTCACCGCCGCCAGCCCCCCGGCGTCGGCCACCCGCACCGCGGCTTCGACGATGAGCTCTCGGGTCAGTGCCGGACGGCGGGCCATGGTCGCTCCTGCCCGCCGGGGCGGGGGGTCGGTGGAGACTTACGACCGTAAGGCTATCATGTCGACAGGAACCTTACGTACGTAAGGAATCGCCCGACAGGAGGGACCAGCCCATGCGAGCAGTGGTGGTGGAGCGGTACGGCGGACCGGAGGTGGCCCGGGTGACGGAGGTGCCCCGTCCCGAGCCGGGTCGGGGCGAGGTGCTGGTGCGGGTCATGGCGGCGGCGGTGACGTCGGGCGATGCCCGGTTGCGGGCGGCCCGGTTCCCCCCGGGGTTCGGCGTGCTGACCCGCCTGGCCGTCGGCCTGCGCGGCCCCCGCTGCCGGGTGCTCGGGGCCGCGCTCTCGGGCACGGTCGAGGCCACGGGGGCCGAGGTGAGCGGCTTCGCCGCCGGCGACGCAGTGTGCGCCATGAACGGGTTCCGCATGCGAGGCCACGCCGAGCTCGTGGCGGTGAAGGCGGAGCGGCTGGCCCGGCTGCCGGCCGGCGTCACCCATGAGCAGGCGGCCGGGATACTGTTCGGCGGGACCACCGCCCTGCACTACCTGCGGGACAAGGGCCGGCTCCGGGCCGGCATGCGGGTGCTGGTCAACGGCGCCTCGGGGGCGGTGGGCACGGCCGCCGTCCAGCTGGCCCGCCACGGCGGAGCCACCGTCACTGCAGTCACGAGCGCCGCCAACGCCGAGCTGGTCGCCAGCCTGGGTGCGGCCGAGGTGATCGACTACCGGCTCCAGCCGCTCGACACCCTCGGCGAGCGGTTCGACATCGTGCTCGACACCGTCGGCAACCTGGACCTGGCGTCGGGCCGGCGCCTCCTGGCCGACGGGGGCCGCCTGCTCCTGGCCGTGGCGTCACTGGGCCAGATGCTGCGGGCCCGGGGCGACGCCGCCGCCGGCCCCGCCCCCGAACGGGTCGCCGACATCGACGAGCTCCTGGCGCTGGTCGCCGGGGGCGACCTGACGGTGGTGGTGAGCCGCACCTTCGCGCTGGAGGAGATCGCCGACGCCTACCGCCTGATCGACGGCGGCCACAAGGTGGGCAACATCGTCGTGCTACCCGGCCGTCACGGGACCGGGTGATCCACCCGGGCCTCGGCGAAGCGGTCGACCTTGCGCAGGGCAGGGACCCAGAACCAGAACCCGATCACGACCAGGATCGTCCCCACCCCGCCGGCCACCACCGCCGGCACCAGGCCCAGCCACTGGGCGGCCAGACCCGACTCCACCGCCCCCAGCTCGTTCGACGCCCCGATGAACACGTTCTCCACCGCCAGCACCCGGCCCCGCATGTGCTCGGGGGTGGCCAGGGGCACGAGCGTGGCCCGGATGAACACGCTGACGGCGTCGGCCGCCGCCAGCACGAAGAGGGCGGCGCAGGCCACGGCGAAGTTGCGGGTGAACCCCAGCACGATCGTGGCCACGCCGAACTGCGCCACCGCCCCCAGCAGCACAGGGCCCACCCGGCGCCGCAGGGGCCGGAACGACAGCGTCAGGGCGGCGCAGCCGGCCCCGATCCCGATCGTGGCCCGCAGCCAGCCCAGGCCCACCGCCCCCACGCCGAGCCGCTCGGTGGCGATCGCCGGCAGCAGGGCCACGGCTCCGCCCAGCAGCACGGCGAACAGGTCGAGGGTGATGGCACCGGACAGGATCGGGGCCCGACGCATGAGCCGCAGCCCGTCGGTGGCGTCCCGCAGGGCCTGGCGGTAGCCGGTGGCCCGGGCCAGGCGGGCCACCGCCGTGGGCCCCACGAACGCCAGGGCCCCCACCGCCGCCAGGAAGCCGGCCGTGGCCACCAGGTAGGGCACGGACCGGCCGAGCAGGAAGGCCAGGCCGAACAGCACCGGCCCCGAGATCGTGCCCGCCTGGTAGGACAGCGAGCGGACGGCCACCACCCGTTCCACCAGGTGGGGTGGGGCCAGGTCGATGGGCAGGGCCCGGCTGGAGGGGGCCACGAAGGCCCGGGCCACCCCGAACAGCACCACCAGCACGAAGATGGGCCACAAGGCGGTGGGGCCGGTGGCCACGTAGGCCCACAGCCCGAGGGAGAACACGGCCTCGCCGGCCAGGCTGATGGCGTAGACCCGGCGCCGGTCGAACGAGTCGGCCACCGAGCCCGTGACGGGGGCCAGCACGAACGCCGGCAGGAACTCGGCCAGGCCCAGCATCCCCAGGTCGAAGGGGCGGCCGGTCATGTCGAACACCTGCTTGCCCAGGATCGTCACCTGGCCCACCGAGGCGAACGAGGTGAGGAACAGGGCGGCCAGGAGCGCCACCACCGGCCGGGGGAGGCGCTTCGACTCGGCCGCGGCGGGGTCGGAGGAGGCACTCGGCTCGGGCACCGGGCCACGGTAGCGGCGGCCTGTTACTGTCCCCCAGACGACCCATCTGACGCGAGCGTGAACCCATGACCCTCCAGCACGAATCGGAGAGCGCCGCCCCTCCCACCCCGTCGGGCCTCGACAGCAGCCGGGCCTGGATGGTGGCCGCATCGGCCTTCGTGTCGACCTTCACCGTGTTCGGCGTGGTCTACAGCTTCGGCGCCTTCTTCAAGCCGATGGCCGACGAGTTCGGCACCGACCGGTCCACCACCGCCCTGTTCTTCTCGATCACCACCTTCCTGTACTTCGCCATCGGCGTGCTGACCGGTCGGCTGGCCGACACCAAGGGACCCCGGCCCGTGCTGCTGGTGGGGGCGGTGTGCATGGTGGCCGGCCTGATCGCCACCTCCCGGGTCGACTCGATCGAGCTGGGGTTCGCCACGTACGGCATCGGCGTGGGCATCGGGGTGGCCTGTGCCTACGTGCCGATGGTGTCGACGGTCGGCGCCTGGTTCGAGCGCCGCCGCACCACGGCGTTGGGCGTGGCCGTGGCCGGCATCGGGGTCGGAACCCTCGTGGTCGCCCCGTTGGCCGAGACCCTGGTGGACCGGTACGGGTGGCGCAAGAGCTACGTGATCCTGGCGGTGGGGGTGGCGGTGCTGCTCAGCCTGGCCTCGGTGGGGGCCCACCGGCCCGAGCGGGCGGCCCAGACCGCCCCGGCCCAGGATCTGGGCCGGGTGCTGCGCACCAGCCGGCCGTTCTGGATCCTGTACGTGTCGATGTTCCTGGTCAGCGCCACCCTGTTCGTGCCCTTCGTGTTCCTCGACGACTACCTGGACACCGAGGGCATCAGCGGCTCGGCCGGGTGGCTGGTGGGCCTCATCGGGATGTCGTCGGTGGCCGGGCGCCTGGTGCTGGGGCGGCTGGCCGCCCGCTGGTCGTCGCTGCGCCTGTACCGGGCCTGCATCGCCGTCAACGGCGCCAGCTTCCTCATCTGGGTGCTGGTGGGCACGAGCTATCCCGCCCTGCTGGTCTTCGCCCTGGTCATGGGCGTCTCCTACGGGGGCTTCATCGCCCTGGCCCCGGCGGTGGCGGCCGAGCAGTTCGGCACGATCGGGCTGGGCGCCATCCTCGGTGCCCTCTACACCTCGGCCGGTATCGGCGGCCTGGTGGGCCCGCCGCTGATGGGCCGCCTGATCGACGCCTACGACTACACGCCCACCCTCGTGATCGCCATGGCACTGGCCCTGGTGGCGGCGGCTGCCCTGCTGCCGCTCGAGCGGGGGTGACGGCTACAGGCCGGGCAGCAGCTCGACGAGGCGGGGCCCGCCGTTGCCGAACACCCCGGGCAGGGCGAAGTGCTCGAGGGCGAACATCTGGGCGTAGTGCTCCTCGGGGAGGGCCAGGAACCCGTTCTCGGTCGAGACCTGGCTGCGGTGGCAGGCCAGCGCCTCACGCTTGGCCCGGGTGTGGGCCGACACGTCGATGATGTAGGCCAGGTCGGCCTCGGGGACGCCGAAGTTCGGGATCTCGTCGATGTTGGGACCCTGGAGGCCGCGGGCCTCCATCTCGGCCGCCATGGCCCGGAACCCGTCGAGGGCCCGCTCCCGGCCCACCGTGGCCTCATAGACGTGGGCCAGGCCGGCCCGCTCCCCCGCCAGGCGCCCCACCCGGTGCACCTGGATGTGGTCGGGGTGGCCGTACAGGCCGTTGGGGTCGTAGATGGTGAGCACGTCGGCCGCCACATCGGCCAGGATGGCCGCCAGCCGGTCGGCCGCCTCGCTCAGGTCGGCCTGCCAGAAGCAGGCGGGGTTGGCGTTGGCCGGGGTGCCCATCATCCCCGAGTCTTCATAGCCCAGGAACCGGGGCGGCTCCGCCCCGAGGATGGCTGCCGCCTCGGCCAGCTCCTGCACCCGGCGCTCCCACAGCGCCTCACCGGGGGCGAGGACCCCGGGCTGGGGCTCGCCCTGCTCACCCCGGGTAGCGGTGACCAGCACCACGCGGTGGCCGGCGGCCGACGCCTTGGCCATCAGCCCACCGGTCGACAGCGATTCGTCGTCGGGGTGGGCGTGGAAGCAGACCAGGGTGGACATCCCGGCGATGCTAGCCACCTACCGGGCTACCACTGGGAGTCGGTGACCACCTGCACATCGTGGGGGTGGCTCTCCCGCAGCCCGGCCCCGGTCACCCGGACCAGGCGGGTGGTGGTGCGGAGCTCGTCGAGATCGGCGGCGCCGGCGTAGCCCATGCCCGAGCGGAGACCACCGGCCAGCTGGCCCACCAGCTTCGACAGGGCCCCGGCGTAGCGGACCCGGGCCTCCACCCCCTCGGGCACGTGCTTGCCGCCGTGGTCGGGGCCGCCCGCACCGGGAGCGCCCATCTGCCCGCCGGCGTAGCGGTCGGCCGCCCGGCCCTTCATGGCCCCCGCCGAGCCCATGCCCCGGTAGGTCTTCCACATCGAGCCGTCCACCAGCTCGAGGTCACCCGGTGCCTCGTCGACCCCGGCCAGGGCGTTGCCCAGCATCACGGCCGCCGCACCGGCGGCGAAGGCCTTGACGATGTCGCCCGAGGTGACGATGCCGCCATCGGCGATCACCGGCACCCCGAGGTCGGCGGCCGCCCGGGCGCACTCGTAGATCGCGGTGAGCTGGGGCATGCCGGCGCCGGCCACGATGCGGGTGGTGCAGATGGAGCCGGCCCCCACCCCCACCTTCACCACGTCGGCCCCGGCCGACACCAGGGCCTGGACCCCTTCCCGGGTGACCACGTTGCCCCCGATGACCACGATCTCGGGCCACTTCTGCTTCACGTTCGCCACGGTGTCGACCACGCCCCGGGAGTGGCCGTGGGCGGTGTCGATCACCAGGGCGTCGACGCCGGCGTGGGCCAGGGCCTCGGCCCGCTCCATGGCGTCGTTGACGCCGATGGCCGCTCCCACCCGGAGCCGGCCCTCGGGGTCGAGGGTGGCATGGGGCTTCTGCACCCGCTTGGTGATGTCCTTCACCGTGATCAGGCCCCGGAGGCGGCCCTGGCCGTCGACCAGGGGCAGCTTCTCGATGCGGTGCTCGTGCAGGATGTGCACCGCGTCCTCCAGCGAGGTGCCCACCGGGGCGGTCACCAGGTTGCGGGAGGTCATGAAGTCGGTGACCGGGCGGTGGTACTCGGCCTCGGTGCAGAACCGGATGTCGCGGTTGGTGAGGATGCCCACCAGGCGCTCGTTGTCGTCGGTGATGGGCACGCCGGAGATGCTGTGGCGGCTCATCAGCGCCTCGGCGTCGGCCAGGGTGGCGTGGGGGCTGAGGCTCACCGGGGCGGTGATCATGCCCGCCTGCGACCGCTTCACCCGGTCGACCTGGTCGGCCTGCTCCAGCACCGTCATGTTGCGGTGGAGGATGCCGAGGCCCCCCTCCCGGGCCAGCGCGATGGCCAGCGGGGCCTCGGTGACGGTGTCCATGGCGGCCGACAGCAACGGCAGGTGGAGGTCGATCCCGGCGATGGTGGTGGACGTCGACGCCTCGGACGGCAACACCTCGCTCCAACCGGGCACCACCAGCACGTCGTCGAACGTGAGGGCGTCCCGTCCGGCGAACAGCTCGGTGTTGGGCAGGGACAACATTGGGGGCTACCTCCCGGACAGTGGAACTGGGTTTGGGGGTGGGGATGGACGGCGGGTCTCGAGAGCGAGCACCTGGGCGATGGCGGACACCAGCAGGCGGTGCTCCACCTGGTGGACCCGTTGGGTGAAGGCGTCGAGGGTGTCTCCGGCATGGAACGGCACCGGCTCCCACACGATCACGGGCCCATTGTCGACGCCCTCGTCGGGCACGTGGTGCACCATCACCCCGCCGGCTTCGATCTCGCCCCGCCGCCAGGCCTCGTAGGCCGCCTCGATCGCCCCGACGCCGGGAAAGGCACCGGGCCGGGCGGGGTGCAGGTTGATCGTGGGATGCCGGGCGAGGAAGGCGTCGGTCAGGATCCGCATCCAGCCGGCCAGCACCACCAGATCGGGCTGATGGCCGGCCACCACGTCGGCCAGCTCCCGATCGTAGTCAGCCCGGGTCCGCCCGCCGTGGGGCAGGACGACGGTGGGGATGCCGGCCGACCGGGCCCGCTCCAGGGCGTAGGCCGAAGCCACGTTGGACACCACGGCGACCACCTCGGCCGCCAGGTCGCCCCGGGCGCAGGCGTCGATCACGGCCTGGAGGTTGGTGCCCGAGCCCGACACCAGGACCACCAGGCGGGGTCGGCGCGGCGCCCCGGTCACTTGATGCTCACGCTCCGACCCAACGTGACCTCACCGATCACCCAGGTCGGCTCGGGGATGGCGGCCTGCAGCTCGTCGACCTGGTCGGGGGCGACCACCACCACCATCCCGATGCCGCAGTTGAGCACCCGGTGGGCCTCCTCCTCGGTCATCCCGCTGCGGGAGATCAGGTAGTTGAACAGCACCGGGCGGCGCCAGGCCGAGGAATCGATGACGGCCCCGCAGCCCGGGGGCAGCACCCGGGGGATGTTGTCGACGAAGCCACCGCCGGTGATGTGGGCCATCCCGTCGATCAGGCCGGCCTCCAGCGCCGCGCTCAACGGCTTGAGGTAGGGGCGGTGCACGGCGAGCAGTGCATCGCCGATGCTCTCCCCGGTGCCGCCGGGCAGCGGTTCGGTGAGGTCCATGCCCGAGAACACCTTGCGGGCCAGCGAGTAGCCGTTGGTGTGGAGGCCCGACGAGGCCAGTCCCACCAGCTTGTGGCCGGGGGCGATGGCGTCGGTCGGGAGCAGCTTGGGCCGGTCGACGTAGCCCACCATGGTGCCGATCACGTCGACCGAGCCGGCGTTGAACATGTCGGGCATCTCAGCCGTCTCCCCGCCGAGCAGCACGCACTCGGCGTCCCGGCAGGCGGCGGCCATGCCGTCGACGATGCGGCCCACGATCTCCGGGTCGAGCACGGCTGAACCGAGCGAGTCGAGGAAGAACAGGGGGCGGGCCCCCTGCACCAGGATGTCGTTGATGCAGTGGTTGACGATGTCGGCCCCGCAGTCTTCCCACCGGCCCACCTCCCGGGTGAGCAACGTCTTGGTGCCCACCCCGTCGGTGCTCGCCACCAGCAGGGGCGAGCGCAGCTTGGTGAGGGCCGACACGTCGAACACGCCGCCGAACGAGCCGTGGCCGGCCACCACCCGCTCGTCGTGGGTGGTCTTGACCGCCTGGGCCAGGCGGTTGTGGGCGGCCAGGCCGGCGTCGAAGCTCACCCCGGCCTCGGCGTAGGCCGACTTCTTCTTGGCCGGGCGGGGGGCGTGGCGCCAGCCGATGTCGGACCGGGCGAACAGGCCGTTGCCCGTGATCTGGTCTACCACGGAGTACGCCCGGTCCAGCGCCTGGGCCAGGTCGGCCCCGGTGCCCACCACGCTCAACACCCGGCCGCCGGTGCTCACCAGCTGGTCGCCCTCCAGGCGGGTGGCGGCGTGGAACACCCGGACCCCGTCGGGCTCGGGCACCACGGGCACCGGGATCCCCATCCGTGGGTCGGTGGGGTAGCCCTCGGCGGCGATGGTGATGGCGGCCGCCGTGCCCGGCTTCAGCTTGATCGGCACGTCGGCCAGGCTGCGGGTGGTGGCGGCATGGAGCACCTCCAGCAGGTCGGACTCCATCAGCGACACGATGGCCTGGGCCTCGGGATCGCCGAAACGGCAGTTGTACTCCACCAGGCGGGGCCCGTCCTCGGTGAGCATGATGCCGGCGTAGAGCACGCCCACGTAGGGCTGGCCCTCGGCCGCCATGCCGTCGATGGCCCGCCGCAGGAACACCTCGGTCAGCTCGGCCTCCAGCTCGGGGGTGACCCGGGGCACCGGGGCGAAGGCGCCCATGCCGCCGGTGTTGAGGCCGGTGTTGCCCTCCCCCACCCGCTTGTGGTCCTGGGCCGAGATCAGGGGGACCAGGGTGACGCCGTCGGAGATGCCGAACAACGACACCTCCTCCCCCACCAGGCGCTGCTCCAACAGGATCACCTCACCCGCCTTGCCCATGGCGTGCTCGGCCAGGAAGGCGAAGATGGCCCGCTCGGTCTCGACCCGGCTCTCGGGCACGATCACGCCCTTGCCGGCGGCCAGGCCGTCGGCCTTGACCACCACCGGCTTGTTGAACTCGTCGAGCCAGGCCAGGGCCGGCTCGACCTCGCGGAACGTGCGTATCACCGGGCCGGGGATGTTGTGGCGGGCGGCGAACTCCCGGGCGAAGGCCTTCGACCCCTCCAGCTTGGCTGCGCCGGCCGACGGGCCGAAGCAGTTGATCCCCACCAGGGCCAGGTCGTCGGCCACGCCGTCGACCAGGGGGGCCTCGGGGCCCACGATCACCAGGTCGACGTCGTGACGGACGCAGAAGTCGACGATCTTCAGGTTGGAGCTGGCGTCGAGCTCCACGTTCCACCGGGTGGTGCCGGCGTTGCCGGGGGCGACCATCAGCTGCCCCAGCAACGGCGATCGGGAGATCGCCTCCGCCATGGCGTGCTCCCGGGCCCCCGAGCCCAGGAGGAGGACGGACAGGCTCTCTTGGTTGCTCATCCCAACGCTCCGTCGAAGCGGCCCTTGGCGCTCAGCATGGTCAGCTGGACCGGTACCGCATAATTACCAGTGAAGCAGGCGTTGCAGTAGCCGTCGTCGCGGCCGAGCGCCTTCATCATCCGCTCCACCGAGAGGAAGCCCAGGCTGTCGGCCCCGATGTGGGCGCAGATCTCGGGCACGCCCAGCTGGTGGGCGATCAGCTGGTCGTAGGTGCCCATGTCGACCCCGAAGAAGCAGGGGTGGGCGATGGGCGGGCAGGTGATCCGCACGTGCACCTCGGACGCCCCGGCCTCCCGCACCAGGCGCACGAGAGGACCCGACGTGGTGCCCCGCACGATGGAGTCGTCCACCATCACCACCCGCTTGCCCCGCAGGTTGTCGGGCAGGGTGTTGAACTTGAGGGCCACACCCTGGCGCCGCAGCTCGTCGGTCGGTTCGATGAAGGTGCGCCCGATGTAGCGGTTCTTGACGAACCCCTCGTTGTAGGCGATGCCCGAGACGCTGGCGTAGCCGATGGCGGCCGGCGTGGACGAGTCGGGCACGGCGATCACCACGTCGGCGTCGACCGGGTGCTGGCGGGCCAGCTCCTCGCCCAGGTTCTGGCGGGCCTGGTGGACCGACAGCCCGTCCCAGGTGGCGTCGGGCCGGCTGAAGTAGATGTGCTCGAACGTGCAGCGGGCCTGGGTGGCCTTGGCCGCCACGGCCCGGGTGCGGCGGGCCAGGCCGCCGCCGAGCACCACGATCTCGCCCGGCTCGACCTCGCTGATCGAGGTGCAGCCGAGGGTGCGCAGGGCCCCGGTCTCCGACGCGATCACGTGGCCGCCGGTGGGGAGCTGGCCCAGCGACAGGGGCCGGAACCCCCACGGGTCGCGGGCCGCCATCACCTTGTTGCCGGTGAGCACGGCCAGGCAGTAGGCCCCCTCCCAGCGCGGCATGACGTTGGCCAGCCGCTCCTCCCAGGTCTCGCCCTCGGCGCCGGCCAGCATCAGCGCCAGCACCTCGGAGTCCGACGAGGTCTGGAGGCCGAAGCCCCGCTGGAGCAGCTCCTGGCGCAGCTTGTCGGCGTTGACCAGGTTGCCGTTGTGGGCCACGGCCAGCGGGCCCCACATGGTCTCCACCACATAGGGCTGCACGTTGCGGTCGGAGTTGGAGCCGGTGGTGGAGTACCGGGTGTGGCCGATGGCGAACCGGCCGACGAGTGGATCGAGCGTGCCGGCCTCGAACACCTGGGCCACCAGGCCCTGGCCCTTGTGGAGCCGGACGGCCCGCCCGTCGGCGACGGCGATGCCGGCCGCCTCCTGGCCCCGGTGCTGGAGGGCGTAGAGCCCGAAGAAGCTGAGGCGGGCGGCGTCGTCGCCCATGGTGTCGACAGCGATGACGCCGCACTCTTCCTTCGGGCTGTCGGTGTCGGCGCTGGTCTCGGTGCCGCTCACGCCCGGACCCCGCCGGTCAGCTCGGCGTCGGCCTCGAGCACCCGATTTGCCATCTCGACCTGGTAGGCCGAGATGCGGAGCCGCAGGTCGGCGTCGTGGAGGCCCAGGATCTTGGCCGCCGCCAGGGCGGCGTTGCCCGGCTCCAGGGCCACGATCGGGGCCACCCCCGGCGGGGTGCGCAGGCTCGACAGCACGTCGAGGCCGGCGAAGGCGTCGGACCGGGGCGGGCAGGCGATGACGGGCGACACGACGTTGGCGTCGGTCAGGCCCGACAGGGCGTCGCTCATGCCGGCCACGGTGATGAACACGGTGGGCTGCGGCTCGGCGTCGTACTGGCGGAGCAGGCCCAGAACGTGCTCGGGGACCCGGTGGGCCGAGCCGACCCGGCGCACCACCGGCACGTCGAGCCGGTCGAGCACCGCGGCGATCTGGTCGACCCAGCCGCTGTCACGCGGCGATCCCGACAGGATGACAACCCGCACGGGCCTACCCCTTTCCGTGTGAGGTCACACGATGTGGTCTTGCGTTCTGTTTGGAGGAGACTGTCACTGCCCTGCCGAGTTACTGCCCGGCCAGCGGGGCCAGGTTGGCGGCGATCCGGTCCGCGATGGGACGCTCCCCCGGTTCGAAGGCCAGGCCGGTGAGCCGCTCGTAGAGCTCGACGTAGCGGGCCGAGGTATCGGCCAACACGGCCTCCGGAAGGTGGGGCACCGGTCCCGACCCGGAGTAGCCGGCGGCCTTCAGAGCGAGGCGCACCGGCTCCTTGTCGTAGCTCTCGGGGGCGAGGCCGGCCCGGATGCGGTCGTCCATCGAGTCGACCGCCCAGAACCGGGACGAGTCGGGCGTGTGGACCTCGTCGATCAGCAACAGCTCGCCGTCGGGGCCGAGCCCGAACTCGTACTTCGTGTCGGCCAGCACGAACCCGGCGGCGGCCGCGATCTCCGTGCCCCGGGCGAACAGGTCGATCGCCGCCTTCTGCACCTGGGTCCACAGGCCGGGCTCGACCAGGCCGAGCTCCACCACCTCGTCGATCGTGACCGGGCGGTCGTGGGCGCCGCCGGTCTCCTTGGTGGTGGGGGTGATCATCGGCTCGGGCAGCGGGCCGTGGGCGGTGAGCCCCTCGGGGAGGCGGTGGCCGTAGAGCACCCGCTCACCCGCCTCGTAGCGGGGCAGGAGGGAGGTGGACGTGCTGCCGGTGAGCCGACCCCGCACCACCACCTCCACCGGGAGGGGGTTGGCGTCCACCGCCACCAGGGCGTTGGGGTCGGGCACCGAGATCACGTGGTTGGCCACGATGTCCGAGGTGCGGGCGAACCACCAGGCCGACAGCTGGTTCAGCACCTGGCCCTTGTGCTCCACGGTGCCGATGACACGGTCGAAGGCACTTATCCGATCGGTGGTGACGAGCAGCCGCTGCCCGGTGGGCAGGCGCCAGCTCTCCCGCACCTTGCCGCTGTGATGGTCGGGGAGATCGAGGTCGAGGGTCTCCAACACGGCCCGGGAATCCATGTCTCCATCATGGTTGCTTTCGCCGCCAGTTCCGGTGGATCCGGCCACATTTCGCTGGAAAATCCGTTCAGGCCACGGCTCGCACGCCGGCCTCGAACAGGCCCAGGGCCAGGCCGTCGCGGCGCCGGCCCCGCTGGGGGTCCTGGCGGGGATCGACGTGGTCCTCGGGGTGGGGCATGAGGCCGAGCACCAGGCCGGTGGCGTCCACCAGCCCGGCCACGTCGCCCACCGAGCCGTTGGGGTTGTGGGGGTAGCGGCCGGCGGCCGGCGCTCCGGCGTCGTCGAGATAGCGAAAGGCCACGTGGCCCTCCACCGCCACCGGGTCGGCCACGGTGAGGCGGCCCTCGCCGTGGGCCACCGGGCACCGGATGGGCCCGGAGAGGCCGTCGAGCCAGGGCGAGGGGGCGGGCCCGGGGGCCAGGGTGACCCAGCGGCATTCGAACCGCCCGGAGTCGTTGGCCACCAGGGCCGCCGGCTGGCCGCCGCCGGGGAGCAGGCCTGCGGCCACCAGGGCCTGGAACCCGTTGCAGATCCCGATGATCGGCATGTGCCGGGTCACCGCCTCCTGGAGCTGGTCGCCGAACCAGCTCGTCATGTCGAGGCCGAGCAGCCGGCCGGCACCCAGGGCGTCGCCGTAGGAGAAGCCGCCGGGCAGGGCCAGGATCTGGTGGTCGACCAGCTTGGTCTCCCCCTGGCGGAGAGCGGCCAGCGGGATCTGGGTGGTGCGGGCCCCGGCCCGCTCGAAGGCGTCGGCCAGCTCCTGGTTGCGGTTGGTGCCGGGGGCCACCGGGATCAGGACCGACGGCTGCCCCGCTCGTGCTGCACCGCTGCTCATCGGGGGCCTCCTTGGGGGGCGGGTCGGCCGGGGCTGGCCTCGGCTGGGCTGGTTGCGCCCGGGTGGGCGGTGAGGTCGCCGCCGGGGTGGACGAAGGCGGTGCGGACGGCGTCGAGGCCCACCGCCAGGGCGCCGGCGCCGATGGCGACGGTGGGATTGGCCGTGGTGACGCCGATCCGGGTGGCGTCGGGGATCAGATCGGCCAACCGGTCCCGGTCGGCCGGGGCCACCTCGAGCAGGTAGCGGGCCGGGCCTTCGCCGAACAGCACCTCGTCACCCGGGTCCTCACCGTCGAGCAGGCGCAGGCCGAGGCGGCCGCCCAGGGCCCACTCGGCGGCGGCCACGGCCAGGCCGCCCTCGGCCAGGTCGTGGGCGCTGCGGACCACACCGGCGGCGATGGCGGCGTGCACCGCCCGGTGGCGGGCCGGGGCATCGGGGTCGGGGGCCGGCACCGGGCCGCCGTGGTCGGCGCCCAGCACGTCGTCGAGGTGGCTGCCGCCGAGGGCACCGGCCAGCGGCCCGACCAGCCACACGTCGTGGTCGGGGGCGGTCACCCCGGTGAGCGGGGTCCGGTCGACGTCGGGCACCACCCCGAGGGCGGTGATGACCAGGGTCGGGGTCACGGGGTCGGGCCGCCCGTCGGGGCCGACGAACTCGTTGTAGAGCGAGTCCTTGCCCGACACGAACGGGGCGCCGTAGGCCAGGGCGGCGTCGTGGCAACCCCGGCAGGCGGCGACCAGCTGGGCCAGGGTGGTGGGGTCGGTCGGGTTCCCCCAGGAGAAGTTGTCGAGCAGGCTGAGCTGGCCGGGATCGGCGCCCGAGGCCACGGCGTTGCGCACCGCCTCGTCGACCGCGGCCCAGGCCATGGCCTCGGTGTCGTAGCGGCCCAGCACCACGTTGACCCCCACCCCGATGGCGTAACCGCGGGGGCCGGGGGTGCCGGGCGGCACGAGCACGGTGCCGTCGGCCGGGGCGTCGCCCGCCACCCCGCCGTAGGGGCGGATCACGGTGCCGCCCAGCACCTCGTGGTCGAAGGTGCGGACCACGGCCTCGTTGGACCGGATCGAGGGGTGGGCCAGCAGGGCCAGCAGGGCTGCCGCCGGGTCGGCGGCGGTGGGCCGGCGGGGCGGGCGCACCGGGGCCAGCACGGCGGCCCGCAGCTCCAGCGGGGGGCGGCCGTCGTGGAGGAAGCCGGTGTCGAGGTCCACCACCACGTCGTCGCCGTCGCGAACCACCAGGCGGCCGTCGCCGGTGAAGCGGCCGATGACGTCGGCCCCCACCTGCCACCGGGCGGCCAGGGCCAGCACGGCGGCCGGGTCGGGGCAAGCCAGCACCATCCGCTCCTGGGCCTCCGACAGCCACACCTCCCAGGGGGCCAGGCCCGGGTACTTGCGGGGCACCAGGGCCAGGTCGACGTTCGCCCCCAGGCCCTCGGCCATCTCGCCCACGGCCGACGACAGCCCACCGGCGCCGCAGTCGGTGATGGCGTTGTACAGGCCGGCGTCGCGGGCCTCCACCACCACGTCGATCAGGCCCTTCTCGATCAGGGGATCGCCGATCTGGACCGACGAGCCGGCGATGTCGGCCGTCTCGGCCCCCATCGACTGCGACGAGAACGTTGCCCCGCCCACCCCGTCGCGGCCCACCGCCCCGCCCAGCACCACCACGGCGTCGCCGGCCCGGGGCCGGGTGACGTGGGAGCCGTGGGGCAACAGGCCGACGCAGCCGGCGAACACCAGGGGGGTGGTGGTGTAGCTCGGGTCGTGCACGATGGCGCCGGCCACGGTGGGCACGCCGATCTTGTTGCCGTAGTCGCCCACGCCGGCCACCACCCCGGAGCGGATCCGGCGGGGGTGGAGCACGCCGGGCGGCACCTCGGCCGGATCGAGGTCGAGGGGGCCGAAGCACAGCACGTCGGTGACCGCCACCGGCTTGGCCGACACCCCGAGGATGTCGCGCACCACACCGCCCACCCCGGTGTTGGCGCCGCCGAAGGGTTCCAGGGCGGACGGGTGGTTGTGGGTCTCGACCTTGATGGCCAGATCGTGGCGGTCGTCGAAGGCGACGATGCCGGCGTTGTCGACGAAGGCGCTGCGCACCCAGGGCGCCGCGATGCGGTCGGTGGCGGAGCGGAGGTAGGTGTTGAGGAGTCCCTCGACGGGTGCGACGGCGGGGTCGTCGAACGTGATGCGGGCCCGGAACGTCTTGTGCGAGCAGTGCTCGCTCCAGGTCTGGGCGATCGTCTCCAGCTCGGCGTCGGTCGGTTCGCGACCGAGGGCGTCGAAGTGCCCGGCCACCGCCCGCATCTCGGGCAGCGACAGGCCGAGGCGCCGGCTGCGGCTCACGGCCATCAGCTCGTCGTCGGTGGCTCTGCGCACCACCAGGCGGTCGGTGCCGGGCGACTTGGCCTCGGGGTCGGTGAAGGCCGGCTCCAGCAGGCCCTCGGCCCACCGCTCGACCACCTCGTTGTGGAGCACGCCCGAGGCCAGGCCGGCCAACTCGGCGTCGCTGAGGGGACCGCTCACCACCAGGCGACGGGCCACCGAGGCAGCCTGGACGTCGAAGCCCAGCTCCCGGGCCGCCCGCACCAGCTCGGCCCCCTCCCGGTCGGTGACGCCGGGCCGCAGCCCCACCTCCACCACCCGGCGCCCCGGCCCAGGCGAGACGGCGGCCAGGTGCTCCTCGGCCGTGGACCACCACTGGCCCACCGGCTCCGTCAGCAGGGCACCGGCCAGGCGGTCGAGGTCGGCGGCCGACAGGTCGCCCTCCAGGTGGTAGAGCCGGAACTGCTCGATCCGCTCGACGTCGAAGCCGAACAGGCGGGCCTGGGCCAGCGGACCGGCCTCGGTCTCGTCGGCATGGCCGGGGCCCACCACCAGGGCGGCCACCGGCGGGCGGAGGGAGCGGGAGGGGCGCTCAGCAGAGGTCACGTTCCTAGCATGTCGGGCCCGCACCCGGTCGCGGGTGACCTGGCGGCAATTCCCCGCTGCCCGGGAGCCCACCGCCGGGCCTCAGGCTCGACGGGACGAGAAGGGGTAGAGGATCTGGGCGGTCACGCTGCCCAGCAGATCCTGGGGTCGGTACGACCGTGGCTCGGGGAAGTCGGGGTCGCCGATCCCGGTGGGCGGGTAGGAGACGTCGTCGGGGTGCTGGGTGCCGAACAGGCGGTCCCAGGTGAACAGGCTCGAGTAGTTCGAGTTGAAGTGGGCCGGATCGGCCGAATGATGGATGCGGTGGTTCTGGGGCGTCACCATGAACCATCGCAACGGGCCGAAGCTCGTCCGCACGTTGGCGTGCTGCGGGGCCCGGAACCAGAGCAGGGCCAACGTGAGGGCGGTCACCGCCCGGGGCTGATCGGTCACCTCCGGGAGCAGGAAGAAGAACGGCACGAACAGCACGGCGTGCTCGATCAGGTAGTCGAAGGGGTGGATCTTGTTGGTGGTGAAGTAGGTGAGGTGCACCTGGGAGTGGTGGACGGCATGGAAGCGCCAGAACAACGGCACCTGATGCTTGATCAGGTGCACCACGTAGGCGCCGAGATCGCCGATCAGCACCCCCAGGATCACCGACGGCCACAGCGGCCAGCTCCGGGTGGCGTCGAGCACGAGGAACCCGGCGTGGGCGTCGAGCCAGTCGCCGAGGGGCCGGGTGGCCACGATGGCGACGCCGTGGGTGGCCGGGAACAGGACCATCATCATGAACCCGTCGACGATGACCGAGGGGCTGAAGCTCGGCTGTCCAGGGTCGGCCGGGATCACCCGCTCGGCCAGGAAGATGAGCGGGATGATCACCAGCGACTGCGCCGAGACCAGGAACAGCAGCGGCCCCCGCAGCTCCCGCTGGACCGTGGCCCCGAGATCACCGGGCTGGCCGGTGACCAGCATGTAGCCGATGGCGGCCAGGAGGGCCACCACCACCGCATTGGCCCGCCACGGGATGACAGGAGAGTGGCTGACAGGTATCGGCAGGTTGCTCATCGTGGCCTGTACGCCCTCGCCCAGTTGGTCCGCACGCGCGCCGAAGCAGTCCGCACGAAGGTCCCCGCGACGAGCTCTGGCGAGCATCCATATCGTACTGTCCGACATGGTCGGACACATAACGATGCTCTAGGCGATGCTTCCCGCGCGGGGTGGCAAGCGGGCGCGGAGCGATCCCGGCGAGCGTCGATAGGGTCGAACGGGTGCAGCAGGCGTTCGTGCTCGGAGTGGACCTGGACGGGGTGTGCGCCGACTACACCGGCGGGTTCCGCCGGGTGGTCGCGGCCGATCGGGGGATCCGGCCCGAGGAGCTGCCGATCGAGCGGTCCTGGGGCTTCGAGGAATGGGGGCTCGACGCCGACGAGTTCGCCCGCCTCCACCGCCGGGCCGTCACCGAGGACCGCATGTTCCGGGATCTGCCGGCCTTCGAGGGGTGCGCCGAGACGTTGTGGCGGCTGTCCGACGCCGGCGTCTGGATCCGGATCATCACCCATCGGCTGTACGTGAACTGGGGCCACGCCCAGGTGGTGTCGGACACCGTGACCTGGCTCGACGAGGCCCGCGTGCCCTACCGGGACCTGTGCTTCCTCGGCAACAAGCCCGACGTGGGCGCCGACGTCTACATCGACGACGCCCCCCACAACGTGGACGCGCTCCGGGCCGCCGGCAACACCGTGATCGTGTTCGACCAGCCGTACAACAAGGATCTCGACGGGCCCCGGGTGACGGGCTGGGATCAGGTGGAGGACCTGGTGCTCGAGCTGGCGGCGCTCCGGGGATCGGCCGTCCAGCCCCAGCTGCCCGGCATCGACGCCGGCGCCGACCGCCTCGACCGGCGCCGCACCGGCACCCCGCCGTGAGCGTCACCGGACGCAGGGCGCCATGAGCATCCGCCGGGGGACGGCGTGAGCACCGCCCGCCTCGCGGCGCTGGTGCTGGCTGGTGTGCTGGTCGTGGCGGCAGGCGCCAAGCTCGCCCGGCGCCGCCAGACCGGCACCGAGCTCGAGTCGCTGGGGCTGGTGGCGCCACAGGTGCTGGCCTGGCTCGTGCCGGCGGCGGAGGTCGGCGTGGCCCTGCTGCTGGTGGCGGCGCCGGCCTGGGGCGGGATGGCGGCCTTCGCTCTGCTGGTGGCGTTCACCACGGTGCTGGTGCGGGTGCTGCGGTCGGGCCGGGCGGTGAGCTGCAACTGCTTCGGGGCCCTGTCGAGCCGGCCCATCTCCCCCGCCACCCTCGCGCGCAACGTCGTGCTGCTCGGCCTGTCCCTGGTGGCCGCGGCCGGTTGAGCGGGGCCGGGCCCGGTCCCGGCCCCCTCGACAGGAAACAGTGCATTCACATTCCGATGATCGGCCGTTCACCGGCCGTTCCTACGGTGTCGCACCAGGTGAGCCGGGAAGTCTGGTCGGCAAAAAGTCAGTTACTGCGCTCCGATGGAGACCTCCGTGTCCGTTGCTCACCTGTTCATACCGAACGCCCGACCGGCAGCGACGCTGCGCGATCGGGCGTTCGTCGTTTGGGAGGAGACCCATGACACGTAGGCGCGCGGCATTGATCGGCCTGTTGGGCTTGGCCGGTCCGGTGGTGATAGCCACACCGGCATTCGCCCAGTCGGCGGAGGCCGTCGACACCCAGACCTACCTCGACAACGTGTTCGTGCTGTTGTCGGCGGTGCTGGTCATCTTCATGCAGGCCGGGTTCGCCCTGGTGGAGGCGGGCCTCACCCGGGCCAAGAGCGTGGCCAACATCATGATGAAGAACATGATGGACTTCTGCGCCGGGGTGCTGGCCTTCTTCGCCGTCGGCTTCGCCTTCGCCTTCGGCGAGGGCAACGACTTCATCGGCTACAAGGGCTTCTTCCTGGGCGACGGCGCCTTCACCTACGGGACCCTGTCGCTGCCGGTGTTCTTCGTGTTCCAGGTGGCGTTCGCCGCCACCGCCGCCACCATCGTGTCGGGGGCCATGGCCGAGCGCACGAAGTTCAAGGCCTACTTCGTGTACAGCATCGTCATCTCGGCCGTCATCTATCCCATCGTGGTCCACTGGCAGTGGGGCGGAGGCTGGCTGTACCAGCTCAGCACCCCGTTCCATGACTTCGCCGGGTCCACCCTGGTCCACATGACCGGCGGCGTGGCCTCGCTGATGGGGGCGATGATCATCGGACCCCGCATCGGCAAGTACGACGCCGAAGGCCGGCCCCGGGCCATCCTCGGCCACAACATCCCCTTCGCCGTGCTCGGCACCTTCGTGCTGCTGGTCGGTTGGTACGGGTTCAACCCCGGCTCCGAGCTGGCGGCCGACGGCGCCATCGGCGGGATCGCGCTGAACACCACGCTGGCCGCCGCCGCCGGGGCGGTGACGGCGATGCTCACGATCTGGGCCAAGACCAAGAAGCCCGACGTGTCGATGACGGCCAACGGCATGCTGGCCGGTCTCGTGGGCATCACCGCCGGCTGCGCCGCGGTGAGCACCATCGGCTCGGTGATCATCGGGGCCGTGGCCGGGGTGCTCGTGGTGTTCTCCGTCTTCTTCTTCGAGAGGATCAAGATCGACGATCCGGTGGGCGCCATCTCCGTGCACGGGGTGTGCGGGGCGTTCGGCACGATCTGCGTGGGCCTGTTCGCCACCGCCGACGCCGAGGGGTTCTGGAAGCAGGGCCTGTTCTACGGCGGCGGCGTCGACCAGCTCGTGAGCCAGATCATCGGCGTGGTGAGCGTGGCCGTCTTCGTGGCCGTCACCGCCGGCGCCCTGTTCCTGGCCATCAAGGCCACCATCGGGCTCCGGGTGGACGCCGCCGAGGAGCTGGAGGGTCTCGACGTCGTGGAGCACGGCGCGCCGGGATACAGCACCGAGCCGTCGCTCGAGGCCGCCATGGCCTGAGCGTCCGGGAGCGCCGTGGCCAGGCGCCCACCAGTGCCCGGTGTGGTCGATGTCTCCTCACTTCGGTTCGACCACACCGGGCCGGTCTCCCCGGAACGGCAGGCTCACCAGGCTACTGTCGGGGCGATGCGCCGCCTGGTTCCCGCCCCGGCCCTCGTCTCCGTCGCCGCGCTGCTGGTGACGCTGCCGGCCCTGGCCGCCTGCTCCGGTGGCCCGGAGGAGGCCGAGCGGGCCGACGGCGCCATCGTGGCCCCCGGCGCCCTCGACGTGTTCGGTGTGCGGGTGGGAGACTGCCTCGACCTCGATGCCAGCGAGGCCACCGCCGCCCAGATCACGGATCTGGCCGCCGTGCCCTGCGCCCAGGCCCACCGCCATGAGGTGTTCCACGTGGGCGAGGTGACCGGGTTCGACGTCTACCCCGGTCCCAGCGAGCTGTCGTCGGCGGCGGACGGCATCTGCCTCGGTGCGTTCGAGGACTACGTGGGCGTCCCCTACCTCGACAGCGACGTGCAGTTCACCTACCTCTATCCATCGCTGGCGTCGTGGCAGGACGAGGAGGATCGGGAGGTGGTCTGCATCCTCGTGGCCACCAGCCCCCAGACCCGCTCCCTGGCCGCCCCCGGCTCCTCCCGATCGACGGAACCGGGCACCGGCTCGTAGGCGGCGGGATTGCCGCGGGAGATCGACGGACCGGTTCGACCTCGTCGCCGCTCATGTCGACCGCCGCCAGCGCCGATGGGAACCCCATGAGCAGCCACGATCGCCAGCGCCGCGCCTCCGCCGACGCGCCCGCCGCCCGGGCCCGCCGCCCCATCCAGGCCCGGCTGGAGGTCGGGCCGGTCGACGACCCGTTGGAGGTCGAAGCCGAGGCCACGGCCGACCGGGTCATCGCCGCCATCCAGACCAGCGGCGGCGCCCAGGCGGTGGCTACCGCCCGCTCCCCCATCGGGTCGATCCGGCGGGTCGAGGAAGAGGAACCGCTCCAGGGATCCCGCATCGCCCGGGCCGGCGCCGAAGAGGAAGAACCGCTCCAGGGATCCCGCATCGCCCGGGCCGGCGCCGAAGAGGAGGAACCGCTCCAGGGGTCCCGCATCGCCCGTGGCTCGGACCAGGAGGGCCAGGCTCCGACCTCCTCGTCCGACGACGAGGAGGAACCGCTCCAGGCCTCGCGCCTCGCCCGGGCGTCGGCGATCGGGGCCGAGGGCGGCACGGTCGATCCCGAGCTGGAGGCCCGCCTCACGGCGGGCGCAGGCTCTCCCCTGCCCGAACCGGTACGGGCCACGATGGAGAGCGCCTTCGGAGCCGACTTCTCCGCTGTCAGGGTGAGCGAGAACCCGGCCGCCGCCGACATCGGCGCCCGGGCCTACACCACCGGATCCGACATCCGCTTCGCTCCCGGCCAGTTCAAGCCCGAATCCACCGAAGGCCAGCACCTCCTGGCCCACGAGCTCACCCACGTCGTCCAGCAGGGAGCCGCCACCGCCCGGGCGGCCGTGCAGCGCGACCCGATCGACGACGCCAAGTCGAACCTGGAGAACTTCAAGAAGCAGAAGCCGGCGTTCGCGCCGCTGGTCGCCGGCCTCGGCCATGTGGTCGGCGACCCGGCCAAGGTCATCGACTTCCTGCTGACGAACTTCCAGAACCGCAACGACTTCTCGTACGTCGGCGGCACCATGGGCACCTGGCAGGCCATGGGCGACTGCTCGACCCTGGCGGATCAGTTCGTACAGATCCTCCAGCTGGCCGGGGTGCCGGCCAACACCAAGACGGTCAACAACCAGCCGATGTACGTCGCCCCCACCCCCATCATCGACAAGGGCGGCCAGACCGGCAACGTGAAAGGCGGCGACGGCGGCTGGTTCTTCGTGAACCACACCTGGGTGGTGGCCGCCGGCCAGGAGATCGACGTGCTGTACGGCCAGAAGGGCCGGGTCGCTTCGGAAGGCGGCTTCGTGCTGGACGACACCACGGGCGAGCGGGTGTTCTCGAACGGGAAGCGGACGATCAAGAGCACGCAGGACGGCCCGGTCATGGTGGGCTGACGCCCGCCGTCGAGGCGGGGTGCGCCTCGTTCGTGGACGTGGCGGCCGGGGCCCGGCCGCTCAACTGAGCCAGGGGCCGAACTCCTCGGCGGTGCGGAGGCGGCCGAGCTTGGCGTACTCCCGCTTGAGCCCCTCCACCACCTCGGCCATCGTGATGGCCCCGCCGGCCTCGGCGGCGAGGAAGGCGGCGGTGAGGCACACCGAATGGATGTTGCCGCCGGCCAGCTTGAACCGGTCGGCCAGGGCCGTCAGGTCCACGTCGGCCCCCAACGGGGCGGTGGCGGGAAAGCCCAGGCGCCACAGGGCGAGGCGCTCGTCGGGCTCGGGCAGGGCGAACTCGGCCAGCACGTCGATCCGGCGCAGGAACGCCTGGTCGATGTTCTTCAGCAGGTTGGTGGTGAGGATGGCGATCCCGTCGTAGCGCTCGATCCGCTGCAGCAGGTACGACACCTCGATGTTGGCGTAGCGGTCCTTGGCCTCGTTGACCTCCGAACGCTTGCCGAACAGGCTGTCGGCCTCGTCGAACAGCAGCACCACGTTGGCCGCCGACGCCGCCTCGAACACCTCCTCCAGGTTCTTCTCGGTCTCCCCGATGTACTTCGACACCATGGCCGACAGGTCGATCGTGAACAGGTCGAGGCCCAAGTCGTGGGCGATGATCTCGGCCGAGAGGGTCTTGCCCGTGCCCGACGGCCCGTGGAACAGGGCCACCACCCCGTTGGCCTGGCCCAGCCGGTAGCCCCAGGTGCCGTGGACCAGCGCCCGGTGCCGGTAGCGGGCCACCACCTCGGCCAGCTCGGCCCGCCGGCCGGCCGGCAGCACGAGGTCGTCCCAGGTGCGCCGGGGCCGGATCCGTCGGGCCAGGCGGTCGATGGCCCCGCTGGCCAGCCGACGCACGGCGGCGTCGAGATCGTTGCCCACGGCCCCGTAGGCCCGGGACACGTGGCGGATCTGGTCGGCCGACAGCGGGTGGCGGCCCACCTCGGCCCCCGGCAGCAGCTCGGCCCACTCCTCCGGCCCGGCCGGCTCGTCGCCTGCCTCCAGCTCCCGCCATGGTCGGCGGGGCAGGGCGTCGAGCGGCAACTGGGCCGACGACGACAGCACCCACACCACGTGCGTGGCCCGCTCCAGCCAGCGGCGGGCGTCGGCCGTGAGGGCGATGGCGCCGGTGTCGGACACCGTGCCGATCTCCAGCACCACCCCGCAGCCCCGGATCGTGGCCTCCCGCACCAGCGAGCGCCACGCCCGGTCGGCGGTGGGGGCGGCGGCCACCAGGTAGCGGGTGGCACCGGCGGCGTCGGCCCCGGTCTGGCGCCGGCGCCACCGGTCGCCGCCGTGCACGGCAACCAGCCGTAGCCGGGGGTCGCCGGGCTCCGCCGTCAGGTGGAGGTCGAGGTCGGCCGGCAGGTCGGGGTCGCGCGACCGGTCGCCGAGCAGGGCCCAGATCACGGCCGGCTCCACCGCCACCGCCCGCGCCGCCCACGGCCCCTCGTCGTCCACGGTGACGTAGCCGGCCCGCAGCAGGCCGCCGTCGGGGGCCACCGCCGCCAGCGCACCGCCCCCCGCTCCGGCGCCCACGCCCGGACCGACGAGGCCGGCCAGGAGGCCGAGCGTGAGGCGGCGGGCGGGCACGCCGTCGTGGAGCCAGGCCACGAGGCGCTGGAGCGACAGGTCGACCTCGACCGCCACCAGCAGGCCCAGGATCTCGGCCGCCGCCCGGTCGAGGCCGGCGTTGGCGGCCAGGATGGCGAACACGGCGTCGCCGGCCAGCTCGTCGTCGAGAGCCCGGCGGGCCGCCGCCAGGGGCTCGGCGAACCCGGCCGCCACCTCGTCCAGCCGCTGGCGGCGGGCGGCGAGCGTCTCGTCCAGCGAGGCGGCGGGGTCGTCGAGCAGGAGGCCCTCCACCATGCGGTCGATTTCGGGGCCCCGGACCGGCTCGGCCGGCAGCGCCACCGGGCCGCCCCGCCGCACCCGGGCCGTCAGCACTTCCCGCTGCACGAGCAGCTCGGCGAGCCGGCGCCACGCCCCCGTCGGACAGCCCCCGACCGCTCCCCCACCCGGCCCGGCCGGCGCCCGGGCCACCGTGGGCGCCCCGGCCACCGTGGTCCGAGGCGCCGTCGGGCGGCGAGTGCTTGTGCCGGCGGAGCGGGAACCGATGGGCATACCCACCGATCGGCCGCCGCCCGGCCGTCGCAAGCCCCGCCCGTCAACCGCCACAGAAAGCGAGCCGGCCATGGGTCTCCTGGTCACCCTCGGCGCCAACCTCACCTGCAGCTTCGGCATGGCCCCGTCCAGCCTCGTGGTGCTGCCCAAGAGCCAGACCATGGCCGAGAGCAAGCCGGCCGCCAACATCATGGACAACCTGCCGATGGTGAACATCCCGCCGTTCGGCATGTGCACCTCGATGTCGAACCCGGCGGTGGCGGCCGCCACCGCGGCAGCGCTCGGCGTGCTCACTCCCATGCCCTGCACGCCGGTCACCGCCGCCCCCTGGGCCCCCGGCTCCCCCACCGTGCTGGTGGCCAACATGCCGGCGTTGACCAACTCGTCGATGTGCAACTGCGCCTTCGGCGGGGTGATCACGATCAGCAACCCGGGCCAGACCTCGGCGATGGTTCCCTAGATCGACGGCCGGTCAGCGGGACCGCTCAACGCCGTGGGCATCGGGCCGATTGACCCCGCAGACATCCCTGCTTCATCGACACAGGAGTACTGGTGGCCGCAACCTATCTCACCCCCGGGGTCTACGTGGAGGAGGTCCCGTCCGGGTCCGCCACGCTGACCGCCAAGTCAACCGCCATCGCCGCCTTCGTCGGCTTCACCGCCTCGGCGCCGACCGACGACCCCGCCGACCCCGAGGGCCTGCGCCCCCGCCTGGTCACCAACTGGGGCCAGTACGAGAAGCTGTACGGCGGCTTCGTTCCCGGCGCCATGCTGCCCCACTCGGTCTACGGGTGGTTCAACAACGGCGGCGGCGCCTGCTACATCGTGCGCATCCCCCACACCACCCCGGCGCTGGAGTCGGGCGTGCTGACGCTGGCCGGCCCCGACCGCTCCCTCGGTGAGCTGCTCGAGGTCACCACCGTGGTGCCCAACGCCGACGTGGTGATCTCGGTGGAGACCGAGGAGCCCCCGGCCGACGCCGACGGTGGCGACGACGCCGCCCCCACGTTCACCGTCACGGTGATCGAGGAGGGCCAGCCGGTGGAGACGTTCCCCGGCCTCAGCCTGCTCAAGGGCGACACCAACGTCGAGACCGTGGTCAACGCCGGCTCGACCCGGGTGAAGGTGGCCCAGAAGGTGGAGCTCGACCCCGCCGTGGTCGACCTCACCGCCGCCGCCCTCAAGCCCGGCGCCTACCCGATCAAGCCGGCCGACCCCGTGCTGGTGCCCGTGGCCGGCCGCAACTTCACCGGCTCGGAGACCGCCCGCACTGGCATCAACGGCCTCGTCATCGCCGACGACGTCACCATGGTGATGGTGCCCGACCTGGTCACCGCCGCCCGCCAGGAGGACGGCTCGGTGGACCTCAAGATGTGGAAGTCGGTGCAGACAGCGCTGATCAGCCACTGCGAGGGCCAGGCCAACCGCATGGCCATCCTCGACGCCCCTCCCGGGATGAGCGTGCAGCAGATCAAGGAATGGCGGGAGCAGGTGGCGATGTTCGACTCGCCCTTCGCCGCCATGTACTACCCGTGGATCAAGGTGGAGAACCCGGTGCCGACGAACGGCGACACCGAGATCTTCGTGCCCCCGTGCGGCCACATGGCCGGCCTGTGGGCCCGCACCGACGACACCCGCGGCGTGTGGAAGGCCCCGGCCAACGACGTGGTCCGCGGTGCGCTCGACGTCGAGCTGCCCATCACCAAGGCCGAGCAGGGCCTGCTCAACCCGATCGGGATCAACTGCATCCGCCCCTTCGGCACGCGGGGCATCCGGGTGTGGGGGGCCCGCACGCTGTCGTCCGACACCGACTGGACCTACATCAACGTCCGGCGCCTGTTCAACATGGTGGAGCAGACGATCATGGACGGCACCCAGTGGGTGGTGTTCGAGCCCAACGACCAGAAGCTGTGGCAGGGCGTCAAGCGCACGCTCAACGCCTTCCTCCGGGGCCTGTGGCGCGACGGCGCCCTGTTCGGCGCCACCGCCGAGCAGGCCTTCTACGTGAAGTGCGACGAGGAGACCAACCCGCCGGAGTCGATCGACCAGGGCAAGCTCGTGGTCGAGGTGGGCATCGCGCCGGTGAAGCCGGCCGAGTTCGTCATCTTCCGCATCAGCCAGTTCAAGGACTCGGCCGCCTGATCGGCGGCTCCTCAACTCGACCCTCAGTAGGCACCGATCACAGGAGAACCCACCATGGCAACCGAACACGACATCGAACATCTCGGCTCACAATTCGCCCTCGAGCTCGACGGCGTGGAGATGGCCCGCTTCACCGCCTGCACCGGCCTGACCGTCACCACCGAGGTGGTGGAGTACCAGGACGCCTCGTCGGGCAAACCCGTCATCCGCAAGCGCCCCGGCCGCACCAAGTACGAGGACATCGTGCTGAAGCGGGGCCTGAGCGCCAACAAGGCGATCACCGACTGGCACAAGAAGGTGCTCGACGGCTCGGTGGAGCGCCAGAACGGCTCCATCGTCATCTACGACGCCGCCGGCACCGAGGTGGACCGGTGGAACTTCGAGAACGGCTGGCCGGCCAAGTGGTCGGCCTCCGACCTCGACGCCGGCAGCGACGACGTGATGATCGAGGAGCTCACGATCGCCCACGAGCTCCTGGCCCGGGCGTAGCCCGCCATGGGCGCCCTCCAGACCGAGTTCACC
>Ga0268299_1002088_pt1 | contig 26779 bp, 7 predicted proteins | sample NOBtaG_FD_193484 | JGI IMG/M metagenome (GOLD analysis project Ga0268299, IMG submission 193484) | Activated sludge microbial communities from bioreactor in Nijmegen, Gelderland, Netherland - NOB reactor | ecosystem: Engineered > Bioreactor > Aerobic > Activated sludge | place: Netherlands...
GACGCCACTCCCGCCGACGCAGCACACCCTCTCGGCTACGACTCGCCTTTTAGCCGTTGCAACTCATCTCAGAGAGATCTTCCACCCCCAATCTGATTTCCTCAGCGCCTTATTCCACCCGGTGGCCACACGGTATCCCTCCGGTTTTCCTTCGTCCGGGCTCCTGCGGTCCACCCTCCCGAGGTAGTTTTCCTATACCGTCGGAACCTTCTCCGCGGCTCCGTCCAACCTGCGAAATAAGTCGGGCGTCTCCCCGCCCGCTCCAACCTCACGCCCTCCCCGCCCGACCTATTCCGCTTCAGGGTTGGATATGGGTCTCATTGGCGGGGCTTCAACGGAGCCGCGTCCTAACGGACGCGGAGATTGTCGCTCCTCGAAAGCCACATCAATCGTGATTGACTGGCTTCAACGGAGCCGCGTCCTAACGGACGCGGAGATGTTGGCCAAGGGGTATTTCCGCCAAGTCACGTTCGTTGCTTCAACGGAGCCGCGTCCTAACGGACGCGGAGATAGGCCGCCGCTGAAGTCGGTTTTATCGAGGATGATCAGCTTCAACGGAGCCGCGTCCTAACGGACGCGGAGATAATCGTCACCCTCGGGGGTAAGCGCCGCGTGGAATCGCTTCAACGGAGCCGCGTCCTAACGGACGCGGAGATCGACCCGATGAGTCCTTTCCGAACGGCGTTCAAAGCACGCTTCAACGGAGCCGCGTCCTAACGGACGCGGAGATCTCGGCGACTACGCCTATGAAGTGCGCCGGCAGGAGGCTTCAACGGAGCCGCGTCCTAACGGACGCGGAGATCGAGTTCCGCGAAGAGACATGCCTTTTCTCCGTGTTGCTTCAACGGAGCCGCGTCCTAACGGACGCGGAGATGGTTTTCGAGGGCTCGTTCGCACTTGGTGTAGCCACCCGCTTCAACGGAGCCGCGTCCTAACGGACGCGGAGATCGGGCCTACGAAGGTCCTCGTAGTTCGGCAATCTCCGCTTCAACGGAGCCGCGTCCTAACGGACGCGGAGATTGGGCAACGTGGTGGTCATGCGCCGGGAGTTCACTGCGCTTCAACGGAGCCGCGTCCTAACGGACGCGGAGATAACCGGGCCACGACCGCCGAAGGCGCTCTCCAGCCCCTCCGCTTCAACGGAGCCGCGTCCTAACGGACGCGGAGATCCTACGCGTTGTCATCTTGGGAAATCCCGGCAGGGCTGCTTCAACGGAGCCGCGTCCTAACGGACGCGGAGATGTGGTGGATGTGCGGGAAACCGCCCCTGTTAAGCATGGCTTCAACGGAGCCGCGTCCTAACGGACGCGGAGATAGGCGATTGCGAAAAAAAGTTAATCGGCGACTATTAGCTTCAACGGAGCCGCGTCCTAACGGACGCGGAGATCAGATCCTCCGCGACGGGGATATCGGTGAAATCGCTTCAACGGAGCCGCGTCCTAACGGACGCGGAGATAGGCGTATGATCGGGGAGAGGCGGTGCAGTCCATGTAGCTTCAACGGAGCCGCGTCCTAACGGACGCGGAGATGTATTCACGCAGCGGTATAGCGAGTTGGTACGGAGCGGCTTCAACGGAGCCGCGTCCTAACGGACGCGGAGATCTCGCTTGGGTCTGTATTGACCAGCCAAAACGAGGCGCTTCAACGGAGCCGCGTCCTAACGGACGCGGAGATTCCAATAACTTAGAAAAAAGGTTTGATCCGGATACCCAGCTTCAACGGAGCCGCGTCCTAACGGACGCGGAGATATGCCTTCAAATTGATAGTTTGTTACTCGCCAAACCAGCTTCAACGGAGCCGCGTCCTAACGGACGCGGAGATTCTGGTTCTTGCTCCGACATTTCCCATCCCGACATCGGCTTCAACGGAGCCGCGTCCTAACGGACGCGGAGATGATTTGTAGATATCGCTTCATCCGCCTTCTTCCAAATGCTTCAACGGAGCCGCGTCCTAACGGACGCGGAGATCAGCAGGAGTTCGTCAAGTTCGCCAACCACGAGTCGCGGCTTCAACGGAGCCGCGTCCTAACGGACGCGGAGATTCGGGGCACCGGTGACGATGTCGCACAGATGCAACGGCTTCAACGGAGCCGCGTCCTAACGGACGCGGAGATAATAGTTGCTGAGATGCGCGCTAAAGAGCAAGCCGCATAGCTTCAACGGAGCCGCGTCCTAACGGACGCGGAGATGGTCTCCTTCAACGGGCTTCTCCTGCGAGAGATGCAAGCTTCAACGGAGCCGCGTCCTAACGGACGCGGAGATGGACGTCAGACCGTGCAGTGCCAGCTTATGGGAATCGCTTCAACGGAGCCGCGTCCTAACGGACGCGGAGATTTGGAATTTCGAAAGTGGCTCGCGAGCGACACGGGCGCTTCAACGGAGCCGCGTCCTAACGGACGCGGAGATCAAGTGAGCCTTGCACTCACTCTCTCCGCTCCGTGTCGCTTCAACGGAGCCGCGTCCTAACGGACGCGGAGATACATTGACTAGGCTGCGGCTCTGACGCCTGCCGCCGCGCTTCAACGGAGCCGCGTCCTAACGGACGCGGAGATGACACCAGCTTCTCCCAGTACCGCCGGATCTGAACGGGCTTCAACGGAGCCGCGTCCTAACGGACGCGGAGATGCCTCCCACCAGGGCGCCGATCACGCGCTCATTGAGGCTTCAACGGAGCCGCGTCCTAACGGACGCGGAGATATTTCGTGTGCTTAAAACTCCGCTTCCGGTCGCCCTGCTTCAACGGAGCCGCGTCCTAACGGACGCGGAGATGCTATCATGGCTTTACGAACGAGCAGAACTTACGCATCGCTTCAACGGAGCCGCGTCCTAACGGACGCGGAGATCACGGTGTCTCGTCTGACATTGTGCGCCGGGTCGCGGTGCTTCAACGGAGCCGCGTCCTAACGGACGCGGAGATGGCGGCCTGCCAGCCAAGGCGGCTGCCACACCGCTCACGCTTCAACGGAGCCGCGTCCTAACGGACGCGGAGATGAGTGTCGTTGCCAGAAAGGGCGTACTCGTACTGCGCGCTTCAACGGAGCCGCGTCCTAACGGACGCGGAGATTGGACGCGTCGCCCCAGTGGGCAACGCCGTTGTGTGGGCTTCAACGGAGCCGCGTCCTAACGGACGCGGAGATCGCCTGTTGTCACGGCTGCTTACAAGGAGGCCATCGAGCTTCAACGGAGCCGCGTCCTAACGGACGCGGAGATCGTCTCTGGTTGGTGGCCATGGGCGACCGATTTCGACGCTTCAACGGAGCCGCGTCCTAACGGACGCGGAGATAACCTCTCCGCCTCTACCTGCATGTCCATTGAGGAGGCTTCAACGGAGCCGCGTCCTAACGGACGCGGAGATCTCCTGAGATTTTCTCGAAGTGCGCTCCGCTCATTCGCTTCAACGGAGCCGCGTCCTAACGGACGCGGAGATTGCAGCCATGACGCCGGCAGAGCGCAAGGAAGCCATCGCTTCAACGGAGCCGCGTCCTAACGGACGCGGAGATCACCGCGTCACTGCGGCGCTGCGCTCCGCGCGAATCGCGGCTTCAACGGAGCCGCGTCCTAACGGACGCGGAGATCGACCCCAAGGAAGAAGCACCAGTCGATTTCCTCGGAGCTTCAACGGAGCCGCGTCCTAACGGACGCGGAGATATGATTACATCTAAAATTAAATCCAACGACAAAAGGGGGCTTCAACGGAGCCGCGTCCTAACGGACGCGGAGATTTCTCTGCATCGGACCGACTCAGGACCACCTCGAACGGCTTCAACGGAGCCGCGTCCTAACGGACGCGGAGATGCGTATTCCGTTCGCCCGCATGGTAACCATCGCGACGCTTCAACGGAGCCGCGTCCTAACGGACGCGGAGATGAGGGTGTAGGGATGGACTTGGCACGGGAACGGCTGTGCTTCAACGGAGCCGCGTCCTAACGGACGCGGAGATTTATTCTGCCGTGGTTCGTGCATAGTGTGCGTGCGGCGCTTCAACGGAGCCGCGTCCTAACGGACGCGGAGATCATCTAAGATTGTTCACCATCATACCACATTGAAGCGCTTCAACGGAGCCGCGTCCTAACGGACGCGGAGATTTCTTCGAACGGGTTTACCGGGCTGGTGGAGTGTTCGCTTCAACGGAGCCGCGTCCTAACGGACGCGGAGATGGGGAAAGCACCGTCCAGGAGGACCCGTCGAAGCGCAGCTTCAACGGAGCCGCGTCCTAACGGACGCGGAGATACGATCCAAGAGACCCGATAAACCATTGAATCGCATGCTTCAACGGAGCCGCGTCCTAACGGACGCGGAGATACGACGCTGGACTGGAGACCATCTGGTCTGTTCACGACGCTTCAACGGAGCCGCGTCCTAACGGACGCGGAGATCGCGACCCAGAGAACCAGTTGGAGCTTCCGTTCAAGTGCTTCAACGGAGCCGCGTCCTAACGGACGCGGAGATCACGTTCCGGCCGTCGTATCGGGAGCACACTGCGGGGGCTTCAACGGAGCCGCGTCCTAACGGACGCGGAGATGTGTCACCTTTCGGGCGCAAGTGTTAGCGGCCTGCGACGCTTCAACGGAGCCGCGTCCTAACGGACGCGGAGATGTCAACGCCGGCCGCGGAGGTCAGCCGGGCCCTAGGCTTCAACGGAGCCGCGTCCTAACGGACGCGGAGATTGGGCTCGGAACTCGGCAGGCAAGTTCCGAAGGGAGAGCTTCAACGGAGCCGCGTCCTAACGGACGCGGAGATACTTGGGCTTGCTCCCCTCCTTGGGAGCCATGGCTTCGCTTCAACGGAGCCGCGTCCTAACGGACGCGGAGATCCGACATCGGCCAGTTACTCGGAGGTAATTAACCATGCTTCAACGGAGCCGCGTCCTAACGGACGCGGAGATCGAGACGAAGTCGCCGGAGTCGGCGACTCTTCGTCTGGCTTCAACGGAGCCGCGTCCTAACGGACGCGGAGATTGGCACCCAATCCCGTGTTTTGAAAGAGGCCCTTGAGCTTCAACGGAGCCGCGTCCTAACGGACGCGGAGATGGGATTCCATGGCGCACCGTTCGACCGGTTCAAGGTGCTTCAACGGAGCCGCGTCCTAACGGACGCGGAGATTTCTCCAGTGTGGCTCGAACGGGAGCGATCTCCACCCGCTTCAACGGAGCCGCGTCCTAACGGACGCGGAGATGTATCAACTGGGCGGCAAGCTTGCCGCACCCTGTGTCGCTTCAACGGAGCCGCGTCCTAACGGACGCGGAGATGGGAAGCCGCTCGCCAACGGCTACACGGGAGAGAGACGCTTCAACGGAGCCGCGTCCTAACGGACGCGGAGATATCTGCAACCTCCTCTCAGAAAAATCCCGAAATTTTTGCTTCAACGGAGCCGCGTCCTAACGGACGCGGAGATGGGAATTCATTTCCCGGCGTCCGGAGGCGTTCCTGCGTGGCTTCAACGGAGCCGCGTCCTAACGGACGCGGAGATCGGGTGCGGTACGATCGTCCCCACACCGCCCCGCCTTGGCTTCAACGGAGCCGCGTCCTAACGGACGCGGAGATGGTCCTACAGGGGACTTTGCCGAGCTCGGCAACGACCTGCTTCAACGGAGCCGCGTCCTAACGGACGCGGAGATGAGCGCATCCATTCAGTTCACCGATATCGAGACGGCGCTTCAACGGAGCCGCGTCCTAACGGACGCGGAGATGATAATCCTAAAAACATTGATTGTATGCGGGCGCTAAGCTTCAACGGAGCCGCGTCCTAACGGACGCGGAGATTCAAATAAATAGAGAAAAATTAGGTTTAGGCTATCATGGCTTCAACGGAGCCGCGTCCTAACGGACGCGGAGATCCGACGCCGTATCGCCGTATGAAAGTAGAGCCTCTCTGGCTTCAACGGAGCCGCGTCCTAACGGACGCGGAGATAAGATCGGCGGTTTGCTAACCAATGGCCTCCAAAGGGCTTCAACGGAGCCGCGTCCTAACGGACGCGGAGATGTCGCCAGGGAAAAACAATCACGCCGCCGACTGCGGGCTTCAACGGAGCCGCGTCCTAACGGACGCGGAGATTCCAGCCTGGCAAACCGGCGTCAATGCCGCAAAGCTGGCTTCAACGGAGCCGCGTCCTAACGGACGCGGAGATCGCGCTGTAGAGGTTGCATATCCGGCCGGTCAGCGGTGCTTCAACGGAGCCGCGTCCTAACGGACGCGGAGATCCAACCTCGCGGGCGCCAAGGCCGAGTCCATCGTCCTGCTTCAACGGAGCCGCGTCCTAACGGACGCGGAGATGACCTATGCCGATGACACCTGCGCCGTCTGTGAGGTGCTTCAACGGAGCCGCGTCCTAACGGACGCGGAGATCCCTGGTTCGAAGATGATGCCCCGCCCACCGACGACGCGCTTCAACGGAGCCGCGTCCTAACGGACGCGGAGATCTGGACTACATGGCGGACGCCACCAACGGGCTCGGGCTTCAACGGAGCCGCGTCCTAACGGACGCGGAGATCAGTTCCCCACGGATATCTAGCGGCGCGCATTACGGTGCTTCAACGGAGCCGCGTCCTAACGGACGCGGAGATATGGGGAGTGCCAGCCAGTATTGCCCGCGACGGCAGAGCTTCAACGGAGCCGCGTCCTAACGGACGCGGAGATGACTCGGCGAGCTCCAGCCATCGCCTGGTTGGCGCGGCGCTTCAACGGAGCCGCGTCCTAACGGACGCGGAGATGCAACCTACGTCAATTCCCGCGCTCATCACCAGCGTCGCTTCAACGGAGCCGCGTCCTAACGGACGCGGAGATCTCCATCAAGACACCGCGTGGTCCAACGCATACAAACGGCTTCAACGGAGCCGCGTCCTAACGGACGCGGAGATTTGACCGGCTCCCAATGATCCGGGTTCAGGCCTAGCGGCTTCAACGGAGCCGCGTCCTAACGGACGCGGAGATGCATTTTCTTGAAATCGACAAATGCAGAGATGACTGGCTTCAACGGAGCCGCGTCCTAACGGACGCGGAGATGGCTGCGGGCGCGATGCGCGCAAGACTTGGGAAGGCGCTTCAACGGAGCCGCGTCCTAACGGACGCGGAGATACTACACCACTTTCCAATTCTCCACCAATTCACTAGAGCTTCAACGGAGCCGCGTCCTAACGGACGCGGAGATTGGCTGGTGCAGTCGTAGCACGTCGCTTCAGAACGATAGCTTCAACGGAGCCGCGTCCTAACGGACGCGGAGATTCGGGCTTCCTGACCCATGCCCTGGATCACCGTCACCGCTTCAACGGAGCCGCGTCCTAACGGACGCGGAGATCGCCCGCAATTAATCTCAGCGCAACGCGGATTGTCTGGCTTCAACGGAGCCGCGTCCTAACGGACGCGGAGATCAAATATTGGCGGGAAAAAATTAGAATGTCAAATAGCTTCAACGGAGCCGCGTCCTAACGGACGCGGAGATCACCTGGCTAGTTGATCCAGGTATTGCAGTGTTAAGTATTGCTTCAACGGAGCCGCGTCCTAACGGACGCGGAGATAGAGTTCGGCGTGCGGGATCTTCACCCAGGCACAAATGGCTTCAACGGAGCCGCGTCCTAACGGACGCGGAGATGAATTATTATGGGCCGGACCATTCCGGCGCGCTCTAGCTTCAACGGAGCCGCGTCCTAACGGACGCGGAGATGATGGCGACGAAGGGCAAGCCGAAGAAGCCGGCTCGGCTTCAACGGAGCCGCGTCCTAACGGACGCGGAGATGGCGGCAGCGGCACGGGACGGAGGAGAATCGCACAATGCTTCAACGGAGCCGCGTCCTAACGGACGCGGAGATGGCAATGACGAACGTGGCCACGTAAACGAAGGCGCCCAGCTTCAACGGAGCCGCGTCCTAACGGACGCGGAGATTGGATGCAGACCTTCGAGGGGACGCAGACGGGCATTGGCTTCAACGGAGCCGCGTCCTAACGGACGCGGAGATTCCGCTCGAAATAGACGACGTCCGCGGCCTCGCCCGTGCTTCAACGGAGCCGCGTCCTAACGGACGCGGAGATATCAGAGGTGTTAGACGGGGCGACGCTGGGACCGCTGCTTCAACGGAGCCGCGTCCTAACGGACGCGGAGATATGCCGAAGAGGTTAACCTTCTCTCCAGCCTGAGTCTCGCTTCAACGGAGCCGCGTCCTAACGGACGCGGAGATCCCGCGCACGTGGGACCGCTACCAGTGTTTCCGGCTGCAGCTTCAACGGAGCCGCGTCCTAACGGACGCGGAGATTCGAAGCTGACCGTGCAGACCTCCGGAGTGGCTTTGCTTCAACGGAGCCGCGTCCTAACGGACGCGGAGATAATTTCGCCGATCTGGAGCGGCTAACAAACCTGGTGCTTCAACGGAGCCGCGTCCTAACGGACGCGGAGATGCGCAAACATCGAAGAATTCGGATTTGAAATCCGCAGCTTCAACGGAGCCGCGTCCTAACGGACGCGGAGATAAGAAATGGCGGGAGTTTAAACGAAAGTAATTAAATCGCTTCAACGGAGCCGCGTCCTAACGGACGCGGAGATTCCTGCCTTCGCCGCCCTGGCGGCGGCTTTGTATTCCTCGCTTCAACGGAGCCGCGTCCTAACGGACGCGGAGATAAGTGGAACGTTGGCGTGACGGTGGTCTTTATCAAAGCTTCAACGGAGCCGCGTCCTAACGGACGCGGAGATCGGCGGACACCGTGGAGGCACTCGACGTCGGCGACGTGGCTTCAACGGAGCCGCGTCCTAACGGACGCGGAGATTGTCCGACCCTGATCGGCCATCCTGCGGCCAGAAATCGCTTCAACGGAGCCGCGTCCTAACGGACGCGGAGATTGGCGAAGGATCTTATCCCTGAGCTGAACAAGGCGTCGCTTCAACGGAGCCGCGTCCTAACGGACGCGGAGATGGGTGCACCGTCGCTACACTACCTGGATCGGTGAGGGCTTCAACGGAGCCGCGTCCTAACGGACGCGGAGATAACAGCCAACCGCAACCGAATACCCACATGAGTGACGCTTCAACGGAGCCGCGTCCTAACGGACGCGGAGATAATGCGCAATCTTCACGCATCTTCCACCCTCATGCCACGCTTCAACGGAGCCGCGTCCTAACGGACGCGGAGATTCCTTTTCCGTCAACGTCACCTTAACATGGACGTTGTTGCTTCAACGGAGCCGCGTCCTAACGGACGCGGAGATTCCGAAGCGAGAGTCGGCCCTATGACGTGACTCTCCGCTTCAACGGAGCCGCGTCCTAACGGACGCGGAGATGCGACGAAAAACAAAAATGAGCACCATGACTACCTCCGCTTCAACGGAGCCGCGTCCTAACGGACGCGGAGATTGGATGCGACCAACGGAACCTCTCACGGCACTCTGAGCTTCAACGGAGCCGCGTCCTAACGGACGCGGAGATCAAGGATACGCCGCGGCTGCTCCGGTGGGTGGTGCTGCTTCAACGGAGCCGCGTCCTAACGGACGCGGAGATCTCCGGAAGGAGTCCAATCGGAGCGAACTTCGACAGAGCTTCAACGGAGCCGCGTCCTAACGGACGCGGAGATTACCCACACAGCCACGTTCCGAGATTTCATGCGAAGTGCTTCAACGGAGCCGCGTCCTAACGGACGCGGAGATTCTGGGTCTTGAACGTTACACCGTGGCCAATGATAAGCTTCAACGGAGCCGCGTCCTAACGGACGCGGAGATCGGTGGCAGCAATGCGCTTCCGAGTCCCGGGAGACTCTGGCTTCAACGGAGCCGCGTCCTAACGGACGCGGAGATAGCATCGCGGGAAGAGCTTGCACCCCAGGATGCCCAAAGATCAATTGCGAGGAGGAGGGGTTGGGGCTCTACGTGAGAGAAGCGGCTAAATTTCGAATGACCGTTAACTTGTTGCACGATAATGTATTATGCGGTGCGAGCGGTTCCGGGGATTCCCGTATCACCGGACCGCTCGCAAAAATCGCGTCTGTCAAAGAGCCACCGCCAGAAGCCCGGCGCGCCATCGCTCAAAACACAAAGCACGGGGCGTCCATGCTCACGTACGGGATCCCGAGGGCGGTGATTACCCGGTCGCCACGTCCTTCGGCAGGCCCAAGCCGCACGAAGATCACCTGGTCCTTGCTCGGCTCGATGATCTCCTTCAGGGCGGTTTCCAGCCGGATCTTCTCGCCGGCGTTCAGGTCGCATTCAAACACGGAGAATTGCAGGTGATCTCCAAAGTTTTTGCAGGTCTTGAAGACCCGCCGGAGCCGTTTGTCGTCGGCGATGTCGTAGCAGACAAGGTAGGTGATGCGCATGGCCGGGAGATTCTCGGGGGAGGTTTTTTGGCTCTTCTTCGGAACAGTGCGAGGACGGTTGCTCCGAAGTTCCGGGCGCCGTCATCGGGTGGTTAGCGGGACGTACTCCGGAATCTCGCCAGTCAGCGTTTTCGCAAGGATACGCGCCTGGAGTTCCAGCGCACGTCGGTAGCTCACCTTGTAGTCGAAGATCGGATGTGTGAGCAGGCCGTTCATCCGCTGCTCGTAAACGAGAAAGAACTTCTTGCGCCCCGCCGGGGTCAAATTGACGGCGCGACCTGCCCGAACGAAGTCGTCGGGAGTGACCATCCGGTTGTTGATCGCTGTCAGCACGGCGCTCTCGGCAATCAGCGGCCGGAATTCCTCCATGAGGTCGAGGGCCAGCGCGGGGCGGCCGAACCGAGGCTGGTGGAAGAAACCGACGTAGGGGTCGAATCCTACCGCCGCAGCGGCGATGGCGCAGTCCTTGGAGAGCACACTGTAGGCGAGGGAGAGCAGGGCGTTCACCGGATCGGTGGGCGGTCGCCGGTGGCGCGCGGTAAATTCAAAGGTGAGCTGGCGCGGGTCCTTGGGGTCCCGGGCGATCTCGGCGCCGGGGATTTCGTCGTCCGACGGATCCTCCTGCTTCAGCATGCCGCCGAAGTGTTCAAAGTAGGCGGCCGCGGCGGCGCCTTCGATGCCCAGCAACTGATCGAGCGAGTTCGCGCCAAGGGCGTCCCGGGCTGCCTCGCGAAGGCGGTTCACGGTCGCCGCGGGGGTTTCGACATGGTTGCGCATCAGCAGGGTGCGGTGGTTGCGGATTTTGCCGTTCACCAATGCCCGGGCGACGCGCAGCGCGAACGCCGGGTCCCGGGCAAGCCGGAACTGCTCGATGCGGAGGAAGACGTTCTTCAGGCCATGGCCGTGGGTGATTCCATAGAACCATCCGCCACCGGAGAAATAGGTGACGGGAATCTCGGCGGCGCACAGACCCTGCAGGGCCTGGGTGGAAAGCTGGATGTTGCCGAACAGGGCGACATGGGAGACATCCGCCAACCGGACTTCCTCCATCAGCGTCTCTTCGAGTTTGACGGTGAGGGTCTCGTCCTTGCGTCCAATGCGAAGTCCCGGCGTGTTGAGGTACAGAGCGCGCTGGTCGTCGCGGGCGGCGATCAATCGGCGGGGCGGACCGGTGGGGCCGGGAGAGGCTGGGGGCGATGTCGCTCCCGTTGCTTCGGCTTCGGAGGAAGCCGACAGCAGTCGGGTTTCGTCCGGGAGGCATACCGGCGCCAGGGAGCAACGCCGGCACTTCGGCGAAGCAACCAGGGGCGGGGGAATAGGTCCGGTCATGGTCTTCCGAGCCTCGGCGATCTGGGCGCGCACCCAGGCTTCCCGTTCGGCCGTGAGTTCGAAGCGGACCCGCTGTTTGGAGGCCCGATAGTAGATGACACCCTCGTTGCAGTGATAGCCGTTGTCGCGAAGGAGCAGGATTTGCAGTCCGAGCTGCATCTGGTCAGTCGGCCAGAGTTCATTGGCCTCGGGGCCCTCGCGCGGGGCGCCGGCCTTGTAGTCCACCGGAGTGACCTCGCGGGCGGTGAACAGATCGGCCTGGCCCTCCGTGGAAGCATTTCCTCGAACTTCGACCAGATCGAGTTTGGCGATCACCCCCAGCCGTTCGGAACCGAGCGTGACGCTGCGAGAGTGGATGGTTTCCCCGGGCCCCACCGCGGCCTGGCCCTTACTGACGGCGTCCGGGGTTGCCGCCGATTCCCGTTTCGCTGCGGGTGGCAGATCTCCCTTTCCGGAGTCCACGCGCTGGTGAATCGCGGCGCCGCGAAGGGTATCCGCGCTTTCGACGAACACCCCTTCGACATGTTCGTAGTAGAAGAGGCGGGGACAGTACACGAACTCATTGAGCATGCGCGCCGGGATCGGCTCCGACGGCGGGGGCGGCGGAAGCGGCGCAGCCGGAGATTCCGGGCTTGGAGTCTGGGGAGGGGCGGGCGCCTGGCGGCGGAGAATTTCGACGGCGGCCTGGAAGGCGGGATGAGGTGTCGGGGACGCTTCAGGCACTCCGGGAATTCGGCGTCCGGGGGATTCCGGAGGTTCCCCAGGGGGCGACGCATCACGCGGGATCGAGGTCGGCGACAACGCGGAGCTGTCTTCCAATGGCGACCGGTCTTGGGATTTCATGGCGAACGGGGTCTGGATTTCCGGAAGGGTAACCCATTTTCCGCCCCCGCGGGAAGGAGGAACTGTGGTTTGGTCGTGGTTCGTGGCTCGCCGGTGGCTTCCGATGGGCACAAACCACCGGGGCAGCGATGCTGAGGACGCGCGGATGAAACGCGTCTGCACTGCGGAGGGACCGGCTTCGTCAGCCCTGATAGCGCAGATCGAGCGTGAAGGGGAACTCGCGGTTGCGGGGGATCGCTGCGGGAACGGCGGATCCCTGGCTGTGACCGTGGGTCTCGAAACGCGCGAGGCGGCGGCTCTCGGCTTCGTAGGCGTTTACCGGGAAGGTGCTGTAGCTGCGTCCGCCCGGATGCGCCACGTGGTAGGTGCAGCCGCCCAGGCTGCGTTCATTCCAGGTATCGTGGAGGTCCACGGTCAACGGCGTATGCACACCGATGGTCGGCTGCAGGCAGTTGGGCGGCTGCCAGGCGCGATAGCGCACGCCGGCCACGCCTTCGCCGTTGGTGCCGGTGGGGTGCAGCGGCAGACGGCGTCCGTTGACCGTGATGGCAAAACGGTCGCCGATCAGGCCCTGGGCCTTGATTTGAAGGCGTTCGAGGGAACTGTCCACATACCGGACCGTCCCGCCGCCGGCAGGTTCCTCGCCCAGGACGTGCCACGGTTCCAAGGCGGCCCGCAGTTCGACGCGCACGTCGCGCTGCGCAAAGTCGCCGATACGGGGGAAACGGAATTCAAAATGCGGCGCGAACCATTCCGGCTCGAAGGGGTAGCCGTCCTCGCGGAGGTCGCGCAGGACATCACGAAAATCGGCTTCGCAGAAATGCGGGAGCATCCAACGGTCATGCAGATCGGTGCCCCAGCGCACCGGCGTGTTGCGATAGGGTTCGCGCCAGAATCTGGCAATGAGACCACGGAGAAGGAGGTGTTGCGCGAGGCTCATCCGCGCGTGCGGCGGCATCTCGAAGGCGCGCATCTCGACCAGTCCGACACGCGCCGACGCGCCTTCCGGCGGGTACAGCTTGTCCACGCTGAACTCGGCGCGATGGGTGTTGCCGGACGTGTCCACCAGCAAATTGCGGAACAGGCGGTCCACTAGCCATGGCGGCACCTCGCCGCCGCCGAGCCCGAGCTGGCGATCCAGTTCCTGGAAGGCGATTTCCAGTTCGTAGAGCGAATCGTGCCGCGCTTCGTCCACCCGCGGCGCCTGGCTGGTGGGGCCGATGAAAAGACTGCTGAACAGCCAGCTCAGCGACGGATGATTCTGCCAGTAGGCCAGGAGGGAACGCAGGAGATCCGGACGCCGCAGCACGGGGGAGTCGGCCGGCGTCTCGCCGCCGATGAGGATGTGATTGCCGCCGCCGGTGCCGGTATGGTGGCCATCGAGCATGAACTTCTCGGTGCCCAGGCGGGTTTGCCGGGCTTCCTCGTAGAGCGTCTCCGTACGGTGCACCAGTTCGTCCCAGGAGGCGCTGGGGTGCAGATTGACTTCGATTACTCCGGGATCGGGCGTCACGGCGAGCTTGCGGAGCCGCGGGTCGCGCGGGGGCGGTTCGCCCTCGACGATGACGGGCACTCCCATGCCGGCCACGGTGGTCTCGAGGGCGGCCACGAGATCGAGGTAATCCTCGGTGGTGGCGACGGGCGGAAGAAAGACGTGGAGGCGGCCTTCCCGCGGCTCGACGCAGACAGCGGTGCGGAGGATCCACGAAGCGCTTTCCTGATGGGCGGGACGCCGCGTGGGCGTCGCCTCCGGAACTCGGGGCGGACGGGGCCCCGGGATCTCCAGGGATTGTACGCGTTCACCGGGGCCGAATCCCGGCCGCATCGGCAACTCGCCGGTGCGCAGAAACCGCTGGGCGGCCGTTTCCAGGCGATAGGGAAACTCGCGCGGCAACGGCGGCAGCTTCTGGGTGGGATCCTGGGGCCAGATCCATGGATACTCGCGTTCCGACACCCAGGGGATGGAATCCAGCGGCAGGCGCAGCCCCATGGGGGAGTCTCCCGGCAGGAGCCAGAGGATCTCGCCGTCTCGCAGGAACCACGCTCCGGAGATCCAGCCCCGTCCGGTGCCGCTGAATTCCCGTTGCAGCGGCAGGGCGTATCCCACGACTTCGCCGAGGCCTTTCTGAAAGATTCGCGCGAGCCGGTCGCGTTCCTGCGGATCCTTCAATTTCGACTGTTCCGGAGTGACGTTGGAAGGCAGCCGGCGCTCCTTCCAGGTGTAGTAGAAGACATCCTCGTATCCCGGAAGGAGGTGGCGCGGATCCACCTCCAGGGTTTCGCAGAGGCGCCGGGCGAGCTCGCGGGCTTCTCGGACGCCGTGGCCATAGTCCTTCGATTCGTCGGCGATGAGAGAGTCATCGCGCCAGACCGGTACGCCATCCTTGCGCCAATAGGCGGCCAGGGCCCAGCGGGGCAGGGGCTCGCCAGGATACCATTTGCCTTGTCCGTAGTGAAGCAGCGCCCCGGGGGCGAACTGCCGGCGAAGCCGCTTGATGAGGGTTCCGGACAACACCCGCTTGCCATGCGAGACGGCGGTGAAGTTCCACTCCGGTCCGTCGGGATCGTCAATCGAGACGAAGGTGGGCTCGCCGCCCATGGTCAACCGCACGTCCTGGCGCTGCAGGTCGTCGTCAATGGCATGGCCCAGGGCATGAATTCGGGACCATTGCTCCTCGGTGTATGGTTTGGTGACCCGCGGGGATTCGAAGATGCGGCTGACCCGCATTTCGTGGTGCAGCGTGGAGTGGCACTCGTCAATCGCCCCGCTGACTGGCGCGGCGCTGGACGGCTCGGGAGTGCAGGAGAGCGGGATGTGCCCTTCGCCGGCGAGGAGCCCTGAGGTGGGGTCGAATCCGATCCATCCGGCACCCGGGAGATACACCTCGCACCAGGCGTGGAGATCGGTGAAATCCACCTCCGTGCCGCTGGGGCCGTCGAGGGCCTTCACATCGGGGGCCAACTGGATGAGGTAGCCGCTGACGAAACGGGCGGCGAACCCCAGATGCCGGAGCAGTTGCACCAGCAGCCATCCGGAGTCGCGGCAGGAGCCGCTCCGCAGCGTCAACGTCTCCTCGGGGGTCTGCACTCCGGGCTCCATCCGGATGACGTACCGGATCGCCTTCTGGAGTCGCTGGTTGGCGGCCACGAGCAAGTCAATGGTGCGCAGGGCTTCGGATCCGTTGGCATGCGCGGGAGCCACGGACACCGGGAGATGCCCGCCGCCGTGATGGACGTCGAGGCGTTGTCCGCTTCCCGGAGCCGCCGCATGAGGCAGCGCCTCCGGATGGGGGATCAGATCCCGCCGGATTTCCTGGAGGAATTCCGTGAGCCGCGGCGTCAGGGGAGCCGCTTCCAGGAAGGGCGTCAGGTCCTTGCGGAGCCCGGGTTCATACTGGAAGGGGTAATGGGTGGCGGATTCCTCCAGGAAGAAGTCGAAGGGATTGTACACCGCCATCTCCGCGATGACCTCCACATCCACGCGCAGCTCGGACATCTTCTCGGGGAACACGAGGCGCGCATTCCAGTTGGAGAACGGGTCCTGCTGCCAGTTGATGAAGTGCTCTCCGCCCGTGACGGTCTGCGAGAAGCTCAGGATGCGCGTCCGGCAGTGCGGGGCCGGCCGCAGGCGCACCACGTGGGGCCCGTGTCCCACGGGGCGGTCATAGGTGTAGTGCGTCTTGTGGTGGAGCGCGACGTGGATGGGCATGGAGGGGGAATCAGGTTGGGTTGGGGAAGGGGTCAACTGGCGGGCGGCGTCAGGTAGCGGATCCGCTTGTTAACATCCGTATTGATGGAGTGATAGGGCTGGGTGAGGTTGGCTGCGGCGAAGAGCGTCTGGCGGAGGTGTTCCATGTCGTCGTTGCCGATGGCGTCGGTAAAAATGGGGATCAAGTAGTCAATGCCGATGCGGGAGGGCTTCATGAGCACCGGATCATACAGGGACGGGTGCATATGCCGCGCGTGAATCAGACCCCAGCGGTCGCGGAAGCGGTTGGCATCGTGCCCGGCGACATGGAATCCCCGGGTGGCGTCGTATTGGAGGATGGAGACGGCGTTGTTGCGTCCGTCGAGCAGCAAATCCACCGCCTGCGCGCCCAGCTGGGCCGCGTAGAAACGGTCGAAAAGAATCGGGCGTCCACCGCGCTGGGTGTGGCCGACCTTGCGGGTGAAGATCGCCTCGCGGGCCGTCTCGCTGCGGCGGTAGAGCTGAAAATAGCGGTCCCCGATCATTTGGATGAGCTTGGCCCGCAGGGCCTCTCCGGCGCCGGTCAGGATCACGTTTCCGGCGGGGTCGGAGGAGTTGGATTCGGCGCCGAGTTCGCGGCCTTGGGCGTCCACGATGCCCTCGCCGCACACGATCACCACGTTCTTCTGCAGATCGTAGATGTGCTTCACCCGCTCGACGAGCCGCTCCAGGTCGAGGGGGGACTCGGGCACGAGGACGATGTCCGGACGCCCGTAGGTGGATCCGAGGGCGATGTAACCGGAGTGGCGTCCCATGACTTCCACAATGGCGATCCGGCGATGGCTTTCCGCCGTGGTCCGGATGCGTTCCACGCCGCTGGCGGAGACGAACACGGCGGTGGCGTAGCCGGGCGTCACATAGTTCACGATCTGGTTGAGGTCGAACACCGCCCGGGATTCCGTGCGCTTGTAGCGGAATCCCGGCTTCGCGGTGGCGTCGGCGACGCGCACCCATTCGTCGGGCTCGCTCGGATGGTTCAGACCCAGATCGTTGTCAATGGTCTTGGGAGCCAGGACGGTGGGCAGGCGGTCGGCGAGCGGCTGAAGGCCGTTCAGCGTGCCATCCCCGCCCACGCAGATCAGGCCCTCGATCCCGAGCTGGCGAAGGCGTCCGGCGACCTCGTCCAGTGTCCCGGACTTGGTGGGGTCTACGAAGTCCCGGGAGGATCCGAGCAGCGTGCCGCCCTTGGTTGGATCGAGTTCCGGGATTTCCTGGAAGAGCGGATTGAGGTGCAAGTGGGGAACGCGCGGATTAAACAGGCTGTTGAAGCCCTTGATCAGGCCGAGGATCTCGACCCGGAGCTGGTTGGCGCGGGTGACGGCGCCGGCGATGGTGGCGTTCAGGGCCGGCGTGTCGCCTCCGGCTGTCAGGATGCCGATGCGCTTCATGGGAGGTGGGGATCCGGCATGCGGCGGCGGACTCCCGCGGACGCCGGCGCCGGTCAGTGGGGCTGCGACTGCTGCTGCTGCTGTTGTTCCTCCTGCTGCACGAACTGCTCCTCGCCAAAGTTGGCGAAGGACAGGAAGAAGTAAGAGCTGAAGAGGGCATCGCCGATCGAATTGAGCTTCAATTGGAGATCGTCGAGGTATTGGTGGAATCCGCGGCCGAAGATTTCGTCCACCGTGCTGAACTGGAGCTCGGCGAGGAGGCGTCCGGCCAGCTTCTCGGCGTCGTTGACGAACCGTCCCTCCGGCACGCCCGAAATGCGGCGCAGGGCGGTGTTCAGCTCTGCGGCGCAGAAGTGCACTGACCGCGGGAAATCCTCGTTGAAGATCAGAAACTCGGTGACCAGGCGGGGATGCACCTCGGCGCCATGGATGGACTTGTAGGCGTCCCACGCGCTGCACGAGCGGAGGACCGCCGACCACCCGAGGGACTCGGCCTGGCTGATGTCTCTCGGCGCGCCGCGCTCGGGGAGGCTCTGGTGCCGCACGTCGAGGATGCGGGAGGTCTTGTCGGCGCGTTCCAGGAGCTTCCCGATCTGGGTGAAGTGCCAGCCCTGGTTGTGGAGCAGGGTGGCGTAGGTGATCCCGATCATTTGCAGGGAACTGGCCTTCACCTGCTCGAAGAAATAGCTGGGACTTTGGCGCCAGACGCGGCGCGCCTCCGTGGAGGTGACGAAGAGGTAGAGGCGGTTCAGCTCCTCCCAGAGCTCGAACGTGATCTGGTCGCGCACCATCCGCGCGTTTTCCCGCGCCTGGCAGATGGACTGCACCAGGGAATTGGGATTTTCGGCCTGGAAGATCAGGAACTCGGTGACGGATTCACCGGTGGCCTTGGCGTGGAGCTTGAAGAAGGCTTCCTCGTCGCCGGTGGCCTGGACGACGGGCAGCCAATGCTCGGCGACGCGTTCCTCGTCGAGATTCCGAAAGTCGAGCAGGAGCTGGAGATTGGTGTCCACGAGGCGCGCGATGTTCTCGGCGCGCTCGGTGTGACGGGACATCCAGTACAGGCAGTTGGCGACGCGGCTCAGCATGATTCGATGGGGGAGGCGTTTGGCTTACTCGTCTCCATACAGCACCCAGGTGTCCTTGCTGCCGCCTCCCTGGGAGGAGTTGACCACCAGCGACCCCTTGCGCAGGGCGACGCGCGTGAGTCCGCCGGGCACGATGACGATCTTTTCGCCGTAAAGGATGAACGGCCGGAGATCTACGTGGCGCCCCTCGAACTCGCCGTCGCCCACGTAGGTCGGGTGGCGGGACAGCGAGATCATGGGCTGGGCAATGTAGTTTCGGGGTTCGGCCTCGATCTTTCGGTGGAAATCCTCGATCTCCTCCAGGGTGGCCTTGGGCCCGATGAGCATGCCGTAGCCGCCGGATTCATTGGCCGCCTTCACCACGAGCTTGGAGAGGTTCTCCAGGATGTACTTCCGGTCCGCCTCTTCGTTGGCCAGGTAGGTGGGCACATTGTCAATGAGCGGCTCCTGGTCGAGATAGTACCGGATCATCCGCGGGACGAAGTGGTACATCACCTTGTCGTCGGCGATGCCGGTGCCGATGGAGTTGGCGAGCGACACATTGCCCGCGCGGTAGGCGTTGATGATGCCCGGCACGCCCAGCATGGAATCCCGGCGGAACACCGTGGGATCAATGAAGTCGTCGTCAATCCGCCGGTAGATCACGTGCACGGGCTGCAGGCCCTGGGTGGTTCGCATGAATACCCGGGCGTCGCGCACGACCAGGTCGCGCCCCTCCACGATCTCGATGCCCATCTGGCGCGCCAGATAGGTGTGCTCGAAGTAGGCGCTGTTGTACGCGCCGGGAGTGAGCAGCGCCACGGTGGGATCCGCCACTCCGGCCGGGGCGATGTATTGCAGCATCCGCACCAGTTCCTGCGGATAATGCTCCACCGGTTGGACGCCCACCTGCTCGAACATGGCCGGAAAGGTGCGCTTCATCGCCCCGCGGTTCTCCAACACGTAGCTCACACCGCTGGGACAGCGCGCGTTGTCCTCCAGCACCAGATACCGGCCGTCGTCGCCCCGGATCAGGTCCGAACCGCAGACGTGGATGTAGATGTCCTTGGGGACGTTGAAGTTGATGAACTCCCGGCGGAAGTGCTTTCCCGAAAGCACGTACATCGGCGGGATGGTTCCGTCCTTCAGGATTTGCTGGTCGTGGTAGATGTCGTGCAGGAAGAGGTTCAGCGCGGTGATCCGCTGCACCAGGCCCCGCTCGAGCAGATCCCATTCCTGGGCAGGGATGATCCGGGGAACGAGATCGAACGGAAAGATCCGCTCGGCTCCTTGGGAGTCGCCATAGACGTTGAAGGTGATTCCCTGCCGGAGGAAGGCGAGGTCCACCGCCTGGCGCTTCTGATCGAAATCATCCCTGGCCAGCGGAGTGAAGCATTGACGAAACTTGCGATAGTGCGGACGCGCCTCGCCGTCCGCCGTGAACATTTCGTCGAAGAACGCTTCGGGGGAATACCGATGCAGCACGGCCTGATTGCAGGGGGTTCCCCGTTCCCGGTTCAAGCCTCAAGTCCGGGAATCGCCCGGCCTATGCGTGCGCGGAATTCATGCACGCGCCGCGGATGATGAATGCTTCAATAGGGCAGGGGGAAGCGGGCGGTCAGGGCGCGTACCCGGTCCCGGACCTGCTGGGCTGTGGCCGGGTTGCCGATGTCGAGCAGGACCTCGCTGATCATGTCGGCCACGGCCGCCATCTCCGGTTCCCCCATGCCGCGGGTGGTGACCGCTGGCGTGCCCAAACGCACCCCGGAGGCTTCAAAGGGGGAGCGGGTCTCGAACGGGATGGTGTTCTTGTTGGTGGTGATCCCCGACTCGTCCAGCGCGAGCTGGCATTGCTTGCCGGTGAGTCCGCGCGTCCCGACATCCACGAGCATCAGATGGTTGTCGGTGCCGCCGGAAACGATGCGGAAACCGTTCCGGGCCATTCCGGCGGCCAGGGCGCGCGCATTGGTGAGGATCTGCTCCTGGTAGGCCTTGAAGGCCGGTTGCGACGCCTCGTGGAAGCACACGGCCTTGGCGGCGATGACGTGCATCAGGGGCCCGCCCTGGATGCCCGGAAACGCCTGCGAGTCCACGGCCTTGGCATGTTTCGCCTTGCAAAGGATCAGGCCACCCCGGGGTCCGCGCAGGGTCTTGTGCGTGGTCGTGGTGACGAAGTCGGCGTACGGCACCGGACTGGGATGAAGGCCTGCCGCCACCAGTCCCGCAATATGCGCGATGTCGGCCAGCAGCAGGGCGCCCACCTCGGAGGCGATGGCGCCCATCCGCTCGAAGTCAATGATGCGCGAATAGGCCGAGGCTCCGACGGTGATCATCCGCGGGCGGTGCTCGCGGGCCATGGCGGCGAGTTGGTCGTAGTCAATCCGCTCGTCGTCGCGCCGGACCCCATAGTGCACGATCTCGAAGAACTTCCCGGAGAAGTTGGCTTTGTTGCCGTGGGTGAGGTGGCCGCCATGGGACAGGTCCATGGTGAGCAGCTTGTCGCCGGGCTTCAGCACGGAGAAGTACACCGCCATGTTGGCGCCGGACCCGGAGTGCGGCTGCACGTTGGCATGCTCGGCACCGAACAACTGCCGGGCGCGTTCGACGGCCAGCTGCTCGGCAACGTCCACATGCTCGCAGCCGCCGTACCACCGCCGGCCCGGATACCCTTCGGCATACTTGTTGGTCAGCACGCTGCCCTGGGCGGCCATGACCGCCGGACTCGTAAAGTTCTCCGAGGCGATCAACTCGATGTTCTCCTGCTGCCGCCGCCGCTCCAGCCTCACGACCTCGGCAATGGCCGGATCCACCGCTTCGAGCGTCCGGGCGGCCGCAGTGTCCTCCTCGATCTTCAGCACCCGCCGCTCGTGCCGGCCACCGGAAAAGCGGGTATCCAGGAACGCGTTGAGAATTTCCACCGCCCGTTCCGGCGGCGTGGTCCGGGCGCCCAGGCACAGGATGTTGGCGTCGTTGTGCTCGCGGGTCAGCACCGCCGTTTCGGGGCTCACCACCAGGGCGGCCCGAATACCGGGGACCTTGTTGGCGGCGATGCTCATGCCGATGCCGGTGCCGCAGCATAGAATCCCGAGATCCGCATCGCCGCGGGCCACCGCATGAGCCACGGCATGGGCATAGTCGGGGTAGTCGGTGGACGCCGGGGAGTGGGTGCCGAAATCCTGGACCTTCAGCCCGCGGGCTTCGAGCGCTCGAGCCAGCACCGGCTTCAAGGCGAGGCCGGCGTGGTCCACTCCTATGGCGACGGTGGTAGCGATGGTCTCGCCTTTGGACTCAGGCGAATGACGTTCGAGGAACGGAATCATGGATTGAATACCTTGCAAAATCTGGTCCCGGCAGCCGAGGTACCCTTCGAAGGGGCCGCCGATGGGGTCGGCGACATCCTGCCCGGTGGAGGAAGCGTTCGGGCCGAAGCCCCCGAGCAGGACCGTTCTTCCCGCGGCTTCCGGATACAGGTACTGGATCCCATCCAGGTGGGCTTGGGTCAGGGCCACCACGAGATCCGCCTCTCGAATGAGGCGCGCGGTGAGCATCTGTGAACGGTGGCCGCTGATGTCGAGTCCGCGCTCGCGCAAAGCCCGCACGGCATGCGGGCTGGGCGGCTGTCCGTTCACAGCCCCGATGCCCGCCGACCGCACCCGCCACTCTGGCCGGCCGGCGAGGGCACTACGTGCCAGGGCCTCCGCCATGGGAGACCGGCACGTGTTTCCGGTGCAGACAAACAGGATGGTCTTCATTCCGCCGTGAACCGGAAGGCTGTGTGTCCGCCGTGCCGCGGTCAACGGCGGATTGAACGCGAGGGTGTCCCCCTGTGGCGGACGGGGCTTCTGGCGGGAGTGAGGGCGTCGCGCACGGGGCCCGGCGGGGCGTCTCATCCGTGCGTGAAAATGGAATCGGTCCGTGCGTCCCCAAAAAGTAGGATCCGATCTTAGTACGTTCGGCTTCATGATGTTCAGAAGGCGGCAAAAAAAATTTCTCGCCCTCTAACCTTGAAAATGTCAACAATTCCACCGGTGACCAACCCCGCCGAGTGTCAATTGTTTAGGTCCTGCGCCGGCCTGTTCGTGTCCGGCCCTGGGTGCTAGACGGACTTACCAAAAGGCTGGATGCTGTATCATTGCTCCGGATTTGTCCGGATCGGTCTAGTGTGGTTGTTTCTCTCGGGTTCCGCCTGGGCGCAATTTGTCCAGGTGTGGCAATTGGGGGTGGACAATCAGCCGGTGGAGAATCCGTACCGGCCGATGGCGGAGTTCTCATCGGAAAACTTCCTCAACGATCTCCCGCCGGGGCGGGTGACCCGGATGGCCGGAGATCCTCTATATGACGCGCTCAACGTTGCGCCGGCGGACGACGATTTCTATTTCCGGGGAACGTTTCCCGCGGGGTTCAACGGGCTGACGGCGCCGCTTCCAGTGCCGAATCCTGAGCCGGTGAGCGCTTGGGAACGGGCCCATACGAGTTCGGACCGGACGAACCGGATTCATTTCTTCCTCACATCGGCACAGGCCGCCACCGCCTCCGGGCTGCGTTTGACGGTGGAGTTTCCCGTGGGCGGCCATACGGTCGGCGGACAAGTCCAGCCGGGAATGGGCATCCACGACCTGGTGATCCGCTGGCGGAACGGTTCCGGAGCCACCAGGCTGATTTACTCCAACCAGATCTCATCCCCGACCCGGCTGGAGCTCGAGATGGCGGGGTCCAATGTCGTGGCGACCGCCGGGCCGAATACGCTCGAGTTTGTCCGCACCGGGCCGATCGTCTCCGGAACCTCGTATTGGATCGGATATGATTTTGTGCGTTTGGAGTCCGAAGTGAGATCAAGCGGCGCCCCTGTCGCAGGGGATGGCGATGGCGACGGGATTCCAGCGGCATGGGAGCGGGACAATCATCTTTCCGACGAGAATTTCTCCGACGGCTGGTCGGACCGGGACTTTGACGGCCTGACCGCGCGCGAGGAATACAATGGCGGTGTGAATTCGACCGATCCCAACCGGGCGGATTCGGATATGGATGGCCTCGACGACCGCCGCGAGCGCCTCCTTGGGACCAACCCCAATGTGCCGGATACCGATGGCGACGGCCTGACCGATTTTGAGGAAGTGGAAGACAGCCCAACCTCGTCCCCCGTGCTGGCCGACACCGATGGCGACGGATTCTGGGACCTCTTTGAACGCCGAATGGGAACCAATCCACGTCTGGCGTCCTCGCGTCCCAATCCGTTTCGCGGGGGCATTGGCATCAACTTCGTTTCGACGGACAACCGGGGGCGCTTGGGCTTGCAGCTTCCCGCCGGACCCATCCCGCAGCGCTATTGGAACGAAACCATAGCGCTCCCCACGGGGAATCGCCCCTCAGGCAGTACCGCCGATATCCTGTCCCCCGTCGCAGGCCAAATCGTGAAAAGCGACGGCTCGGTCGTTTCCGGCATGACTGTCCGATGGACCTGCGACAACACCACGTCCACCCGGAACCATGGATCACCGGACCAGGTGCTGATGAACGGGCTGATTCGGGCATCCACGACCGTTGCCGCGATCGTAACGGTCACCAATGTACCGTTCTCCCGGTACGACCTGTGGGTGGTGGTCGGAGGGGTTACCGACGCGTATCAAGGACGGCTTCGTCTTGGAGGAGACTCCGCAACCGACCGCTTGTACCAGGCGACGTCCACCCCACCGCAGTCCACGTTCATCGAGGTTCCGCCCGGGTCCCTTCGCACGCGTCCTGGCAATCTGGTGTGTTATACCAATCTCACCTCGCGGGGCTTCTCGGTTAGCCTGCTCAGTTTGAAGGGATGGGGCGTCGGAATTCACGCCATCCAGATCGTCGACCGCCAGTTGGATGGCGACGGATCGGGGGTGCCCGATTGGTGGGAGGTTCGCCACGGACTGCAGCCAGCCTCGGCCACACAGATGGCAGCGGACACCGATGGGGACGGCCTGTCCAATCTTCAGGAATATCAGCGGGGCACCGATCCTCGGGTCCGGGACACCGATGGTGACGGCTTCAGTGACGGGGCGGAGACGGCGGCCAACGCCACGCGATGGGATAGCGACGGTGACGGTCTCAGCGACTGGCAGGAAATCCATGCGGTCATTCCTTCCAATCCGAACCAGGCCGACACCGACGGAGATGGGGTCAGCGACGGCGTCGAGGAGCAATTGCGGAGCGATCCGTCGTACAACGAGTTGAGCAATTCAACCTTCATCGGCTGGACTCCCCGATATACGGCGACACCGGCCGGTTGGGAATGGAGTCTGCGGAATGTCCAATTGGTATGGGACCACGGGGCGGGTGCCTTGAAGCCGAATGAGTTTTACGAGGGGGACCTGGTCAGCTTCGGCGTCCGCAACCGCACGGGAGCGGACTTCCGGTCCATGTTGATGGGGATTCGCTACTACAAGGGAATCCTGACACACCGCCTTCACACCGATGCGGGGGGCGCCTTCAGCGCTCCGGGACGCCCTGGCGCGCACCTTCGCGAAGCGCCGTCCGGAGGCCGCGTGGAGGACCTCACGGCGGGCCTGGGCTTCAGCGGGTACGGGTCCGCCGACATTTCCGACCGGCTGCATTTCCGGCTGCGCGCGCGCCGTGGGACAGGAAATTCTTGGACGCTTACTTTTGAGATCTTCAACCTGACGCAGGACCGGCTCCTGGTTCAGCGGATTCTCTCCAACTGCACCGCCGCCGCCTCGGTGGACAATGGATCCGCGCGATGGATGGATGCCTCCGGGGTCTTGGACCGTCTGATCCTGGCGTTGCCGCCGGGTGTTACCCTGTTCTTTTCGCCCACCTCGTTGGAGAGCCGCCCGGCCTTCGCGCAGCACCGGGATTCCGACAACGATGGCATGCCGGATGTCTGGGAGAATGCCAATGGGCTTCAAAGACTGGTGGCTGCCGACGCAACCGAGGACCTGGATTCTGACGGACTGAGCAACCGCGACGAGTTTCTCCGCGGGACGAATCCACGGGTCCCCGACACGGATGGAGATGGATTTCGAGATGGACTCGAGGTGGCGCTGGGATCGAATCCCCTCCGATCCGGAAGCCGTCCGCAATATGCCGGGGTGGCGTGGCCGACCGGCGAGGACTTCAACGGAGACGGCCTGCCCGACGCGTGGCAGGTTCATTATGGTGCTTTCGGCTTGGCACCGAACGCCGATAGCGATCGCGATGGTTTCACCAACGCCCAGGAAGCGCTCTGGGGCACGGATCCTCTGAATGCGGCGTCGGGCATCTCGCTGACGTTCACCACTCAGGCGCCGGATGTGATCCTGAGCTGGCCGTATCAGCCGCTCAAGCAGCAGACGCTGTTCTGGAAGTCAGGCAGCGCGGGTTGGGTCCGATACAGCGCGCCACCGCTGACCACGGGCGGAAGATCCCGCGTGCGCCTGCCGAACCGGCTGGAGATCAGTCCGACGGAGTTGTATCGTGTGGATACGACCAACTTGGATTCTGACGGCGACGGCGTCTCCGACTGGACTGAAGGTGTTCTGGGAAGCGACCCCTACCGGGTGAACAGCGTCCGGTCCGCGTTGCCGGTCGTGGATGCGGGAGGCTCGGTGGTAGGATCCATCTCGGGGGACTACGTGCGCATGGTCGAAACCCTGCGTCCGGCGATCACGGGAGGATCCCAGCGGGTCTCCCGACTCCAGGCGGCCCGCTTTCTACGACAGGCGGCCTTCGGCCCCACCCCTGAGGATCTGGACCGGGTCCAGGAGATGGGCTTTGCCGCCTGGATTGACGATCAAATTCAGAATCAGCCCCTGACGCGACACTCGGATTATGTGGAAGCCATTTCCCGGGACGCGGCCGGCCCGCGGAACGACAGCAGTTATAGTTACATCGCCGACGACGGGTTGGTGCGCGGCGCCAATGTGCTGACCGCCTTCGCCCGGGGGGCAATCCGGGGCCCGGACCAGTTGCGGCAGCGGGTGGCCTTCGCCCTGAGCCAGATCCTGGTCGTCTCCAGGCGCACCGGCGACCTGCTGCACCGCCCCCTCGCCATCGCCGACTACTACGACATCTTCGTCAAGCAAGCCTTCGGCAACTACTACGATGTCCTGCATGAGGTGACCCTCCACGCCGCCATGGGACG